>Ga0335082_10004913_pt1 | contig 14609 bp, 10 predicted proteins | sample Lox_Sample_41_FD_206718 | JGI IMG/M metagenome (GOLD analysis project Ga0335082, IMG submission 206718) | Soil microbial communities from Loxahatchee National Wildlife Refuge, Florida, United States - Lox_Sample_4.1 | ecosystem: Environmental > Terrestrial > Soil > Wetlands | place: USA...
GCGTGCTCGGGCCAGCCCCGGTAGCCGTCTCCGGCCTTCACCGTCACGTTGTCGGCCTTGAGCTCCTTCAACTTCGCCGCCGCCGACTCGGCCAGCTCGGGCAGGATCTCGATCGTGTAGACCTCGCGCGCGCACTTGCCGAGCACCGCGCTCTGGTAGCCGGAGCCCGTGCCGATCTCGAGCACCCGCGCGCCGGGCTGGAGCTCCAGCAGCTCCGTCATGAGGGCGACGATGTAGGGCTGGGAGATCGTCTGATTGCCGGCGATCGGCAGAGGGCGATCCTCGTAGGCGACGGCGCGCTGAGGCTCGGCGACGAAGAGGTGCCTCGGAACTTCCCGCATGGCGGCCAGCACGCGCGGGTCTCTCACGCCGCGGGCCACGATCTGGGTCTCGACCATTCGGTCCCGCCGGGCGGCCTCGCCGTCGGCCGGCTTCTCCGCGGCTTTGCCCGCCACGGCGTCAGGCCCTCCGCACGAGGACGCCAGCAGGACCACCGTCGACAGGAGCCATCGCGCGTTCCTCATGGCGCAGGGCGCGTCGCCCCGCCCGCCGCATACGCCACGCGCCCGCCCACGAGCGTCAGCACGACGGGCACCGACGGGATCGCGGAAGCCGGCACCGTCATGGGATCCGCTCCGAGGACTGTCAGGTCCGCCTCGAAACCGGGGGCGATCCTTCCCCGCCGGTTCTCCTCGAAGGCGGCGTACGCCGCGCCGGTCGTGAAGAGAGCCAGGGCCTCCGCGCGGGACAGCTTCTCGGCCGGAGTCCACCCGCCCTCGGGCCGCCCCTGCAGGTCCTGCCGCGTCACCGCTGCGTAAAACCCGAGGCGCGGGTCCTCGGATTCCACCGGAAAGTCGCTGCCTCCGGCGAGCCTGGCGCCCGACCGGAGCAGGCTCTTCCACGCGTACGCCCCGGCGAGGCGCTCCGGGCCGATGCGTTTCTCGGCCCATGGCATATCGGACGTGGCGTGCGTGGGCTGCATCGACGCGATCACGCCCTCGGAGGCGAAGCGCGGGAGGTCCGCGAGCGCGACGACCTGGGCATGCTCGATGCGCGGCCGCGTGCCGCCGGCAGGCGCCTCGGGCGCGGCCAGGGCCGCCTTGCGGAAGGCGTCGAGCGACGTCCGGTTCCCGCGGTCGCCGATGGCGTGGATCCAGAGCTGCCAGCCGTTTCGGCGGGCCGCGAGCGCGAGCTCGTCGAGCCGCGCGGGCTGCATGACCGGAAGCCCGAGCCAGCCCGGCTCGTCCGAGTACGCCGCGAGCATCGCCGCCCCCCGGGAGCCGAGCGCGCCGTCGGCATAGGCCTTCACGGCGCGGACCGTCAGGAAGTCCGCGCCCGTTCCGATGCGCAAGCCCCTGCGAAACTCCTCCGGCAGGGTCCTCGGGTCCGAGGAGACGGTGGCATAAACGCGGATCGGGAGCTTCCCGCGAGACGCGAGGCTCTCAAGCACCGCGATCGCGGATGGCCCGTAGGCCGAGGCGTCCTGCACCTCGGTCAGGCCGACCCGCGCGCAGGCGCTCGTCGCCGCCAGCAGCCAGCGTTCCTCGTCCGCCGGCGAAGAGGCCGGCCGCACCTTTCCGACCAGGTCCATGGCGTTGTCCACGAGAACGCCCGACGGGCTGCCGTCCGGCCGCCGCAGGATCCGTCCTCCGTCGGGGTCCTTCGTCGCGGCGGTCACGCCCGCGGTCCGGAGGGCCGCCGTGTTGACCCAGATCGCATGCCCATCCACACGCTGCGCAATCGCGGGGCGGCCCGGCAGCGCGCGATCGAGCAGGCGGGCGTCGGGAAACTCGGCCCCCGGCCAGCGGTTCTGGTCCCATCCGCGGCCTTCGACCCAGGAGCCCGGCGGCAGAGCCGCGGCCTTGGCGGCCATGCGCCGCGCGGCCTCTTGCGCGTCGGCGGCCCCGCGCAGATCGGCGATCTCCAGAGCCTGCCCCAGGCCCTCGAGGTGACCGTGCGCGTCGGCCAGCCCCGGCAGGATGAAGCGGCCCGTCAGGTCGATCGCGCTTGCCCCGGCCGCCTGCCGCCTTGCCTCCGACGCTTCGCCGACGAACGCGATCGAGCCGTGGCGCACCAGGATCGAGAGCCTCCCCGGAGGCGCGTCCGGCGCGGCGTAGACCGTGGCGCCTTCGAGGAGGAGGTCGGCCGGCGGCGGTGCCGCGGCGGCCAGAACGAGACACAGAGCTCCCGGGACCAGCACGCCGAGATCTTAGCAGTCCGCCTCAGACCCTCCGGACGATGAGCAGCGTCTGGTCGTCGTACTGTGGCATGCCCGAGGCAAAGTCGGCCACGTCCGCCAGGACCGCGTCGCAGAGCTCGCGGACCGGCCCCGGGCCGCTCGCGGCGATCCGGCGCGAGAGGCGCTCCATTCCGAATTCCTCGTCCCGCTCGTTGCCGGCCTCCGTGAGGCCGTCCGTGTAGACGGCAATGAGCTCGCCGTGATCGAGCGTGACCGTCTCCTCCCGCCACGTCGCGCTCGGAAACATGCCGATCGGCACGCCCGTCGAATCGACCCTCTCGATCCGCCCGCCCGCCCGCAGCAGCAGCGCCGGATTGTGTCCGGCCGAGACGTAACGCAGCAGGCCCGAGTCGGGCTCGAGCAATCCGAAAAACAGGGTCAGGAACTTGCGGGTGGCCGAGAAGCGCTGCAGATGGCGGTCGATGCGCAGAACCAGATCCGCGACCGTCTTCGCCTCGTCGATCTGCAGGTGGACGGCGGCGTGAACGGTGTTCACGAGCAGGGCCGCGGGGATGCCCTTGCCCGAAACGTCGGCGACGAGAAAGGCGAGCCGCCCTCGCGACAGCGGGAAGAGGTCGTAGTAGTCGCCGCCCACCTGCCGGGTGGGCAGGTTGGCCGCGGCGAGCTCCACGCCGGCCACTTCCGGAAGCGAGCGAGGGAGGATCTCGCGCTGGATCGCCGCGGCCAGCTCGAGCTCGCGCTCGATCTTCTCCCGTTCGATCGCCTCGCGGTGCAGGCGCGCGGTCTCGAGCGCCGCGGCGGCTTGGTTGGCGAAGAGCGACAGCAGCCGGGCGTCGGTGGGCGTGAAGTCGAGGACCGAGCCGTCTCGCGATTCCTTGTCCGCCACGGCCAGGACGCCCAGGCGCCGGCCCGGCACGGAAATCGCCACGGCCAGGCACTTCTCGCACGACGAGAGGCGCATTCCGGCCATCGGCGTCGTCGCGGCGGCGTTGTTGACGGCGGCTTCGCCCTCGGGCAGCTTCCACGCCGCCATCTGGTCAGCCGGCAGGAGCTCGTCGCCCTCGTTCAACGCCAGCAGGGGCTGGCCGCTCTCGCCGAACAGGGCCAGCGAGCCCTTGCGGGCATCCGTCAGGGAGATCGAGCGCGAGAGGACCTCGTCGCCCAGCCGGCCGAGGTCGAGCTGGCCGCCCAGGGAGAGGCCCAGGTCGTAGAGCGACTCGAGCTCGAGCAGCCGGGCCCTGAGCTCGAAGTCCGCCTCCTTGACGAGACGGGTCAGCCGATCCGCCGCCAGGAGCGCCCCGAAGACCGGGCGGCAGAACGACGCCAGATCTGGCGCGTCCTGTTCGGACACCCCGACGAGAGCGAGCAGGCCATGGACCTCCGCCTCGGTCTCGAGCGGCACCCAGAGGACCTCCTGGCGGTGAAGGGCCTCGGCGGGCAAGGGCTCGGGCAGGGCGAGACCTCCGACGCTTTCCTCTCCGGCGCTGCCGGCCTGCAGCCAGAGGTCTTTCTCCCGCAGATAGACGGCCGCGCAGCGCGCGCCGGAGACGGCGAGCGCTGCTTCCGCGACTCTCTCGGGCAGGGGGGCTTCGCCATCGGCGCGCGGAGAAAACGACCCGCCGACGGCTCGCCAGACCTCCGAGAGACGCTCCGCGGCCGTAGCGGGCATGACCGCGTCAGCCCTTGGCGGCAACGGCCCGGAGAGCGTCGTCCTGCGTCGAGAAGATCTGCGCGTACTGGGCGAGGCCCATGATGCGGAACGTCTTGTCGATCGTCGGCGTCAGGTGGCAGAAGGCCAGGAGGCCCTTCCGGTCCATGACCTTCTCCAGGACCTCGATCAGGATGGAGATGCCGATCGAGTTGACGATCCGGGTCTTCTCCAGGTTCAGGACGAGGGCCCGGGCGCCCGTGTCGAGCTGCGCGTAGGCCTGCTTGGCTATTTCCTCGCCTCCCTGGTTGTTGATGTAGCCGTCCGTATGAAGAAGGGCCACGTCGCCTCGCCGCTCGACCGAGATCTTGCAGGCTTCGCTCACTTGTACTTCCTCATCAGAATGCGGGTTCCCCACTCCCCCGACGTGATCGCCACGGTGTCCATCAGGCTCTGAATGATGTGCAGACCCCAGCCTCGCTTGCGGCCCCCCCCGAAATTCTTTTCGAGGGAGGGCACCTCGACGTGCGAGTGGTCGAAGCCTTTGCCCTGGTCGAGGACCTCCACTTCGAGCCATTCCTTTCCTTCGGCCTCCCGGCCCACGCGAAAGGTCAGATGAAGTCGCTCGTCGGTCGTGCCGGAATGCTCGAAGGCGTTGATGCAGGCTTCGACGAGGGCCAGCTTGACCTCATCGATCCTATCCCGGCCCATGCCCATGTACTCGCCGAGGGCGGCGACCTGCGCCGTCGCAACGATCTCCATTTCGGGCGCCACCGGTATCGTGAGCGAAATCTCCCGAACCCCCGCGGCGGCCAGCCCGGGCGTCGTCGAGTTCCTTTGTGACATCGGAATCCTTGCCGGAAACTCCCCTAAAACCGCAAAAAGACTTGAAGCGACCGGAGAAGTATGCCGGGGAGTTTATCGGACGCGGCCAGCAGCGTCGCCGCCGCGAGCTCGCAGGCCAGGACGGCCCAGACGAGCCCGGGCGCCAGGGTGGCCTGCTGGGGGATTGTCGCTGCCCTTCTCATGGTGCTTCGCTGACGGGTATCGCAAGAGGCCTGCCAGATCCGGCATCGAGAGGTCCGACGCGTAAGCGTAAGAAGAAGAAGGTGTTAAACGGACAAGACTGGAGGGCCATTGCCGCACATCATAGCGACGTTGTGTCACACTATCAATAGTGCGTTCCATAATTCAATGCCCAAATATCTCTAGTTATTAGATTTAAAGTGCAAAATGTGACTAATTGATACAGGGCTAAACTGTCACATTATCTTCTTGCGATAGAGCGTGCGGCGGCTGATGCCGAGCAGCCGGGCCGCGCGGCTCTTGTTTCCGCCGGCCATCTTGAGAACGCGCTGGATGTGCCGCTCCTCCAGCGTCCGAAGATTCGGGACGTCGCCTTCCGGCGCTCCGGGAGGCCCCTCCCGGACCACCCGATGCTGGGGCAGCCACTGGAGGTCCTCTCGGCGAATCACACCGCCCCGGCAGAGCGCGGCCGCGCCCTCGAGCAGGTTCTCGAGCTCCCGGATGTTGCCGGCGTAGTCGTGCGCCAGAAGCGAGGCATAGGCCTCGCGGTCGAGCGTGGGGACCTCGCGCCCTTCCCGCGCCGCGAAACGCTCCAGGAAATGGCGCACCAGCCTGGGGATGTCCTCGCGCCTTTCCCGCAACGGAGGCAGGTGAATCTCGACCACGCGGAGCCGGTAGTAGAGATCTTCGCGGAACTCTCCCCGGGCGATGCGCTCGGGCAGCCGGGCGTTGGTCGCGGCCAGCACCCGGACATCGATCGGAATCGGCTTGCGGCCGCCCACGCGCTCGATCTCCCTCTGCTGCAGGACCCGAAGCAGCTTGGCTTGCAGGGCCAGTGGCATGTCGCCGATCTCGTCCAGGAACAGCGTGCCGCCGTCGGCCGTCTCGAAGCGGCCCGGCCGCGCCTCGACGCCGGTGGCGACGCCTCGCTCGATGCCGAAGAGCTCCGATTCGAGCAGCGTCTCGGGCAGGGCAGCGCAATTGATCGCCACGAAGGCCTTTTCGGCCCGCTCGCTCTTGGCGTGGATCATCCTCGCCACGAGCTCCTTGCCGGTGCCGCTCTCGCCCGTCAGCAGCACGGAGATGCGCGCCGGGGCGACCCGGACGATGAGGTCGAGCACACGCCGGGCCGCGGGCGAATCGCCCACGAAGAGCCGGCCGGCGGCGGCGCGGCCGGTCTCGTCGAGGAGTCTCCGATTCTCCTCCTCGAGGCGCTCGCGGTCGCGCGTCAGGCGCTCGAGACGGCGCCGGTTCTCGATCGCCATTCCGGAGAGGCCTGCCAGCGAGGCCAGGAACCGCGCGTCATCTTCGTCGAAAGCGACCTTGCCGCCGCGGCGAGCTTCCTTGTCCGCGAGCACCAGCACGCCGACCTCACGCCCTCCAGCCCGGATCGCCACGCCGACCGCGTTGCCGACGGCGACCTTCAGGAACTTGATGCGCTCGCGGCGGAGGGCCGGCTCGGATCGCAGGATCTCCTGGAGGAACGGATCCTCGGCGACGAGCTCCTCCGAGGGCCGGCGCGGGAAGCCCACGCGCGTCTCCGCCCGGCGGGCGCCCCCTTCCCCGAACGTCGCGAAGTAGCCCCTCGAGGCGTCGAGCACGCCCACCGCGCGGCCCAGGACGTCCTCGACGAGGGCCTCTTCGCTCGGCAGGGACCCGAGCGACAGGCCGGCGTCGTAGAGAGTCTCGAGGAGAAGGAGCTTGTGCTGGGTCTCGAAATCGCGGGGAGCCCGGTCCATCACTTGGTCGCCGCGAGCACCTTCTCCCGGCGCGCCTGCGCCACGGAGAGCTCCAGGTCCCTGGTGGGGGCCCAGCCGGGGTTCAGCTTGCGGTTCTGTTCCAGCAGCTTCTCGGCCCTGTCCAGGTCCCCCTTGCGGGCCAGCGCCGCCGCGAGCAGCGCGCGGCCCTCGTAGGCGCACTGGAGGTCTCCGAGACTGCGCACGGGGTTGGGAGGGCTGGCCAGCCTCTCGAGGAAGGGCATCGCTTCGGCGTCCTGGCGCTGCGCGATGTAGGCCAGGGCGGAGACCAGGTTCCAGTCAGGCCAATCCGGGACCCAGTTGGCCGGCGGCTTCTCCCTGGCGACCGCCAGCTCCCACTTGGACCGGGCCTCGCCGAGTGGGGCCAGGGCTTCGGCGGGCTTTCCCGCCAGCAGGGCCACCGCGGCGGCCACGAGGTCCCTGTCCATCTCGGTGTACGGGGTCTTCGGCAGCTTCGCGAGGCGCGCGGCGAGGTCCTCGAGCTTGGCACGGTCCTTGGTCCAGAACGCGACGCGAGCCGCCATGCCCAGATAATCCCCGTGCTTGGCGTCGTTGTCGGCGAGCTCGGCGGCCTTCTCGTAGCAGGCGATGGCCCTGGCCGGCTCTCCCTTGCCCTCGTACGCCACGCCCAGGTGGCCCCAGGAATCATGGAAGTCGGGCTTGATCTTGAGCGCCTCGTTGAGATTCGCGATCGCCTCGTCGTAGCGGCCGGCGTTGGCCTGCACTTCGCCCAGACTGTCGTAGGGATTCGCTGCGCCCGGGCGCATGAACTGGTATTTCTTCAGGCTGGCAATCGCGCGATCCATGTCGCCCCGGTAGGCGTACAGGTAGCCGATCTGGTTGTACGCCTCCGCGTTGTTGGGGTCCGCCGCGAGCACGTCCTCGTAGATCTTGATCGCGCTGTCCGGCTTTCCCAGGAGAAGCTCGCGGCCGGCCAGCATCATGGCGGCCCGTTCGTCATCGGGATGCTTCGCGTGGATCTCGCCCGCGATCCGCACCGCGTCGTCGCGCCGCTTTTCGACGCGCGCGAGCTCCATAGCGACGTGGAGGCGTTCGCGCTCGGTCAGCCGGTCGGTCTGCCGGGCCGCCTTTCGGACCAACGCCAGGGCCTGGTCGGCGTCCGTCGACTGCCGGGCGAGCCCGAGCATCGCCTCGGCGAACTCGGGATCGAGCTTCAGGGCCTCGGCGTAGCCCGCCCTGGCTTCCTTGAAGTAGTAGCTGCGCTCGTTGTTGATGGCCTCCCGGTACAACCGGGCGGCCTCCCGGGAGGACGTGCTGACGTCCTTCCGGCCTCCCGCGTAGAGGAGCGCCCCCGCCCCGGCGGCGGCCAACAGGACCACCGCCCCGACTCCGACGACTATGGAACGGGCCTTCATGGCAATGCCTCCTCACACATACGGGCCGCCGGCCCCCGGGTTTTCACGCCTCCACCCGGAGGAGCAGGACCGTCATGTCATCGTACTGCTCGGCCCCCCCCACATGGGCCCGGATGTCGGTCAGGAGGCCCTGGGCGAGGTCCTCGAGGGGCTCGCCGCGCCGTCGGGACACGGAGTCCATGAGGCGCTCCTCGCCGTACGGATTCATGGATTCGTCCATGGCTTCCGTGAATCCGTCCGTGTAGAAGAAGATCAGGTCGCCCTTCTTCAGGAAGATCTCGATGGTGTCGTAAGGCACTTCCCGGAAGGCCCCGAGGGGCAGCCGGTGGGCCGGCGGATCCAACAGCCGGGGTCCCCCGTCGCCCGGCCGGATCAGGATGGGCAGGGGCTGCCCCCCGATCGCGTAGCGCAGGCTCATGGCGTCCGCATCGAGCAGGAAGTAGCCGAGCGACACGAACATCCGGCGCTTGATCGAGTAGATGCGCCGGTTGGACTCCCGGAAGAGCTGCCCCGGATCCTCGGTCGTGAGCGCCCGCGAGTAGACGATCTCCTTGGAGGCGACCATGAGGAGCGACGCGGGGACCGACTTACCCGACACGTCGCCGATCACGACGCCCAGGCGCCGGTCCGACAGAAGGATGAAGTCGTAGAAGTCGCCTCCCACGACCTTGGCCGGCAGGCTCCCCCCCAGAAACGAGAAGCCTGCGATTTCCGGCAGGCTGCGCGGCAGCAGGCTCGCCTGGATGTCCCGGGCGATCTCGAGATCCCTCTTGAGCTCCGCCTGGCGCGTCATCTCGTCGTGGAGCAGCGCGGTCTCGATCGCCAGCGCGGCCTGGTTGGCCAGGGTGGAGAGGAACGACTCGTCCTCGCGGTCGAAGCCCTCGCCCGAGAGCTTCTCCTGGAGGGCCAGGATGCCCATCAGCTTCTCGCGGTAGACGAGCGGCGCGAGGAGGCGAAACCCCTCGGTCGCGAGGTGCGCGCGAAACTCCTCGCTCTCGGGGTCGGCGAAATGCAGGGACAGCTCGTCCGGGCCGATCGGCCGGCCCTCCCGCCGCAGGACCCGGCGCACGGCCGCGCCGGGCGCCAGCCGGTCCTCCCTGCGGCCCCGGCGCTCCAGAAATCCCTCGGCATCGAGCAGCCAGATCGAGGCCTTCTGGAGCCGCATCGTCGCCGAGACACTGGCCGTCAGGTAGTCCGCGATGCGGCCGAGGTCGAGCTCGCCCGTAATGGCCTCGCTCATCTCGAGAAGCGCGGCCTGGTAGTCGAACTTCTCGCGGAAGAAGAGCTTGTCGAGGGGCGTCTGCAGCTTGCGCCGCACGAACTCGAAGAGCGGGATCACAACCAGGAAGAACCCGAACGTGAAGAGGGGCGAGGAGGAAAGCCGCGAGTGCGCGAACAACCGGTTGGCGGCCCAGATCGCCAGGGCATAGAAGCCGAACAGCACGGCCGTCGTCGCCGCGTACAGGAACGTGCGGCGGACGATCACGCGGACGTTCAACATCTGGAACCGCACGATCGCGTAGGCGAAGGTCAGAGGGATGAGAACCATCGGCACGACGCCGTAGAAGACGAAGTCGTCGATGTTGAAGGCCGAGGGCAGGACGATGCCGAGCAGCAGGAAGGGCCCCGTGCCCAGGATCGTCCCCACGAAAACGTGGAAGGCCTGGCGGCGCTCGCGCGCGTCTTCGAGGGTGAACGCCGAATGGGCCAGGGCGGCGAGGCCGAGGACCAGGTAATCGCCGAGCAGGATCCACGAGGACAAGGGAGCGCCCGAGAGCACGGCCACCTTCTCGCCGCGGACCTGGCGGGCCACGTCGTACAGGAAGACCATGGGAGGAACCGCGTAGATCATGTACAGGAGGCCGGGGCTCGCCGAGAGGAAGCCCTGGAGCCTCACCTTCCAGGCGGCCGGAGGCTCTCCGGTCCAGTCGTCCGTCTTCGCAAACGCCAGCTGCTTCGGCCTCGGAAAGACGAGGAAGAAGTGCAGGAAAACCGCAGGCAGGAGGAAAAGGCTGATCGTCCCCGTGTTCTGCACGAACACGTCGATCCACCAGTAGGAGGCGGGCCGCAGCCGGCACACGAAGAAGAGAAGGAAGAGCACGCACAGGAGGAAGAAGATCCGGGCAGAGCGGTCCTCCGGGACGCGCCGGAACACGAAGTACCCGATGAAAAAGAACAGGAACCCCAGGGCGCCGTAGTACAGGTACGCCGTGCCGCCGAGCCGCTCCGAGGAGAGAGCCACCGACACCGAGCGGACCTCGCCGGGGGCCGCCGCCGCGCAAGGCCCCGACTTGACGAGGTAAGGCACGCTCTCCCCGATCTGGTGCCTCTGGAGCTCCTGCGAGGCGTCCGACGTCGTGCGCACGATGCGCCGCCCGATGCCCTGCACGCAGTCGCCGGGGCGGACCCCGGCCTTTTCGGCCGGGCTGCCCGGCACCAGAGAGCGAACCTCGATGCCCTCGCGCGCATAGGGGACCGGCACGATCCCGTCGAAGGGACGGGCCGAGAACATGTCGCCGATCGAGGCCAAGGCGATCGCGAGGCCCAGGAAGCCCACCACCAGGAACCAGGCCTGTCCGGACCCCGGGCGCGCGCGTTCTGTCCCGCGATTCACGAGTCCTGTCCCCTCCCTCGTGTCTCCGTCCGAAGGGCGCCCATGTTAGCCGGAAAACCGCAGGGAGAACGGGCTGCGCCCCTCCGGTATCCTTCCGGCGGAAACAGCGATGCCGCTCGTGACATTCGAAGGAATCGAGGGTTCCGGCAAGTCGACCCAGCTCGACCTGGCGGCGCGAAAGCTCCGGGAGCTCGGCCGCGACGTGCTCGCGACCCGGGAACCCGGCGGCACCGGGATCGGCGAACAGATCCGCGCGATCCTGCTCGACGTCGGGCACGGGCACCTGGATCCCGTCTCGGAGTGGCTGCTCTACGAAGCCGACCGCAGGCAGCACGTCACGGAGCTCCTCGCCCCGAGCATCGCCTCGGGCCGCTTCGTGCTGTGCGACCGCTTCAGCGATGCCACCGAGGCCTACCAGGCGGTCGGCCGTGGCGTGGACGCGGCCCTCGTGGCCGCGGTGGACGCCCAGGCTCGCGGGGGCCTCGTCCCGGACCTCACCCTCCTGTACGACGTCGAGCCCGAGGAGGGCCTGGCGCGCGCGCGGTCGCGGGACGGACACGTCGGCCGCTTCGAAGGGGCGGCCCTGGAATTTCACCGCCGCGTCCGGCAGGCCTATGCGAACATCGCCCGCCGCGAGCCGGCGCGCGTCCGGATGATTGCGGCCGGCGGCGATCCCGAGTCGGTCTTCCAGCAGACCTGGCGCCTCCTGACCGATCGGTTCGCGCTGTGACGGTTCCGGCCTCGCTCACGCGGTTGTCACAGACGCCCCGGCGATTCCCCGGGGCGCTGCTGCTTTCGGGCCCGAGCGAAGCGGCTCTCGACGCGGCCGCGCGCATGCTGGCCGCGAGCCTTCTCTGCCCGGGCGACGATCCGGATCGCCGCTGCGAATCCTGCCGCCGCGCCGGAGCCGGCCTGCACCCGGATCTCTTCCGAGCCGAGCCCGAAGGCGTCCAGATCCGGGTGGACCGCGTGCGCGAGGCCCTTGCGTTCGGCGCCGGGAGGCCCTACGAAGCCGAGCGGCGGGTGATCGTCGTGCCCCGCGCCGAGATGCTCGGCGTCGAAGCCGCCAACGCGCTCTTGAAGTCCCTCGAGGAGCCCGGGGCGCGTCTGCACTGGATCCTGACGACGACCCGGCCCGAGTCGCTGCTGCCCACCATCCGGTCGCGCTGCGCGGCGGTGGCCCTGCCCCGGCCCTCCTCGGCCGAACGCGAGGGCCTTTGGCGGGAGCGCGGGTTCTCCGCCGAGCAGGCCGCCGACCTCGCGGTGCTGGCGGCCGGCGAGGACGAGGCCGCTCCGGATCCGGCGGCTCTCTCGACCCTTCGCCTCGAGATCGCGGCGGCGCTCGAAGCCGGCCTGTGCGACGGGAGCCTTCCCGCCCTGCTCCTCCTGGCCGAGCTGGCCGCGGGGCGCGAGGAGGCGGCTCCTCGCCTGACGGCCGAGCTGCTGGCGGACGCCGCCCTCGCGGCCTCGGGCGCCGGCGACCTCGTCCGCCACCGGGCCCTCTCGGGCAAGCTCGCGCGCATCGCCCGGAGCGTGAAGGGAGAAGCCCTGCGCAGCGCCGCCCTGCGCGCGGCGGACCCCCCCGCCGACAGTCGGCGCGGAAACCGCCGCCTGCACTTCGAAGGGCTTCTGATCGACCTTTATCTTCGGGGCCGTTGAGGCGGCGGGCGAACACCCGAAGGAATCGGGGAGGGGCCGTCGGAGACGACGGGATTCGGGAGGATTTTCAAGGAAGAGTGCGGACCTGCGAGCTACCGACTAGAAAGGCGGAAGAAACAGCCGCCGCCGGCTCTTCGTGCCACCCCCGATCGATTCCTTCGAGTGCGCTCGAGTATACGCCCGATTCTCAGTTGTCCAGCGAAATCTCAACCGTCTTGGATTCCCCGGGCGCCACGTCGAGCTCCATCGTCCGGGTCTTGAAGCCCGGCCTCGAGACGGAAATCGTGTGCTTCCCCGCCGCCAGAGGAACGCCCCGCTCGGCGCTGCCGATTTCCTGGGCGATTCCCAGGAAGCGGTCGTCCAGGTAGACCACGGCGTCGCCGGGCACGACGGAGAGAACCAAGCGGGCCTGCTTGGCGCGGGCCGGCTCCGGCGCCGGGGCAGAGCTGTTCTGACGCCAGGAATCGTCCCGCGGTTCCGGAGCCGGAGGCGGAGCGTAGCCGCGCGGCGGACCGTCGGGGCTCGCCTCGACATCGTTGCCGTAAGGATCCGCTCCCCGCGACCCGTCGTAGGCGACGACCGCACCGCCTCGCTTGCCCCAGAAGCGCATGAGGCCGCCCTCGGGCGCGGGCGTGTTGTAAGAACCGTACTGCTTGGAGCCCGCGATCTTCTTCAGCTTGTTGTTGAGGCTGACCTTGACTCCGGCCTTGGCCTCGATCTCGACGGCCTGCGTCTCGTAGCCCTCGAGCCGGAACTCCACGTGGTACTGGCCGGGCTGCAGGTAGAGGAAGTCCGGGAAACCGTCGAAGTCGTCCGCCGTTCCGATGTAGCGGCCCTCCAGGAAGACGCGAGCCTCCTCGGGATCGACGTCCGTGCTCACCACGCCCCAGGCCGCGGCCGTTCCGGCGTAGTGCGGGCCGTAGTAATACGCGCCGTAGTAGTAGGGCGACCAACCCCAGCCGTAGCCCCAGCCCCATCCCCACCCCGGGTAGTACCAGCCCCAGCCCGGATAGTAGTAACCGTGGCCTCCGTGGTAGTAGCCGCCGTGGCCGCCATGCCATCCGCCGCCACCGTGCCACCCGCCTCCGTGGGAGCCGCCGTGCGAGCCGCCGCCGTGGGAGCCGCCGCCATGCGAGCCGCCTCCGTGCGAGCCGCCCCCGCCTCCGTGACCTCCCCCGCCGTGCTGCGCGTACGCAGCCGCGGGCACAACTGCCAGAGCCGCGGTCGCCAACGCGATGAGGAGAAGCTTTTTCATGGCCGGACCTCCGAGAAAGAAAACAGCAAACCCCGGGCCATCATGCCTCGGAAAGTGTGCCTTCCAACGCACTCGGAAAGCAAGAGTTAGCGGCGTCACCCAAAGAGGCCGGGCGAGCGATTGACCTCACTTCTGGTCAGCTCGTCCCATCCGGGAGACCTGTTCTTTGGAGGCCTCGCTTCAAGCCGTTCAGATAGTCGTCGCGCAAGACGCGATCCACGGCCCGCCGGCCCCCCGGCAGCTCCCAGCGCTCGGCCAGGCCGGCCCACACGGGCCGCAGCCGGGCGACCAGAGACCCGTCCGGAGCAAATGTCCGGGCCTGGGGAACGCCCAGGAAATCGCCGAGCTCCGGGTGCTTGCCGAAGAAGATGGCGGCGGATTCGCCGGACCTCTGCTGGCGCCTGCGGAACGAGGCGAAGGAGATGTCGTGGTGATGCCGGGCAACCGCCTGGGGCCGGTAGACGATCCGCATGCCGCGCTTTTCCAGGCGGTATGCCAGCTCGATGTCCTCCCACGCCGCATGCGGAAACGTCGTGTCGAAGAGGCCGGCGTCCAGGAGCAGCGTGCGCGCCACGGAGATGTTCGAGGTGTAGAAGAAGTTGAACGGCACCGCGTCCGGGTCTTCGATCAACCCGTAACCGAACTGAAGACCGTACTCGTTGATGTGGTGGAGAAACGGGGACACCCGCCGGTCCCGCGGCCACGTCGTGTATCCGAGCACGGCCGCCGGGAAGTTCCGCGGCTCGGCGTGCGCGCGGTGGTGGGCGGCCAGGAGCCCCGGCTCGGGCACGGTGTCGTCCCCCAGGAACAGCACGCGCTCGCCGCGCGCCTCGCGCACGCCCCGGTTGCGAGCCGCCGCCGGGCCCGAGTTCTCCTGCCGGAGGGCCCGGAACGCATAGGGCGCGCGATAGCCCGCGAGAAGCGACGGGGTCTCGCCGCGCGACCCGTCGTCCACCACGACCACTTCGAAGGGCGGCGCGGCCTCCTGACGGCCCACGGCGTCGAGCACGAGCCGGAGCGTGTCCGGCCTCTCGAAGGTGGGGATGACGATGGAGAACGCGGGCGTCACGCGCG
>Ga0335082_10004914_pt1 | contig 14609 bp, 16 predicted proteins | sample Lox_Sample_41_FD_206718 | JGI IMG/M metagenome (GOLD analysis project Ga0335082, IMG submission 206718) | Soil microbial communities from Loxahatchee National Wildlife Refuge, Florida, United States - Lox_Sample_4.1 | ecosystem: Environmental > Terrestrial > Soil > Wetlands | place: USA...
TCGAAGAAGGTGTAGACGGAGGACAGCCCGTCGACCAGGCGATCGACCAGGCTCACCATGCGCAGCGCGCCGTCCTCCCGAAACTCGAAGAGATCGGTGGCAACGTTACTGTGGAGAAGGAAGTGCTGGTACTGCTCGCGGCTATCCTGGTCCATCCCGCCGCCGGGATGACGGTAACGCTGATAGCGCAAATATAAGCTGTAGTGCTCGGGATCGTAGCTTAATTCCCGCCTAACTGCAGTTAACATGCCGTGATTACGCGCGATCTTTCGCTGAGTGCGATTCGCCTTGAAAGTCGCGACGGGAACCCGAACGGGCACGCATGCACGGCAATGATCGCAGTACGGCCGATAGGTGAAGGCCCCGCTGCGGCGGAAGCCCAGGCGCACGAGCTCGCTGTAGACCCGGGTGTCGATCAGATGGCTGGGTGTGGCTACCTGGGACCGGGCGGCGCGGTCCGGGAGGTAACTGCAGGGATACGGGGCCGTGGCGTAGAACTGAAGCGACGTCAGCGGAAGGTCGTTGAGCTTGCTCACGGCGTCCTGTCACTCCCCAAGCGCCCGAAACCCGGCGGCGCACCCCAACCGGCAGGAGGGTCGGCCGAGTGTATCAATTCGGTAAGATGGGCGGCAAACCGGTCGCGGGAGATGGGCCGCGCACCAAGCGCGGCGAGGTGCGGCGTCTCCTGCTGGCAGTCGATGAGGGGCACGTCGAGCGCGCGCAGCTTGGCGGCCAAGTTGACGAGCGCGACCTTGGAGGCGTCGGTCTCCCACGCGAACATCGACTCGCCGAAGAAAACGCGCCCCAAGGCAAGCCCGTAGAGCCCGCCCGCCAGCGTCCCGTCGCGCCAGCTCTCGACCGAGTGCGCGTACCCTCGGCGGTGGAGGTCGCAGTAGGCGTCGACGATCTCCGGCGTGATCCAGGTGCCGTACTGGCCCCGCCGCGGCACCGAGGCACATGCCTCGACGACCGCGCGGAACGCGCTGTCGATACGCAGCTCGAACGTGCCGGCACGCAGGCGCTTGCCGAGTGATCGCGTGACGCGCAGTTCGTCGACGTACAGCACCATGCGCGGGTCGGGGCTCCACCACAGGATCGGCTGCCCGTCCGAATACCAGGGAAAGATGCCGCGTCGATACGCCGCCAGCAGCCGATCGGGCGACAGGTCGCCTCCCGCCGCGAGCAGTCCGTTGGGCTCGGCGAGTGCAGCTGCCAGCGGCGGAAACGGGGATCTCTCCCCGAGCCAGGCGATCACGGGCGCCACGCCGCGCGGCCGTGTGCCGCCCTTCCGGTAAAATCGCTGCGCTCTGGCACGTTAGAAAGCATAGCCCCGGTAGCTCAGTGGATAGAGCAGCCCCCTCCTAAGGGGCAGGTCGCACGTTCGATTCGTGTTCGGGGCGCCATCTCTTGCGCGAAAGCCTTCGTTGCCCGCTGCCCACACTCCAATCCGCTATCGAATCGCTCCGCTCGACGCGCACGCCCACCTGTACGAGGTCCGCGTCACGCTCGACGACCCCGACCCCGCCGGCCAGCGCTTTCGCCTGCCGACCTGGATCCCGGGAAGTTACCTCATCCGCGAGTTCGCGCGCCATTTCGTGAGCGTACGCGCGGAGTGCGCGGGATCGCCGGTCGGCATCGAGAAGATCGACAAGAACACCTGGGCCGCCGCGCCCTGCGACGGCCCGCTGACCGTGGTCTCGCACATCTACGCGTACGACCTCTCGGTGCGCGCCGCGTATCTCGACGAGACGCGCGGCTATTTCAACGGCGCCGTCGTGTTCATGTACCCGGACGGCCGCGAGTCCGCGCCGTGCACACTCGAGATCGTCCCCGGGCGCCACCCGTCCTGGCGGGTAGCCACCACGTTGCCGCGCGCGACCGCGGCGCCGCATGGCTTCGGGCTCTACGGCGCCGCGAGCTACGACGAGCTCATCGATCATCCGGTCGAGACGAGCGACTTCGCGCTCGCCAACTTCGAGGCGAGCGGCGTCCCGCACGAGATCGCGGTCACGGGCCGCCACGACGCCGACCTCGGCCGCGTCGCCCGCGATCTTGCGCGCGTCTGCCGGTGGCAAATCGACCTGTTCGGCGAGGCGCCGTTCCACCGCTACCTGTTCCAGGTCACCGCGGTCGGCGACGGCTACGGCGGCCTCGAGCACCGCTCGAGCACGAGCCTCCTGTGCCGGCGCGACGAGCTGCCGCACGCGGCCAACGGCGATATCGACGACGACTACCTCACGTTCCTCGGCCTCGCGAGCCACGAGTACTTCCACGCGTGGAACGTCAAGCGCATCAAGCCCGCCGCGTTCGTTCCGTACGACCTCACGCGCGAGGCCTACACGCGCCAGCTGTGGGCGTTCGAGGGCTGGACTTCCTATTACGACGATCTCGCGCTCGTGCGCTGCGGCTTGATCGAGCCCGCTCGCTACCTCGAGCTCCTCGGCCGAGCGATCACGTACGTCGCGCGCGGCGCCGGCCGGCGTTTGCAAAGCGTGGCCGACTCGAGCTTCGATGCGTGGATCAAGTTCTACCGGCCCGACGAAAATTCGCCCAACGCGGTCGTGAGCTACTACCAGAAGGGCTCGCTCGTGGGCCTCGCCCTGGACCTTTCACTGCGCCGCGAAGGACGCGCAACGCTGGACGACCTCATGCGCGCGCTGTGGCAACGCTACGGCCGCAGCGGCGCGGGCGTCCCCGAGGACGCCATCGGACGCCTCGCGAGCGAAATCGCCGGTCGCGACCTTTCCGACTTCTTCGCGCGCTACGTCGACGGCACCGAGGATCCGCCGCTTCCCGAGCTGCTCTCGGCCTTCGGCGTGACTTTGCACATGCGCGCGGCGAGCGGCGCCAAGGATCGAGGCGGCAAGCCCGCAGGCGGCCCCATGCCGCGCTGCACGCTCGGCGTGCGCCTCGGCGCGGATGCGAAGCTCGCGGTCGTGACGCCCGACGGACCTGCCGCGCGCGCGGGCCTCTCGGCGCACGACACGCTGGTCGCCGTCGCAGGCCTCAAGGCCACCCCGGAGCGCATCGCCACGCTGCTTTCGCGTCACTCACCCGGCGAGACCATTGGCGTGCACGCCTTCCGCCGCGACGAGCTCATGACGTTCCGCGTCACGCTGGACGCGGCGCCCGAGGACACGTGTTACCTCACGCTGGACGCGTCACCGGCCGGCGCCGTCGAGCAGCGGCGCAACGCCTGGCTCAAGGGCTAGAGCGCAACCTTCGGATTGAGCGTATAGCGTCCCGTCAGCTTCGCGTGAGCGAGGACATGCCCGTCCATGGCGCGCCGCGCGTTGGGGCCCGTGAACTTGGGGGGCACGGCCAGCTGCGCCACGTCGAGCGCGTAGAGCGTGAACACGTACCGATGCGGGATCTCGTCGTTCCACGGCGGGCACGGCCCGTCGTAGCCGTGATAGTCGCCGCCCATATCCTCGTCGCCGGTAAACCAAGCGGTGTAGTCGTTGATGCCGTGCCGGCCTTCGCGAGGCGCGTGCGGACCCGGCTTGCCGCGCGGCGTGACACCGTCCGAATGCGCGCCACGGGCGATCGACGTCGTCGCCGGCGAAAGATCGATCAACACCCAGTGGTAGAAGTCGACGCGCGGCAGCGACGCGGGCACCACACGCCCTTCCTTGTTGACGTCATCGCCCCGCGACGGCACGTCGGGATCGTGGCACAGGAGCGCGAACGAGCGCGTGCCGGAGGGCGCTTCGCTCCAGGCGAGATCGGGATTGCGGTTCGCCGACAAACGCACGTGCGTCCCCGGGTCGATCACGGCGAACGCGCACTCGGCCGGGATCACGCCGTTGTCGGCAAAGGCAGTGGTGGTCAATCTCATCTGTAGTCCGTCCTATTTCTTCCAGTGCGGCGGGATGGTGGCGTCGAAGTACGGCAGGGCTTCGATGCGGGCCTTCCACGCGGCGAACTGCGGCGTCATGAGCGTGCGCGGATCGAAGCCGGGCAGCTTCAACGCGCAACGGTCGAGGAACGCGACGAGCGGATACAGCGCGAAGTCGGCCGCGGAGAGCGCCCCCGCCAGGTAGTCGCCGCGCATGGCACGCGTGAACATCGCGAATTCCTCGCGCAGGCCTTCCTTGCCCGCTTCGAGCCTGGCCGCGTCGCGCTCCTCCGGCTTCTTCGAGAACGCCTCGTCGACGACCGGGTCCGTCGCCTTGTCGAAATAGTTGTCGGCCTCGGCGATCAGGCGGCGCACGAGAGCGCGCACGCGCGTGTCGCCCGGAAACAGCGGCGCGCCGCGCCCCGGGTAGGCCTCGTCGAGGTACTCGACGATCGCGTTCGACTCGTAGAGCACGAAGTCGCCGTCGACGATGACCGGCACGCGGTGGCGGGGGTTGAGCGCGAGGAACTCGGGCTTGCGCGTGTCGCCGGCGGCGAAGGACAACACCTTGAGATCGTAGGGAAGCGCCTTGTGCTCGAGCGCGAGCTGCACGCGCCACGCATAGGGTGAGCCCGAGCCGTAGTAGAGCGTGATCATCGCTGTGACGCCCCGCTGCCGCGCATCGCCTCGAGCGAGGCCTTCTGCAGCTCCATCGTCTTGATGCTCATCTGCATCATGGACAGGCTCATGGTGAGCCAGTTCTCGATGATCTTGAGCTCGGTGATCTTGCGGTCGACCTCGGCCGGGTCGAGTGCCGCAAACAGCGCCGCTGGATTCGGAAACGGCGTCGCACCGGGCGCCGGTGCCGCGGCAGCCGCGGCGGCGGGAGCGAAGCCAGGGATGGCGATGCCGAGCGGGTTCCACATGCGCTGCATGAAATCGAGAGCGTCCTGCGGCGAGAACGGGAACCCCGACGCCGGCAGCGCCTTGTTGTCCGGCTGCTGTGGATCGTGCGCCATGCACCTCCTCCTTTCGCGCCGAAGCGGCGCAACATGGTTTGCTACTATGGTCCCTTATGGCGGACCCCGGTGCAACCTTGCCCGAGCGCCTCGCTGGCATCGTCGGCGGGCCGCACGTGCTTACGGCGCCGGCGGATGTCGAACCCTATCTCGCCGACTGGCGCGGCCGCTACCGCGGTACCGCGCGAGCCGTCGTGCTGCCGGCGTCGACCGAGGAAGTCGCGGCCGTCGTCCGCCTGTGCGTCGCCGAAGGTGCGCCCATGGTGCCGCAGGGCGGCAACACCGGCCTGTGCGGCGGCGCCACGCCCGACACGCAGGGGCGCGAGGTCGTCGTCGGCCTGCGTCGCATGAGCCGCGTGCGCGCGATCGACGCCGACAACGCGACCATCACGGTGGAGGCCGGCGTGCCGCTCGCCGCCGTCCAGGAAGCCGCCGCGGAGGCCGGCCTGCACTTCCCGCTGTCGCTCGCCTCCGAAGGCAGCTGCACGATCGGCGGAAACCTCTCGACCAACGCCGGCGGGACCGCGGTGCTGCGCTACGGGAACACCCGCGAGCTGACGCTCGGGCTCGAGGCGGTGCTCGCCGACGGCAGCGTCCTGTCCGCGCTGCGCGGCTTGCGCAAGGACAACACGGGCTACGACTTGAAGCAGCTGTTCATCGGTGCCGAGGGCACGCTCGGCATCATCACCGCGGCGGTGATGAAGCTCTTTCCCGCGCCGCGCACGCGTGTCACGGCGCTCGTCGCGCTCGCATCGGTCGGGGATGCGATCGCGCTGCTCGCGCGGCTCAAGGCGGCGCTTTCTGACCGACTGGTAGGGTTCGAACTCATGAGCGCGTTTTCGCTAGCGCTGTCCCGCAAGCACCAGCCCGAGCTCATGCCCGACTATCCGTGGTACGCCCTGGTCCAGGCCGACGAAAGCGCCGAGGGCGCGCCGCTCGCCCCGGTGGTGGAGGCCGCGCTCGCCGCGGCGATCGAAGCGGGCGCGGCGGCCGACGCTTCGATCGCGCAGTCCGCCGACCAGGCACAGCGCCTGTGGGCGCTGCGCGAGAACATCAGCGAGGCACAGCGCCGCGAGGGTCCCAACATCAAGCACGACATCTCGCTTCCGGTATCGGCCATTGCGACCTTCATGCGCGAATGCGAAGGCGAGCTCGCATCGGCCTTCCCGAAGGCGCGTCTCGTCGTCTTCGGCCACCTCGGAGACGGCAACCTGCACTACAACCTCTCCGCCCCCGAAGGTGTCGAAGCGTCGAGCTTCATGGACTCTGGCGAGCGCGCGAACCGCATCGTTCACGACGCGGTGGCCCGCCACGGCGGGAGCTTCAGCGCCGAGCACGGGGTCGGTCAGCTCAAGCGCGCCGACCTCGTGCGTTACAAGTCGCCGGTGGAGGTCGCCCTGATGCGGGCGATCAAGGCGGCGCTCGACCCCAGGGGGCTCATGAATCCAGGAAAAGTACTCTAAGGAGTCATGGGCAAGATCGTCTTCTGGATCGTCGTCGTCTTCCTGGTCCTATTCGTGCTTCGACTGTGGAATGCCGGAAAGGCGCGGGCCCGCGCCAAGCGGCAACCAAGCGCGGAAACCATGGTCCGCTGCATCCATTGCGGGGTTTTCCTACCCAGGCCCGAGGCCGTCCCGAGCGGCAAGGGGTACCGCTGCCAGGCTCCGGCCTGTGCAGCCGAGCGTTGACGCCGCCTATCCCCGCTCCTATAACGCCTTTCATGCAGCCCGCCCCCGCCATCCCGCCCTTCGAGCCGCCGCCGCTGCCCTCGTCGATGGGCGACTCCGGCCGGCGGATCCTATGGATCGTCGGGCTCTACCGCGCCATCTGCGCGGCCACGCTCCTCGGCGCCGCGCTGCTGCTCGACGCCAAGACCCTCAGCATCGCCAACCCCAACGCCTTCATCACGGGGACCGGCCTGTACTTCGTGTTCGGGCTGTCGTCGCTGTGGTGGGTCCAGCAGGACCGGCTGCCGCTCCCGCTGCCGACCATGCTGTTCAGCCTGCTCGCCGGCGACGTCTTCTTCCTGTCGCTGGTCATGTTCGCCGGCGGCAGCTTCGGGGCGCCGCTGCCGATCCTGCTCTTCCCCCAGCTTGCGGCGGCCGGCTGGATCCTGCGCACCCAGACCGCGTTCTTCCATGCCGCGTTTGCCGCGATCTGCCTTCTCGGCCTGGACAGCTATCGCGCCCTGCAGGGCGCGGTCGGCGGCGCGCAGATGTTCCAGACCGGCATCATCGGGTTCGGCTTCTTCGCCACCGTCGGCATCGCGGTCGCGCTCGGCCGCTACACCAAGCAGTCGGAGGACCTCGCGGCGCAGCGTGGCATCGACGTCGCCAACCTCGAGCAGGTCAACCGCCTGATCATCCAGGACATGCAGGACGGCGTGCTGGTCGTCGACCTCAACGGCGTGGTGCGCGGCCATAACGCGCAGGTCACAAGGCTGCTGGGCGGCTTCGGCCGCATGCGCGGCGGCATGCGCCTCGCCGAATTCTCCACCACGCTGCACGACTACTGGCGCCGCTGGCAGGAGGACTTCACGGAGCCGCTGCCGCCGTTCAAGGTCGAGGCGACACAGCGCCTGCTGCGCGTGCGGCTCGTGCGCATCGGCACGGGATTGAACGGCGGCACGCTCATCTACCTCGAGGACCTTGGACGCGCGCAGACCGAGGCGCAGCAGATGAAGCTCGCAGCCATGGGCCGCCTCACCGCGTCGATCGCCCACGAGGTGCGCAACCCGCTGTCCGCGATCAACCAGGCCGCGCAGCTGCTCGAGGAGGACGGCGCCGTGGCGCCCGAGGGATCGCGCCTGCTGGGCATGATCCGCAACAACGCGAAGCGCATCGACCGCATCGTGGGCGAGGTGCTGCAGCTCAACCGGCGCGACCGCCAGCAGCCGGAGACCGTGCCGCTCGCCGAATTCATGCGCACGCTCACCGACGAGATCGTGCAGGCCGAAAACATGCCGCCCGGCAGCGTGATCATGCAGATCCCGGACGATCTGCTGATCATCTTCGACCGCGGCCACCTGAATCAGATCGTGTGGAACCTCATCCGCAACGCGTGGCAGCACTGCCAGAAGAAGGAAGGCAGCATCCGCGTGCTGGCGCGCGCCGGCTACATGGGCGACGCGGTGATCTGCGAGCTCATGGACGACGGACCGGGCATTCCGGCCGAGCTGCGGCCTCAGATCTTCGAGCCGTTTTTCACGACGAGGCCGGGCGGCACCGGACTCGGCCTGTACATCGCGCGCGAGCTCGCGGACGCCAACGGCGCCGCGCTCGAGCTTCTGCCCAAGGGACCGGGCGCCCATTTCCGGATGACGCTCAAGCGCGCATCGACACCAGAACGTTCAGCCTAAAGGGGAGCATTCGTGACAAGGAGAATCCGCGGCCAACCCAAGGTCCTCGTCGTCGACGACGAGCCGGACCTGCTTGAGCTTCTCGAGCTCACGCTCTCGCGCATGGGGCTCGATACCTCGCGCGCGGAAAACGTCGCCGAGGCCATCCGCCTCCTCGACAAGGAGACGTTCGACCTCTGTCTGACCGACATGCGCCTCCCGGATGGCGAAGGCCTTCGCGTGGTCGAGCACATCAACCAGAAGGGCCTCGACGTGCCGGTCGCCGTCATCACGGCGTTCGGCAGCGCGGAAAACGCGGTCGCCGCGCTCAAGGCGGGTGCGTTCGACTATCTCGCAAAGCCGGTGGCCCTCGAGCAGTTGCGTGCACTCGTCAAGCAGGCGCTCAAGGTGCCGGAGAAGACGCAGCCGCCGAGCGCCTATCAGCTCCTGGGCGACTCGCCCGCGATGCAGCAGGTGCGCGGCCTGATCGACCGCCTCGCCAAGAGCCAGGCGCCGGTGTTCATCAACGGCGAATCCGGGAGCGGCAAGGAGCTCGCGGCGCGTACGATTCACCTGAACGGGCCGCGCGGCGAACAGCCTTTCGTCGCGGTGAACTGCGGCGCGATTCCCGAGAACCTCATGGAAAGCGAGTTCTTCGGCTACCGCAAGGGCGCGTTCACCGGCGCGGAAGCCGACCGCGACGGCTTCTTCCAGGCAGCCAACGGCGGGACACTGTTCCTCGACGAGGTGGCGGACCTGCCGCTGCCGATGCAGGTCAAGCTCCTGCGCGCGATCCAGGAGAAGAAGGTGCGCAAGGTCGGCGCCACACAGGAGGAGCCGGTCGACGTTCGCATCATCAGCGCGACCCACAAGAAGCTCGCGACCCTCGTCGAGTCGGGTAACTTCCGCCAGGACCTCTACTATCGCCTCCACGTCATCGAGCTTTCGATGCCGAGCCTGCGCGAGATGCGCGAGGACATCCCGGGGATCGCCAACGCGATACTCGCCAAGCTCACGCGCAGCGGCAGCGCGAGGCTCGAGCCCGAAGCGCTGGTCGCGCTCGAAGCCTATCCGTTCCCGGGCAACGTGCGCGAGCTCGAGAACATCCTCGAGCGCGGCCTGTCGCTCGCCGCCGATCCGCAGCGGATCACCGCGGACGATCTGCATCTCACGCCGGTCAGCGAGGAAGGCGACAGTTCGGTGCCGCCGGGCGAGAAGTGGCCGCTGCAGGATTATCTCGACCGCGTGGAGCGCGCGGCGATCAACGAGGCGCTCGAGAAGACGCGCTTCAACCGCACCGCGGCGGCGAAGCTTCTCGGCATCACGTTCAGGGCGATGCGCTACCGGATGGAGCGGCTCGGGATCAAGTGACGCCCCGTCTTGCCTTCAGTCGCGGGCGGGCTTGAAGAAGACCGCGGCGCCGGCAATCACGTTACCGATGCCGACGAGTGCGACGACGACCGCGCCTGCGACCTGCAGCACGCCGAGGGCCGTGAACGACGCCGGCCACATCGCGAAGGCGCCGTAGCATACGGCGAGGCCGGACGCGACGATGACAGCGCCGATGATGCGGAAGCGCAAGCTCATGTGCGCAATGTACGCCGGCGAAAGTCCACGCCCCGCGCATTCCTAAAATGAGCACACTTGCCGTCGACGCCTCCGGCCATGTCGCCGCCGCGCGCCAGGCGCCTTCGCCCAACTTCGATGCGCGGCCGGCCGGCACCGACGTCACGCTGGTCGTCATCCACGGCATCTCGCTCCCGCCGGGCGTCTTCGGAGGCGACGGTGTCGTGCGTCTGTTCACCAACACGCTCGACGCGACCGCGCATCCGTACTACGCGTCGATTGCGCAACTTCGCGTCTCCGCGCATTTCTTCATAAGGCGTCGCGGCGAGCTCCTGCAATTCGTTTCCTGCGACGATCGCGCATGGCACGCCGGCGTGTCCTCGTGGGGCGGCCGCGGCCGCTGCAACGATTACTCGATCGGCATCGAGCTCGAGGGCGCCGACGCCACGCCCTATTCGTCCGCCCAGTACGAACGGCTCGCCGGGCTGCTCGCTGCACTGAAGCGGCGCTATCCGCTGGAGGCGGCCGTGGGCCACAGCGACGTGGCGCCTGGCCGCAAGACGGACCCCGGCCCCGCCTTCGATTGGGACCGGCTGGCGGCCCTTACACGCGCCCGCCGCCTTCGGCCGCCTTTCGGCGTATAATTCCAGGTTGCCCGGTGACGGGCCGTTTTTCTATGGGCATCCGCCCGACCCGGGTTTATACGGGTATAAGGCCCCCTTAAGGAGGGCCGGCGAAGCTAACGGGAATCCATGCAGATCCTCGCGGACTACTTTCCGCTGATCCTCTTCTTCCTGGCGTTCAAATGGCAGGGGATCATGGTCGCGACCGCGGTCGCGATCGTCGCCTCCATCGGCCAGATCGCCTGGTTCAAGTGGAAGGGCAAGGTTTCGGTCGTGCATTGGCTGTCGCTCGCCATCATCGTCATCTTCGGCGGCGCCACGCTCATCCTGCAGAACGAAGTCTTCATCAAGTGGAAGCCCACGGTGCTGTACGGCGCGTTCTGCGCGATCCTCGCGGTGGGCAAGCTCGCCTTCGGCCGCGATCTGCTGGCCTACGTGCTCAAGGACCTGACGCTGCCGCCTGCGGTGTGGTCGCGGGTGACGTGGTCGTGGGCGGCCTTCTTCGCCGCGATGGCCGTGCTCAACTGGTACGTCGCCTTCCACTATCCCACCGACACGTGGGTGAACTTCAAGGTTTGGGGCGGCATCGGCCTCTTCCTCCTGTTCGCCCTCGCGCAAGGCCTGCTCCTGGCGCGTCACATGACGGAGCCGAGCAAGCCGTGAGCGTTACCCTGTCGGCGCAGAGCACGGCCGCCACGCTCAAATCCCGCCTGGCGGGCCTCGCGCCCCTCGTCCTCGAGCTCGACGACGACAGCGCCCTGCACGCGGGCCACGCCGGCGCCGCCGGCGGCGGCGGGCACTTTTCGCTGCTCATCGTGTCCGAGCAGTTCGCAGGCCTGACCCGGCTTGCCCGGCACCGCGCGGTGCTCGACCGGGTCGGCGACTTGATTCCCCATCCCGTGCACGCGCTCGCCATCCGCGCGTACACCCCGGACGAATTTCCTTCCTGAACGAAAGGACGTATGCAAATGACCAGAACCAGAATAACCCTTGCGCTGCTGGCGGCCTTCGCCGTTGCCGGCCTCGCGCAGGCGCAGCCCGCCCAGCCCAAGGCCGCGGCACCCGCCGCCGCCGCTCCGGCCGCGGCACCGGCCGCCGCCTCGACCGGCAAGGCGCTCTATCCGCAGTCGCAGTTCGACTTCATGCTGAAGGAGCGGCTCGCGCAGGGCGGGCAGGACACGCCCGAGCTTCGCAATGCGATCCGCGAGGAGCTCAACACGCGCGAGCTGCTCATGCGCGAGGCCAAGAAGGCGAACCTCGACAAGCAGCCCGACGTCAAGCAGCAGATGGACCTCGCCAGCCAGACCGTGCTCGTGCGCGCATACGTGACCGACTGGATCAAGAAGAACCCGATTCCCGACGCAGAGCTCAAGAAGGAATACGACGCCATCAAGGCGCAGATGGGCGACAAGGAATACAAGGTGAAGCACATCCTCGTCGAGAAGGAAGACGAGGCGAAGGACGTCATCGCGCAGTTGCAGAAGGGCGCCAAGTTCGACGAGCTCGCCAAGGCGCGCTCGAAGGACCCGGGCAGCAAGGACCGCGGCGGCGACCTCGACTGGAACGCGCCCGGCGGCTTCGTGAAGCCGTTCAGCGACGCGATGGTCGCGACACCGAAGGGCAAGTTCACGGCCACGCCGGTGCAGACGCAGTTCGGCTACCACGTCATCCTGGTCGAGGACATCCGCGATGCCAAGGTGCCGTCGTTCGACGAAGTGAAGCCCCAGCTCACGCAGCGCGTCCAGGCCGCGTACCTCGACAAGTACTTCAAAGAGCTGCGCGCGAAGAACGGCGTCTGAACGTCACGGCTCGGGACCCCGGTCCTCGGCGAAGGGCGGGCAACCGAAAGGGCCCGCCCTTTTTGCTAGACTTCCCGCCATGCCCGACGAGACCGGCACCTCGCGCCCGCAGCACTTCGACTGGAAGCTGCCTTACCCGTCGCGGCGGCAGCCGGTGTTCGCGCGCAACGTGGTCGCGACTTCGCAGCCGCTCGCGACACAGGCAGGTGTTGCCATGCTCGCCAAGGGCGGCAACGCCGTCGATGCGGCGCTTGCCACCGCCATCACGCTGACCGTCGTCGAGCCCTGCAGCAACGGGTTGGGCTCGGACCTTTTCGCGATCCTCTGGACGGGCGGCGAGCTCGTCGGGTTGAACGCATCCGGCCGAGCGCCCGCCGCGTGGCATCCGGCGCGCTTCGCGGGCAAGCAGGCGATGCCGGAGCGCGGCTGGGAGACGGTCACCGTCCCCGGCGCGGTCTCCGGATGGCGAGCGCTGTCGCAGCGCTTCGGCGAGCTGCCGTTCGCCGACCTGTTCGAACCCGCGATCCGTTATGCGCGCGACGGCTTTGCCGTGTCGCCGATCGTCGCCGAGAAATGGGCGCTCGCGGTACCGCACATGCCGCGCGACCTGGGCTGGTTCGAGCATTTCATGCCGCGCGGACGCGCGCCGCTGCCCGGCGAGCTCTGGTCGAGCCGCGCGCTCGCGACCACGCTTACGAAGATCGCGCAGACGGACGGCGAAGCGTTCTACCGCGGCGAGCTCGCGCACGCGATGGTGCGCCACGCGAAGTCGGCGGGTGGTGCGCACGCGCTCGAGGATTTCGCGAGCCACACCTGCGACTGGGTCACGCCGCTCGCCCTCGACTACCGCGGCGTCACGATCCACGAGATCCCGCCCAACGGGCAGGGCATCGCCGCGCTGATGGCGCTCGGGATCCTCGAGAACTTCGACCTCGCCTCCATGCCGCCCGACAGCGCGGCCGCGCAGCATCTTCTGATCGAGGCGATGAAGCTCGGCTTCGCCGACGCGTACAGGTACGTGAGCGATCCGTCCACCATGACGGTCACGCCGCAGGCGCTGCTCGACCGCGCGTATCTTGCGCAGCGCGCGAAGCTCATCGACCGTACGCGCGCGACGAGCTTCGGTCCCGGCGAGCCGCCCCGCTCCGGCACCGTCTACCTTTGCGCGGGCGACGAGAACGGCATGCTGGTGTCGCTCATCCAGTCCAACTACATGGGCTTCGGCAGCGGCGTCGTCGTGCCCGACACGGGCATCAGCCTGCAGAACCGCGGCGCGGGATTTACGCTAAAGGCTGGCCACGCCAACGAGGTCGGCGGCGGCAAGCGCCCATATCACACGATCATTCCCGGATTCGTCACGCGCGGCGGCGCGCCGCTCGCCGCGTTCGGCGTGATGGGCGGCCCGATCCAGCCTCCGGGCCACGTGCAGACCCTCGTGCGCCTCGTCGACTACGGCATGAACCCGCAGGCGGTGCTCGACGCGCCGCGCTGGAAGGTCGCGCCGAGCGGCGCAGTGGACCTCGAGGCAAGCGCATCGGCGGAGCTTCGCGCGAAGCTCATTGCGATGGGCCATGTGATCGCGGCGCAGCCCGACTCGTACATGGACTTCGGCGCGGGGCAGTACATCGTGCAAGGCGACGAAGGCTACGTCGCCGCGTCGGACCCGCGCAGGGACGGGCAGGCCGCCGGGTTCTAGCGGGTCACTGCTTGATGGTGCGCGAGAGCACCTTGGCGCTGCGGTCGGTGTCGGAGTCCGACAGGAAATACTTGTTATCGAACTTGAACCAGTACTGGCAGCGCGGTGGCAGCTCCACAGGCAGCGTCGCAGCGGTTCCAGAGATGCGCATGATGGTGCAGATCCTCCCCACCTCGTCGGTCGTCCATTCACCACGAACGCCGGCAGGCGGCGTAACCTGCTGGGCGCGCGCGAGGCCCGCGCCCGCGATGGTCCCGTTCGTGGCGTAGATGAGTTCGAGGGTTCCCCCTGTGGCAGTCGGTCCGCTGATGATGCGCTGCACGAGCTCGTCTTTGAACTGTGCAACGGACACTCGCTTGGCGCCCGCGTCCAGCAACGCGCCCAATGTGGATTGCGCCAACGCGAACGGTGTCCACATGAGCGTTGCGATCAAAAGTGCCGAACGCATCACCCGCGCCTCCTACTCTACGAACTCGTCCGCGACGAGACCTAACGTCGGTGGTACGCTCACCCCGAGCAACTTAGCCGTCGCTGTGTTCACGACCAGCTCGAACGTGGTCGGCCGCTCGATGGGAAGATCGGCCGGCTTCGTGCCCTTGAAGATCTTGTCGGTGTAATACGCAGCGCGGCGGCGGTGCGCGGCGAGGCTCGTGCCGAACGACACGAGCGCACCGGCCTTGACATACTCTCGCAGCGGCGCGACCGTTGGCAGCCTGCGCCTGATTGCGAAG
>Ga0335082_10004915_pt1 | contig 14599 bp, 11 predicted proteins | sample Lox_Sample_41_FD_206718 | JGI IMG/M metagenome (GOLD analysis project Ga0335082, IMG submission 206718) | Soil microbial communities from Loxahatchee National Wildlife Refuge, Florida, United States - Lox_Sample_4.1 | ecosystem: Environmental > Terrestrial > Soil > Wetlands | place: USA...
TTCGGATCCCCGACGCACATCCGCTCGTCGATGGGGAGCTTCGCGCGCGGCTCGCGGAAGGAGAGGTTGTAGTGGGCGAGCATCACCCCCAGCTCGCTGGCGGTGGCGCCGAGCGCGGCGAAGCTGGCCGCCAGCTGCGCCAGCCGCCGCGAGTGGCGGCAGGCGGTGTGGTTCTGCACGCAGGCGGCCAGGGTGTGGGGCGCTCCGCAACCGCAGAACTCGTCGGCCAGCGCCTGGGAGAGCTCGCGCTGGGCCGGTGCGCTGAGCGAGGAGAAGTCGAGGGCCGCGGAGGCAGCCGGCTCGGCGGAGCCCGGGGCGGCGAGGGCGAGGACGAGGAGTGCGAGCGGCCGCATGGAAGCCCTGCTTCTCGCCAGCGCGCCCGGCCCTTGTCAAGGAGGTCGCGAGCGGGCAGCGTCGCCGGCCGCGAATGGGCCAGATGCGCAAGACCATCCTGCTGCTCCACACCGGCGGGACGCTGGGCATGACCGGAGGGAGGCCGGATGCGCTCCGCCCGGCGCCGTTCGCCGATGCCCTGCGCGCCCGGGTGCCCGAGCTGACCGAGCTGGCCAACGTGGAGCTCGAGCTGTTCAGCAACGTGGACTCGAGCGAGGTCCAGCCCGAGGCCTGGGTGCGGCTGGCGCGCCGGCTCTTCCAGCGGCTGCCGGAGGTGGACGGCGCGGTGGTCACCCACGGCACGGACACCCTGGCCTACACGGCCAGCGCGCTCTCCTTCCTCCTCCCCGGGCTGCGCCGGCCGGTGGTGCTCACCGGTTCGCAGCGGCCGCTGCAAGAGACGCGCACCGACGCCCGCCTCAACCTCATCGACGCGGTGACCGCGGCGCTCCGGGGGCCGCGCGAGGTGACGGTGTGCTTCGACAGCCGCCTCACCCGCGGCAACCGGACGGTGAAGGTGAAGGTGGCGGAGTACGATGCCTTCTCCAGCCCGAACTTCGCGCCGCTGGGAACGCTCGGCGTGCACACCACCTTCGCCCGCGGGCTCCGGCAGGCCGGGCGTCCGCGGCTCCTCGATCGCCTCGAGCCGCGGGTCTTCCTCCTCAAGGTCTTCCCCGGGCTCGACCCGGGACTGGTGCTGGCCCTCCTCCCCCGCATCCGGGGCCTGGTGGTGGAGGCCTACGGGGCGGGGAACGTGCCCATCGACGTCCGCTCCGGCCGCTCGCTGCTCCCCGTCTTCCGCGAGGCGCGCGCCCGCGGCATCCCGGTGGTGGTGGTGAGCCAGGCTCCCCGGAATGCGGTGGAGCTCGGGCTCTACGCCGGCGGCGCGGCCATCCGGGCCGAGGGAGCCATCGACGGGGGGGACATGACCGCCCCGGCGGCGGTGACCAAGCTCATGCACGGCCTCGGTCAGTACACCGACCTGCGCCGCCTGCGGCGGTACCTGGAAGCGTCGGTCGCCGGCGAGCGCAGCTGAAGGCCCGTTCGGCGCTTGCCTTCCGAGCCGGTTTGCGGGCAAGAGAACCCCCGCGAGCCGGCCCAAGGCCATCGAGGGGTCGGCCCGGAGAGAGGAGGTGGGAGGCGACCCGTGGCAGGCATCCGAGTGAAGGAAGGCGAATCGATCGAGAGCGCGCTGAAGCGCTTCAAGAAGGCCACCGAGAAGGCCGGGATACTCTCCGAGATCCGGAAGCGCGAGCACTACGAGAAGCCGTCGGTGAAGCGCAAGAAGAAGGCGCTGGCGGCCAAGAAGCGCGCGGTGAAGAAGCAGCGCAAGGCATACTGAGGCGGACGAGCGAGCCCTAGCAGAGTCGAGGTCATCCCATGCCCACGCTCAAGGAGCGCGTCGATCAGGATCTGAAAGAGGCGATGCGCGCCAAGGAGGAGCTCACCACCAGCGTGCTCCGGATGCTGAAGAGCGCGGTGAAGTACAAGGAGGTGGAGCCGGGGGGCAAGGCGCTCGACGACGAGGGCGTGCAGCGGGTCATCGGGACGATGATCAAGCAGCGCCGGGACTCGGTGGAGCAGTTCCGGGGCGGGGGCCGCCTGGATCTGGCGGAGAAGGAGGAGAAGGAGATCGCGCTCCTCCAGCGCTACCTGCCCAAGCAGCTCTCCGCCGAGGAGCTGAAGAAGGAGATCCAGGACGCCATCGGTGAGGTGGCCAAGGCCGGTCCGGTGACCATGGGCGCGGTGATGAAGGCCCTCTCCCCCAAGCTGCAAGGGAAGGTCGAGGGGCGCGTCCTGTCCGACGCGGTGAAGGCCGCCGTCGCCCGGCTGTAGCGCCCCCCCGGGGCGGACCTCCTCCTGGTCAGGCGAGGGCGGTAGCGTGGTCCGGAGAGGTGTGGAGACGGGCGTGGGATGCTGATCCCCGAGCACAAGATCGACGAGGTGCTCGAGCGCATCGACCTGGTGGCGCTGGTGGGCCGCCACGTCGAGTTGAAGAAGTCCGGACGGAGCTTCAAGGGGCGCTGCCCGTTTCACCAGGAGAAGACCGCCTCCTTCTACGTCACCCCGGAGCTGAGGCGCTTCAAGTGCTTCGGCTGCCAGGCGGGAGGGGACGCCATCGCCTTTCTCCAGCGCTCGCAGGGGAAGTCCTTCGTCGAGGCGGTGCGCGAGCTGGCCGGCGAGGTGGGCGTGGACCTGGCCACGGCCGAGGATCCCGCCGCCCAGGAGCGCCAGACGCTGCGCGAGGTGACGGCGCTGGCCCAGGCCTTCTACCAGCGACAGCTGTGGGAGCCGGCCGAGGGGCGGGCGGCCCGCGAGGCGCTCGCCGCCCGCGGGGTGTCGGAGGAGACGGCGCGGGCCTTCGGGCTGGGCTGGGCGAGCGCGGACTGGACGCGCCTGTCGGACGAGCTGCTCCGGCGGGGGATGCTCGAGTTCGGCCTCCAGGCGGGCCTCGTGCAGCGGCGGGCGCGCGCCGAGGGGACCTACGACACCTTCCGCAGCCGTCTGATGATCCCCATCCGTGCCCCGGATGGGCGGACGCTGGCCTTCGGCGGCCGGCTGCTCGGGTCGGACCAGGCTCCGAAGTACCTCAACTCGCGCGAGTCGCGCCTCTACAACAAGAGCGAGCTGCTCTACGCGCTGGACGTCGCCCAGCAAGAGATCCGGCGACAGCACTGCGCGGTGCTGGTGGAGGGGTACTTCGACGCCATCGCCCTGCACCAGGCCGGGGTAAAGACCGCGGTGGCGCTCTGCTCCACCTCGCTCACCCCGGGCCACCTCGAGGCGCTCCGCCGGGCCGAGGCGCGCGAGCTCCTCCTGCTCCTCGACGGGGACGAGGCCGGCCGGGGGGCGGTGGAGCGGCTGGCCGGCCCCCTCCTCGCCGCCGGAACCAGCACCCGGGTGGCCCTCCTCCCCGAGGGAGAGGATCCGGACACCTTCGCCCGGAGCCAGGGGGCGGACGCCGTCCGCGCCCTCCTCGCCCGGGCACGGCCGCTGAGCGAGCATCTTTTGACCACCGTGCTCCCCGAGGGCGCCGCCTCCACCTTCGAGCGGAAGATGGAGGCCCTCACCCGGCTCAAGCCGATGCTCGCCCAGCTCCCGGTGGGGTTGGTGCGCTCCGCCCTCCTCGGCACCCTCTCCCGGGCCTTCGGCCTGCCGGCGGCGGAGCTGGAGGCCGCCCTGCGCGGACGCACCGGCCTGCTCCGCCCGGTGCCCCGCCCCTCGGGCTCACCTTCCCCCACCACCCGCGCGGTGGACCCGGTGGAGGCGGCGCTGGTGGCAGCGGCGCTCCGCGAGCCGGGCCTCCTCCGGGCGAGCGAGGCCCGCCCCACCGACGAGCTCTCCCATCCCGGGCTCCGGAGCGTGGTCGCCCGGCTCCAGGCCGGGGCGCTGCCCGCCGACGCCGTGGAAGGGCTCCCGCCGCGCGTCGTCGACCTCCTCGAGTCCCAGGGGCGCGCCCTCCCCCAGGACGAGGCCGGGCTGGCGGAGAGCTTCGCCCGGCTCGCCCAGAAGCTCGAGCTCCGGCGCATCGACGAGGCGCTGGCCCACATCGCCCGGCTGACCGGGAAGCTCGCTGCCGCCCACGAGCTGGACGAGGAGACGCGCCGGCTCCAGGCCGAGCGGGTGGAGCTGCTCGGGCTCCGGAGGCGGGTCCTGGAGGACAGGCCGGCCCCCGGCGCCCGTCCTTGACAACCGTTTGAAATCCGGGAGCCTGCGCGATAGATCCGCCCGTTCACCTCCCCGCCGTCACCCCCCTCCCGCTCGAGGCCCCTCCCGTATGAAGAAGCAGAAGTCCACGGCCAAGCACGCCCCCGCCAAGGCGAAGCCCAAGGCCAAGTCCGCCGCCGCCCGCGAGAAGGAGCTGAAGCGCAAGAAGCTCCTCCTCGCCGCCGCCAAGGCCAAGGCGGCGCGCGCTGCGGGGGCGAAGGGCAACGGCCGGCTGCCGGAGGACGTGGACCCCGAGGAGCAGGCCGACGAGCTGGCCGCCGCAGTCGAGGTCGACCCGGACGCCGCCGCCGACGAGGTGGAGGAGGAGCCCATCGCCGACCGCAAGGAGGTGAAGGACCTCCTCGAGGTCGGGCGGCAGAAGGGCTTCCTCACCTACGACGAGGTCAACGACGCCCTTCCGGCGGACATCGTCTCCTCGGACCAGATCGACGACGTGATGTCGATGTTCGGCGACAACGACATCGAGATCGTCGATGCCCAGAAGGCGGCCCAGGGGACGGAGACCAAGCCCACCGTGGCCGCCTCCGAGGAGCAGCAGGCGGCTCCCGAGGAGGAGGAGGAGAAGGACGAGGACGACGAGCCGGGCGGGAAGTCGAACGACCCGGTGCGCCTCTACCTGCGCAAGATGGGCTCGGTGTCGCTCCTCACCCGCGAGGGCGAGGTGGAGATCGCCAAGCGCATCGAGGAGGGCGAGAAGGAGGTCCTCCGGGCGCTCCTCGCCTGCCGCCTGGCGGTGGCGGAGATCCTCGAGGTGGGCAACAAGCTCAAGGCGGGCAAGCTGCGCATCCGGGAGGTGGTCAAGGACGCCCCGGACGAGAGCGCCTCCGGCGAGGCCGAGTCCGAGGCGGAGACCGAAGGGGGCGAGGCGGACGGGGGCGCCGCCCAGCTCAACGCCAGCGAGCTCCACCGCATCGAGCAGATCTGCAAGCAGATCGACAAGATTCGCAAGCACGCCGCCTCTGTCGACGCGCTGGAGGAGGACCTGGCGAAGAAGAAGCTGTCCGAGGTGCGCAAGAAGGAGATGAAGCAGGAGATCCGCGACACCCGGGCGAAGATGATGGACATCCTGGAGGAGATGCGGCTGAACAAGAAGCAGATCGACCGCATCGTCTTCAACCTCCGGGCGCTCATCGAGCGGGTGGAGAAGGCCGAGGACGAGCTCCGGCAGATGGAGCGCGCGCACGGGATGCCGATGCGCGAGCTGCGCCCGCTGCTCAAGGAGGCGCGGGACGACGCGCCGCTGCAGAAGAAGCTGGCCCGGCGGCTGAACGTCTCCCACGATCAGCTCGAAGCGCTCGACCGCGACGTGCGCACTGCGGTGCGGAAGATCAAGCGGGTGGAGGAGGAGGCCAACCTCCCGGTGGAGCTGCTCCGCCGGAACTACGAGGCCATCCGCGTCGGGGAGCGCAAGGCGGAGCGGGCCAAGGCGGAGCTGGTGGAGGCCAACCTGCGCCTGGTGGTGTCCATCGCCAAGAAGTACACCAACCGCGGCCTGCAGTTCCTGGACCTCATCCAGGAGGGCAACATCGGCCTGATGAAGGCGGTGGACAAGTTCGAGTACAAGCGCGGCTACAAGTTCAGCACCTACGCCACCTGGTGGATCCGCCAGGCCATCACCCGGGCCATCGCCGACCAGGCGCGCACCATCCGCATCCCGGTGCACATGATCGAGACGATCAACAAGCTCATCCGCACCAGCCGCTACCTGGTCCAGGAGATCGGCCGCGAGCCCACCCCGGAGGAGATCGCCGAGAAGATGGAGCTCCCGCTGGACAAGGTGCGCAAGGTCCTCAAGATCGCCAAGGAGCCCATCTCCCTGGAGACGCCCATCGGCGAGGAGGAGGACAGCCACCTCGGCGACTTCATCGAGGACAAGAGCCTGGTCTCCCCGGCGGACGCGGTGATCAACATGAACCTCGCCGAGCAGACCCGGAAGGTGCTGGCCACCCTCACCCCGCGCGAGGAGAAGGTGCTGCGCATGCGGTTCGGGATCGGCGAGAAGTCCGACCACACCCTGGAAGAGGTGGGGCAGGACTTCGAGGTGACCCGCGAGCGCATCCGGCAGATCGAGGCCAAGGCCCTGCGCAAGCTGCGCCATCCCTCGCGCAGCAAGCGCCTGCGCTCCTTCGTCGAGGGCGGCTGAGGGCGCGGCCGGGCGGGGGATGTTCCGGGTCGACCGCCAGGTGGCGGCCACCGTGGCCCGGGTGGTGCGGGCCATCCCCCGGGGCCGCGTGCTCTCCTACTCCCGGGTGGCGGTGCTGGCCGGGCTTCCCGGCCGGGCTCGCCTCATCGGCCGGGTGCTGCGGCAGGCCAGCGCGGGCACGCCCTGGTGGCGGGTGATCCGCGCCGACCGGACGCTGGCCCAGCCGGTGGCCCTCGAGCAGGCCCGCCGGCTGCGCCAGGAAGGGGTGCCGGTGCGCGGGGCGCGGGTGGCCGCCTCGGCCATGCTCCGCGTGGGGGAGCTCGTGTCCTAAGCTCGCCTCCCGAGCGAGGAGGAGCGATGGCACGGAGCCTCCGGGAGATCATCAAGCCCTACCGCGTCACCAGCGGGAAGGGCTTCCGCCTCAAGGACATCGACCCGGCGGACACCGGGGGCCTGACCGCGGACAAGGAGGAGGCTCGACTCCTGCTCCAAGAGGAGGTCGATCTCCTCAGCGAGCTGCAAGAGAAGCTCTACGCCCAGGACAACTGGGCGCTGCTGGTCATCCTCCAGGCGATGGACGCCGCCGGGAAGGACGGCACGATCAAGCACGTCATGTCCGGGGTGAACCCGCAAGGGTGTCAGGTGACGTCCTTCAAGGTTCCCTCCGCCGAGGAGCTGGACCACGACTTCCTCTGGCGGACGACGAAGGCGCTGCCCGAGCGCGGCCGGATCGGCATCTTCAACCGCTCCTACTACGAGGAGGTGCTGGTGGTCCGGGTGCACCCCGAGCTGCTCGAGCGCCAGCACCTCCCCCGGAGCCGGCTGGGGAAGGACGTCTGGGAGCAACGCTACCGGGACATCCTCGGCCTGGAGAGCTACCTCGACCGCAACGGCGTGGCGGTGCGCAAGTTCTACCTCCACCTCTCCAAGGAGGAGCAGCGCAGGCGCTTCCTGGAGCGGCTGGAGAAGCGGGACAAGCACTGGAAGTTCTCCCCCTCGGACTTCGAGGAGCGCCAGCACTGGGACGAGTACCTGGAGGCCTACCAGGACGCCATCCGGGCCACCGCCACCGAGCACGCGCCCTGGTACGTCGTCCCGGCGGACAACAAGTGGTTCACCCGCCTGGTGGTGGCGGCGGCGGTGATCGAGGCCCTGGAGGCGATGGATCTCTCCTTCCCGTCTGTCCCCAACGGGGAGCGGAAGAGGCTGGAGGCCATCCGCGAGGCGCTCGAGGCGGAGGGCAGGTCGAGGCGCTCCCGCCCCTGAGGGCTCCCCGCGGGCCCCGGCTCAGAAGTCGAGCCGGATGACCGCCTTGCCGCCCAGGAGCCGGTCGCTGGCACCGGTGGCGTTGTAGGTCCCGCTCGGGTCGGGATTGAAGGAGTAGCTGGTGTTGGAGTACTCGCCCACCAGTCGAAGGCTGAGCGGTCCGACGATGTAGAAGCCGAAGCCGAGCTCGGCCTCGAAGGCTCCGGCGTTCCCGGAGGTGAAGTAGACCGGGTTGCTGTTCCCGATCAGCTGGTGCTTCTGGAACCAGAAGACGTAATCCCCGCCGATGAGGATGAGGAACCAGGAGCCGATGGGAATCTCCAGCTTCAGTCCGGCGGAGACGCCGAGCATGTTCTGGTCGGGGAGCCCGGTGAAGGCGGCGGCGTTGGTCACCGTGAAGTTGTAGGTGCGGAAGGCCACCGGGATGACCAGGGCGAAGTCCGAGTACTTGATCGGCCGGATGCGGGCCTCGATGCCCGCGGCCAGCATGTTGAAGCTGGTGCTCTCTTGCTGGCCCCCGTCGGTCTGGCTCTTCAGGCCGATGGAGAACTGGTAGCTGCCGAAGAGGCCCAGCCCGGCGAGGAAGCCCCCCGACTTGGCGAAGGGGAAGACCTCCAGGCCGAGGTAGAGCAACCCGATGACCGAGGCGCTGTAGGTCCGGAGCCCGGTCTGGTCGGTGGGGGTGTAGCTCAGGTCCCGGTTCAGGAAGTTTCCCCCCACCTCGATGGAGACGAGCGGCTGACCGCGGACCCCGGGGGGCGTGACGGCCGAGGCGGCGTCGGCGGACACCGGCGTGTCGGCCAGGGACTTCTCCGGGGCGCCGGGCGGAGGCGGGATGACGGCCGGCTCGGTGATCGTCGACGGGGGCGGGGCGGTGCCCATCGGCGAGGTGGGGGTGGTGGTGGCCACCGGCGGCGGGGGCGGCGCCGGCTTGGCCGCCTCGGCGGCGGCAATGGCGGCCACGCCCGAGACGTCCTCGGCGAAGCCCATCGACGGGCCCATCTCGTGGACGAGCTGCTTGAGCTGGGCCGAGCTCAGGTTGCGCTTGGAGGTGAGGGGGAAGTTCCAGCTCCGCTTCACCTTCGAGCTTCCCATGAGCAGGGCGACGCCGGCCGTGTAGCCCTTTTTGGTCTTGGTGATGTTGGTGGTGAGGACGCCGGCCACCTTCTCCTTCCGCGCCTTGGTCCAGTCCGGCTTCTTGTTCGTCGAGGTGCGGGCGTAGGGCACGCAGTCGTAGACCTTGCACACCTCGCCGGTGAGCTGGCTTCCCACGGCGTTGTTCTTGTCCCCTCGGACCGGTGCCAGCGAAATGCGCGGCGCCGCACCCTGCGCCAGGACCGCCGAGGCAAACCCCACCGCAGCCAGGACTGCCCAGCGCACCGTGCTTCGCATCAGCCTGCCCCTTCTCGTTCCGGTGAAACCGTCAACCCATGGATGAGACTCCGGCAATGCGGATCGGGCAAGCAATCTTCCGCGCCGACGATCACCGCGAGGGTGTACAAGTGTGGGCTGTCAGCGCCGGGCCCTTAGCTCAGCGGTCAGAGCTGTCGGCTCATAACCGATTGGTCCCTGGTTCGAATCCAGGAGGGCCCACATCGACCGCCACCAGCCGTCCTTCGCGCAGCCCGAGGACTGGACAGAACGGCTCGGCGGCGGTGGAGAGGACCGGCCAGGCGCGCCCCGGCTGGGGGGCGGATGCGGCGCGCCGGACCGAGGCCAGGAGCCGCGGCGGCGAGGGCGGCGCCGGCGTGGCAAGCAGTTCCCAAACCATTCGGTCGCCCTCGAGCAGGCGGTGGGCCAAGGCGAGGAACCAGGGCGAGGCGCGGCACGGGCCGAGGGCGGCGAACCACATCTGCCAGTCCAGCCGAGGCATGTACGGCTCCACCCAGGACGCGCCGCGGTCGTCCGGCTTGTAGCGAAAGCGCAGCTCCCGCCACGCGCCGCCGTCGTCGCTCACCGCGAGGCGGATCTCGTCGCGGCGGGTGGTCATCACGCTGAACAGCCCGTAGCGGCTCACCACCTCGAGCGGGGCGAGGGCGGAGGTGATGGGAGCGAGCGGCGCCGGGCCTCCCAGGCCCTCCACGGACGTGGCCAGGCCGAGGACGGCCAGCGCTCCGGCGCCGATGCGCATCGGCCACCCCGAGGGAGGCGCGGGCTCCGGGGCGCGGCCCTTCAGCACCCAGCGGCCGACCGGGCCGAGGTCGCGGTCGTCGAGCAGGGCCAGGACCAGCACCAGGGAGAGGAGGTTGAAGAACCCGTAATTCCCCGAGAGCGCGATGGAGAGCTGGAGCAGGGCGAGGAGGGCGGCCCCGGTCCGGCGCAGCCACCTCGGGCCGAGCACGCACAAGGGGGCGAGCACCTCCACCGCCAGGGTGACGGCACACAGCGCGTCGAGGAGCCGCGCCGGAGCCCGGGCGACGAGGATGCCCAAAGGAGTGGGGAGCGGCTGCGTCCAGAAGTGGGCCCGCAGCGCAGTGAGGTGCCTCCATTCCGGATCCCCGCTCAACAGCTTGGCCAGCCCGCTGGCCGTCACCAGGCGGACGACGAGCAGCTGGAGGACCAGCCACGGCGCACGGGGCGGGGAGCGCCACCAGTCCGGGTAAAGGCCTCCCGGCGCGACGAGCGCCGCCAGCAGCCCGGCCTCGGAGAGGAGCGCGTCCCACTGGTAGCGCCAGAAGACGTCGCCCGCCGCCACCAGCGAGACGTGGAGGAGCACCGCGCCGAGGAGCGCCCAGCGGGGGAGGAGGCCCACCGCCGCCGCCAGGCCGGCGGCGAAGCCGGCCAGGCACAGCGCGGCCAGCGCCCCGTCCCCCGCGCCGAGCCAGAGCACGGAGGGCAGCGCCCAGGCGGCGCGCCAGGGGCCGAGCGCGGAGCGGGCGTAGGAGAAGAGGGCCGAGGCGGGGGCAATGCCCTCCGGGCCGATCAGGCCGCGCGCCTGGGACAGGGCGGAGAGGAAGGCGATGCAGAAGCACAGCCCGACTCCGGCGACGAGAAGGCGGCGCGGCGCCGACCGGGTGGTGGCCCTCCCTCCCCCGCGGCCCGTCCGGGACGGGTCAGTGACGGGAGGAGGCGTCGAGGAAGAGCGCGGCGAAGAGTCCGGCAAGGTAGACGAGCGAGAAGAAGAAGCTCTTCCGCGCCCAGCCGTAGCCGAGCCGCTTCAGCGCGCCCCATCCCTGGACGCCGAGGAAGCCGGCGCCGAGCAGCGCGGCCACCGCCAGGTAGAAGCTTCCGGCGACGTGGAGCGGCACCAGGGCCAGGGTGAGGGCCACCAGGGCCGCGGTGGTGGCCACCATCCACCAGCGCGAGGCGTCGTCCCCGAGCCGGAGCGGGACGGTGAGCAGGCCCGCCGCCCGGTACTCCGTCTTGCGGAACAGGGCGATGGCCAGGAAGTGCGGAAGCTGCCAGGCGAAGAGGACGGCGAAGAGGACCAGCCCCGGTCCGTCGAGCCGTCCGGTGACGGCGGTCCAGCCCATGAGGGGAGGCAGCGCCCCGGGAACCGCCCCGACGAGCATGGCCGCGTCGCTGTACAGCTTGAGCGGGGTGTAGACGCCGACGTAGGTGACCAGCGCCAGGAGCCCGAGCCCGGTGGTCAGGAGGTTGCTGCCCAGGGCGAGGACCGGGAGCGAGAGCACGGCCAGGGCCACGGCGAAGGCGAGCGCGACCGAGGGCTCCATCCGCCCGGCGGGGAGCGGGCGATTCCGGGTGCGAGCCATGACCCGGTCGATGTCCCGCTCGAGGTAGCAGTTGAGCGCGTTGGCCGCGCCCACCGTCCCGGCGGTGCCGAGCAGGGTGAGGAGCCAGCGCGTCGGGCTGAGGACTCCCGGGGCCAGCCACATCCCCCCGGCGCAGGTGCAGAGCACCAGGCTGCTCAGCCTCGGCTTGGTCAGCGAGAGGAGGTCGGCCACCGAGAGGGGTCGGTGCACGGCTCGGACCAGGGGGGGCACGACCGCCTGGTCTACCCTCGCCGCGGCCCGGCCTTCAAGGGTGGCGTTCGGCCGCGACTCCGGAGCGGCGCTCACTGCGCCAGCCGCTGCGCCTCGGCGGCGTGGTCGCCGCGCGGGTCGAGCCGGAGGTAGGCGAGCGCGGTGGCCCGGGCCTTCTCCCTCCCCCCGCGGGCCTGGGCCAGGAAGCGCGCGTAGAAGAAGTAGGCGTCGGCGTAGTCGGCGTCCGAGTTGAGCGCCTTCTGGTAGGCCTCCTCGGCGCGGGCCCGGTCCTCGAGCCCCTCGTAGGTCCGGGCCAGCTCGGTGAAGGTCTCGGCGATGCGCCGGGGCTGCCCGAGGTACTCCTGGGAGGCCTTGACCAGCTCCTTCTCCGACTCCTTGAGGTTGCCCTTCTCCCGGAGGGCGATGCCCAGCTGGAGGCGGGCATCGGGATTGCGCGACTTCGGATCGGCGAGGGCCTTGCTGAACTGGGCGATGGCGTCGTCCAGGCGGCCCTGCCGCCGGTAGGTCTGCCCGAGGAGGACCATCAGCTTCGGGCTGTCGGGGAGGGTCCGGATGGCGGTGGTCAGCGCGTCCTGGGCCTCGCGGGCGCCGTCCGGCTTGAGCATCAGTGCCCGCGCCAGGTCGACGTAGAACTGGGCCCGGGTGGGGTCCATCTTCACCGCCTCGCGCATCTCCTGGATGCCGGCGTCGAGCTGGCCCTCCACCACCAGCCGCTTGCCCTTGAGCAGGCGCAGCTCGGGATTGTTCCGGTCGAGGGAGAACCCCTCCGCCTCCTCCTTGCTGGCCAGGGCGAGGGCCGCGGCCCGGTCCAGCGGCACCCCGGTGCGCTCGACGAGGGCCTTCTGGTCGTCGGGCCTGAGCGAGGGAAGGACGGCCTGCACCCGGGCGATGAGCAGCGCCCGCCCGAGGTGGGCCATGGCCAGCTGCCGGGGGGAGGGAGGCGGGTCGGCCTCGAGGAGCTTCTTGAGGTTGTTCGCCGCCGCCGGGTAGCGCGACGGGTTGTCCTGCTCGAGGAGGAGCAGGCTCAGCCCGAGGAGGGATTCGGGGTGGTCCTTCTCGTAGCGGAGGGCGAAGCCGAAGTTCTGCTCCGCGGTCCGGGTGTCGCCCCGCCGGCGGTGGAGGGCGCCGAGCGCGGCGTAGACGCGCGGGTCGCTCGGGGCGAGGGCCTGGGCCTTCTCCAGGCTGTCCTTGGCCCGCTCCAGGTCGCCGGCGTTCATCTGCACCAGGCCCAGGGTGAGGTAGAGCAGCGAGCTGGCGTGGCCCTCCTCGTCGAAGGCCTTCACCCGCCGGGTCAGCTCCCCGAGCGCCCGCGTCCCCTGCCCAGCGTACTGCTGGAGCAGCGCCTCGGCGGCATACATGTGGCTGTCCACCTCGCCTCCGGCGCGCGCCGCCGCCAGGTGCTCCTCGGCGAAGCGCCGCGCGTCGTCCCCGTCGCCGTGCTCGCCCCAGCGGATGGCGTAGGCGTAGGCCAGGTAGGCGTGCGCCGCGACCGCCTTGGGCTGCACCTCCAGCGCCTGCTCGGCGGCGACGCATGCCTTCTTGTAAGAGGCGAAGCTGTCGTGCTTGAGCTGCTCGCTCGCCTCCTTGAGGTTGCGCTTGAAGATGTTGGCCCGGCGCGCGTTCCACTGCCCCCACACGTAGAGGCCCCCCACCGAGACCACGGCCAGCACCAGCGCCACGAGGAAGAAGCGCGCCGCCCCGGAGCTGGCCCGGGCGTGCCGGCGGAGCCGCTCGTCGTCGTCGTCCGCGGCGCGCAGCGCGGTGCGGGAGACGGTGGCCGCCGGAGCGCCGTGCACCGGGGTTCGGGTGGCGGGCACCTCGGCGGTGCGGGGCCGCGCTGGAGGAGGCACCGCCGGGGGCGGCTCGGGGGCCGGCGCCGGGCGCGGCGGCTCGACCTTCCACTGGGCGAGGGCGGCAGCCGTCTCCTGGTCGGCCGGGGCGCTCTCCCAGGCCTTGAGCAGCGTGGCCCGGCCGACGTCGGCCGCGCCGGCCTTCATCTGCAGCCCGCCCAGGAGCCGGAGGATGGAAGGCTCGGTGGGGGCCACGGCCAGCGCCGCCTGGAGCTCCTCGATGGCCTTGTGGTCCTTCCCCTGGTCGGCGTAGACGCGGGCCAGGAGCACCCGCGGATCCGGCCGGCTGGGGTGGGCCTTCACGCCCTTCTTGCAGACGACCATCGCCTCCATGAACCGGCCGGCGGCGAGGTAGGCCTCGGCGAGCGGGCGGTAGGCGTCGGAGCTCGGATCGGAATTGAAGGCGTGCTCGAGCTTCGCGAGCTCTTGCGGGCTCAGCGTCTTCGCCGGGTTGGGAGTCATGCAGTCGGGCGGCGGCAATCTAGAGGGAAACCGCCATCCCTTGGAAGAACCCACCACCTGGGGCCGGGGTGTGTCCGTTGACAGGCCGCGAGGTGGGAAGTAGACGCATCTGCCCGCGAGAGAGCCCTATTGGGGGTGTAGCTCAGTTGGGAGAGCGTCGCGTTCGCAATGCGAAGGTCGTCGGTTCGATCCCGTCCACCTCCACTCCGCAAGCCCTCGCGCGGGGGCTCAGGTCCAGGGTGGGCCTGAGCCCCGGCCGGGGATGGGCACCTTGAACAGCGTCGCCGCGCGGGTGCTGTCCGTGGACTCTGCCGCACAGCGGGGCACGCTCGTCCTCGGCGGCGGCGAGGAGCGCCACTTCCCGCTCGGACGAGCGACCGGCTTCGTGCCCCTCGCCGGCCAGGAGGTGGTGGCGCTCCTGGCCGACGACGGCACGGTGGAGCGGGTCCACCTCCCCTCGCACCCGAGCAAGGCCGAGCCCGAGCCTTCGCCCGGGCTTCCGTGGGTGAGCGTGCTGCGCTCTTCTCCCCTCCCCTCGGCGCCGGCGGCGCTGGCCGCGCTGCTCGGCCCGGCCGGGTCCCCGCCCCCGCGCATCGGCATGCACCCCGGGCACACCTCCGGCCGGCGCACGGTGGAGGTGACCTGGCCCCTGATGCACATGCTGCTCGCCGAGGAGCAGGGCTCCTTCTCGCTGGAGCGGACGGACACCCGGCTCCTCGGCCCGGGCTTCTCCCCGGGGGCGTACCGCGTCTCGCTCCTTCCGGCAGCCGTCGACCCGGGAGTCGAGCGGCGACTCGCCGGCGGGGCGCTGG
>Ga0335082_10004916_pt1 | contig 14597 bp, 19 predicted proteins | sample Lox_Sample_41_FD_206718 | JGI IMG/M metagenome (GOLD analysis project Ga0335082, IMG submission 206718) | Soil microbial communities from Loxahatchee National Wildlife Refuge, Florida, United States - Lox_Sample_4.1 | ecosystem: Environmental > Terrestrial > Soil > Wetlands | place: USA...
TTGCCCGGATGCCTGGGCATGCATCTCAACACATGTCCCAACTGGGCACATAACGAGCAGCGACGATATCAGTACGGAAGTACGCACCCTTCTCCTCATAGAGATACTCCTTGTGCGCCGGTTAAACCGGCGAGGTGTAGTGAATGAAAGAGTCATACGAATGTGAAGTAGCGACCCACATCGGCCCCGAGTCATGCGGAGCCGCTCGCGAGGGCGGCGACGAAGCGTTGACAGGGGAACGTGCGGGCCGGGTATTCAGCCGCGTAAGACAATTACTCCGGGACGCCGACGCCGTAAGGAGATGCGGAAGGCCCCATCCGGTGCACCGATATCGCGAGGTGTGCCAGAGTCCCGCGCGGTCACAGACCCCGAGCACGTACGGAAGCACCTCGCGCGGGAACCGGGAGATCCCAAGTTCGCCCAGGGTAGAAGATGCCTTGGGACGCGTCGGGAAGTCTAAGGACATACGCCGATGACGAACGGACCTGGGAAGTCGGACAGACCTGCAGTACCTGAGAAGTCTCCGAACAAGGCCGGGCAACCGGCGGCGGAGGGGATGGAGGGAAATGGTCTGGCCAAAGGGAACCAGCCCCAGCAAAACGCGTCCCGGACACCGAGCCGGGAAGACGCGCTCAGCGCGTTGGAGCGGGTACGTCAAGCAGCAAAGAAGGATAAGAAGTTGCGGTTCACCGCGCTTCTCCACCATATCTACGATCCGGAAAGGCTCCGCGAGGCTTACTTCTGCTTGAAGAAGGAAGCGGCGCCGGGCGTGGACGGTGAGACATGGCGGCACTACGGCGAGACCCTCGAGGACAATCTCCAAGATCTCTCCCATAGGCTGAAGCGAGGAGCGTACCGAGCGAAACCGGTGCGTAGGGTGTACATCCCCAAGGCCGATGGGCGGCAAAGGCCGCTCGGAGTACCGGCGCTGGAAGACAAAATCGTCCAGCGTGCGGCGGTCGAAGTCTTGAACGCTATCTACGAAACGGATTTTCTCGGGTTCTCGTATGGGTTCCGGCCCGGGCGAAGCCAGCATCAAGCGCTGGACGCGCTCTACACGGGACTGCTTACGAGAAAAGTGAACTGGGTGCTCGATGTCGACATTCGCGGCTTCTTCGATGCGATTTCGCACGAATGGCTGGTGAAGTTCATCGAGCATCGGATCGCGGACCGGCGCGTCGTGCGACTGATCCAGAAATGGCTCAACGCCGGCGTGCTGGAGGACGGGAAACGGATACGGGTGGAGGAAGGGACGCCTCAGGGCGGTAGTGCCTCGCCGCTGTTGGCTAACGTCTATCTTCACTACGTATTCGATCTGTGGGTCCAAGCATGGCGACAGAAGCGGGCGCACGGCGATGTCATCGTGGTGCGATTCGCGGACGACATCGTGGTTGGATTTAACAGCCAAGCGGATGCCGACCAGTTTCGGGCGGAACTTACGGAACGCATGAAGAAGTTCCACCTGGAGCTGCATCCCGAGAAAACGCGGCTGCTGGAGTTCGGTCCGCATGCGATCGACCAACGGCAGTGGCGTGGAGAAGGGAAGCCGGAGACGTTCAACTTTCTCGGCTTTACGCATATCTGCGTAAAGAAGAGGAGCAATGGACGGTTCACGGTGCTGCGGCAGACGATACGGAAAAGGTTGCAGACGAAGCTGAATGAGGTGAAAGCCGAACTTCGGCGACGAATGCACGAACCCATCCCCAAACAAGGCAAGTGGCTGCGGGCGGTTGTAGGTGGACACTCTCGCTACTACGGAGTGCCCATGAACCAACCGGCACTGGCAGTTTTTCGGTTCCGAGTCGGCTGGCTTTGGCATCGCTCGCTGTCGCGGCGCAGCCAAAACGGCCGCGTCCTCTGGGATCGCATGCGGCGCCTCATCACTCGCTGGCTGCCTATGCCTTCTGTCTGTCATCCCTATCCTTTGCGGCGCATCGGCGTTGTTACCTAAGGCAAGAGCCGGATGCGGGAAACCCGCTCGTCCGGATCCGTGGAGGGGGTCATGAGCAATCGTGATCCCTACTCCGACTTGATTTCTCACTCTAAATTGTACCGCTGGTCTGCTCCGTACCGCCCGGCGCTCGGCAGTGGGCCGTGCCCGTTGTTCCGGTTGCGAAAAGAATTTGAGGCGTACCATTGGATATGAGCAGAATACATCCGGAATGCTCCGACTCAGACCCTTGTGATCGGTCGGCAGCCGCCGATGTCGTCCTTCGACAAGAGCCAGACGAGGAAGACGAAGAGGAAGACGAACGCGACGACACAGAAGATAACGATGATGACGACCAAGACGACGGCGGCTACTCGGAGTGAGCCTGCCCTTGCTTATTTCGTAGGTGAAGGATGAAGCGGGAACATTTTGTCAAAGTGGTCGAGGAGGCATTAGACTCGCTCCCGCAAGAATTTCGCAGCCGTATAAAGAACGTCGCGATTCTCGTGGAGGATTTCCCGCCGAACCAGTCACCACCCCAGCCGGGGCAACAACGGCGATTGCTTCTTGGCATCTTTCACGGCGTGCCAACCACCAAGATGAGCGTCTTTGACTTACCGACAGGTCCAGCCCACATCGTGCTTTACCAAAAGAACATCGAAGCCGTCTGTTCGAGCGATGCAGAAGTCCGCCAGCAAATCCGCCAAACCCTCATGCACGAACTGGGACACTATTTCGGCATGACTGAAGAACAGCTTAGGGATGTTTAGGCTTTTCCTGACGCATGTTGAAGTGTCCAAACGAGAGCTTATGGAACCGAGCGCACTGACGCGACTCAAGAGTGTAGCGGGCAAGCAGACCACGACCCTGACTCATTATGGACGCAAGACCGGGAAGCCCCACAAAGTCACGATTTGGTTCGTTCTGGATGACGATAAGCTCTACATCGGCACCGCAAACGTGAACCGCCAGTGGGTGCGCAACGTCCAGAATACGCCGAAGATCAGGCTGTCCATCAGCGGTGAGACGTTCGCTGGCAATGCTCGTTTCCTCACCGACCGTGCCGAGCACGAACGCGCTATGGCAGCTATTCGACGGAAGTACTGGATATTTCGACCCGTCATTGCGCTGGGCCGGGTTCTCACCGCAACCGGATTGATGCGGGACAATACCGGATCGTTCGAGGTCACGCTGGCTGCATAGAATATTGTTTCTTCTAGAGGCAAGCCGTGACAGCACCGAAGGGTAGCGTCAAAGAACGCCTTTCCCGATACCGCGAGATCAAGCTCAGCGTCACAGGACGGAAGTCCGGGAAAACGATCTCCATACCCGTCTGGTTCGTATTGGAGGGTGACAAGCTCTACCTTCTGCCCGTGCAGGGCTCCGACACGCAGTGGTACAAGAACGTGCTCAAAAACCCGTCGATTCGGATTGATGAGCGCGGCGCGGAGGCGGAATTCCGATCCGTTCCCATTACGGATGCCAAGACGGTGAAATCAGTGATCGAGAAATTCCGGGAGAAGTACGGGACAACGTACGTGAAGAAGTATTATTCGAAGTTCGATGTGGCGGTTCTTATTGAGATCACAATGCCATGAAGTCCTTTACAAACAATTCCGAAACCCCAGTGCTCTTAAGAAAAAACTCGATTATATGCTTTGAGCACAACGACCTCAATCGAGAGTTTTTTAACACCCTCATGATGATCCTGAGCACGGAGGGCAATCGCAACCACGTCAGGTCTTATGATTTGGGCGGTCATTGTCGCTTCACGACCCGGCTAGTTGAAATTCTGATTCTATGCTCAGGAGTATAGAGAAGGAAGAGCAGCCGTCTTGCATCGGGGGGCTCTTTGGCGGGGGGAGGTTTATCGAATTGAGGATTGTTGAGCCGAGGTATCGGTGCTCAAAAGGTATACCCGGCTGACCATCTCGAACTCGAATTTCCCGACCAACCAAATCATTTAGTTGCGGCTCCTGCGGAAAAGGCCTTTTTGACCACAGGGAGGCAGGACGCTGGCTTCGGTACGTTACATCGTTGCCTACTGATGAGGATGCACCTCAGCTAGGCATTCTGTAAGTTGCGTCGCGCTAAGAACCAAAGCATTTGTCGTTCTGAATGTATTCTTTTGCACCTCGGCCAAGAAGCGCAGGTAAGCTCGCTGCCGCAAAAACGTTCGTAGCACCGACGGCTGTCGCGCGACCAATATTCCAATCCTACCGAGGGCCGAGGCGTTCACAAGATTGCCCAAGCAGTGTTTCCTTGAGCCGCTTTCTTCTATTTCAAAGCACAGCAGGCACCGTGCATTTTCGTTGAAGTCTCTGATCTGTTCGAATTGGGCGCGTTCCTCGTGTCCGTCACAATTGTCATTGTGCTTTGCGATTAGCTTTTCGATGAAGTCTCGTGTCTCGTCCAAAAGCGTCGCATATTCACCGATATATTGTCGTGTAACCGCAAATGGTCCCACAGCAACATCGACGACTGGAGCGTATATGCCCCGTCCCTCGCCCCGGAATGGCTGCCACTGGATCGTAACCTCCCGGTACAGACGATCAAGAGCTTCTTTGAGCTTGTGTTGATATGCCCGCTCGTTCAGGTAATCAGGCGGACGCAGAGTTCGGGCACGCTTGTGCATTTGATGAGTACCGACACAATTGTACGATTTAGCTAAGCCCTCCCCAAGCATGCAATCCACGAAATCAGCCGGCCCATTGGCGGGTTTTCGGCGCACGAGTTTCGCCGCTGACCCATTCGCCACGGCTCGCCTGCTCGCCCGCAAACGCCATCTTGAACTACCTGTATGCCGTCCTAGAAAGCGAAAGCAGATTGGCCGCTGCAGCGCTCGGCCTCGACCCCGGTTTGGGTGTGATTCACGTGGATACGCCGAATCGGGACAGCCTTGCCTGCGACCTGATGGAACCGGTTCGCCCGCTGGTGGATTCGTTCTTGCTGGACTGGATTACCCATGAGCTGGTGAAGCGAGAGTGGTTTTTTGAACAGCGTGATGGGAACTGTCGCCTGATGGGTCCGTTCGCCGCCCGCCTCTCCGAGACTGCGCCGACCTGGGGCCGTGCCGTTGCGCCGTGGGCTGAATACGTCGCCCGCTCGTTCTGGTCTGTAGCTTCCAGACCGCGAACTGTGTTGGCAACGCGATTGACGCAGCAGCATCGCCGCGAAGCGAAGGGCCAGCCGCCGTTTCAGGCCATCTCCGCGTCGAAACCTGCCAGTGTGTGCCGTGGTTGCGGGAGCCACGTGGCCAGAGGCAGGCGATATTGTTTGGCTTGCTCCCAACTGGCTACCCACGAAAACTTCAGTGCTGGGCGTAGAATCGCTCAACAGCCCGAGTCTCTGGCAAAACGGGCGGACACGCAGCGGCAGCACAAGCTGGCGATCGAGAATTGGAGACCATCAGATCTTCCGGCCTGGCTGACACTGGATGTCTATGTGAAGCGGATTCAGCCCGCGCTCGCGACGGTAGCAACAGCTCGAATCGCCTCTACTTTGGGTGTCAGCGAGCCATATGCTTCCGCTATCCGTCTTGGACGACGCCGGCCACATCCACGGCATTGGCGGGGACTGGCCCAACTGGTTGGCGTCTTGGCAGACGCGTAAGGCCATCAGCAGAGGCAGCCGTCGTTCTCCGTGGTCTTCTTGGCCGAGCGATAACTCAAATACTCCTTCCGGGTGAAAGACACCAGTGATTTCGAGTAGGTCACCCGACGAGTCACATTGTTGTTGACTGACAGGGAACCGAGCGATCAGACTTAACGGCTGCCCTCCCCGTGGCTGGCGAAAGGATGAGTCTTATGTCTGTGCCACACGGTATCGGAATCGCTGTACTGTGTGCGCTGGCTCCCATTTTGACAGCTCCAGCACCCGCACAGTCATCGCCGACTCTACACGACATACCAAACATTGTGCGGGAAAGCGCTCCTGCTGTGGGCACAGTAATCGTCCGGGACTTACCGGGCAGGGAGATAGCGGTTGGCAGTGGCTTTGTGGTAAGCAACGATGGGAAAGTCATCACAAACCTGCACGTCGTGGCTACCGATGGTGCAGCACAAGCCGAGATTCGCTTCCAGGATGGAGCTACGTATCGGATTCAAGGTGTTCTGGCGTCGGATTCCGACCGTGATTTAGCGGTGCTGAAAATCAGAGCTGTGGGCAAGGAATTCCCATTCCTGCGACTCGGCGACTCTGATCGCGTTCAGGTTGGAGAGCGAGTTGTCGCCATTGGCAGCCCTTTGGCCGAGGCTACGACCGTCAGCACAGAAAACACGGTTTCAGAAGGCATAGTGAGCGGAATCCGGGACTGGCCATCTGGGAAGATCAAGATCATCCAAATTACGGCTCCGATCTCGCCCGGAAGCAGCGGCGGTGCTCTGCTCAACCTGTATTCCGAGGCAATAGGGGTAACGTTTGCTCAACTGACGGCTGGTCAGAACCTGAATTTCGCCATACCGGCAAGCTATGTCAAGCAACTCGTGGCGTCATCAACCGGAGAAATGCGTGCCCTTCCGCTGCCGCGACCTGCTCGCGAAAATGATGGAACAGCAACCACCCGCGAGCCGGTTCTGTCCTCGCCCGACGTGATGTTACGGTCGGCAAAGACTCTTTACATTTGGACCTATGGAAGCCCCGTCCTGAAGTCTGAACTATCTGACAAGCTCCTGCAGTGGGGCAAGCTCACGCTAGTTTCTTCTGAACAGCAGGCGGACTTGATCCTCGAGGTCAAACAAACCGGTGAACTCAATGTAGGCACGGGTGCGGGGAATCAAGCCACGGCTTCATTGAAGGATCGTGCGTCGGGCGTCCAGTTGTGGTCGAAAACCAAGGGCGGTAGTTGGGCAATGAGCGGATGGAGCAATGCCTGGGTGGCACGAGCCTTGGCGAAGGAATTTACCAAGTTCTTCGACCAAGCGACGAAGGGAGAAAAAAACAAGGATCGCGGGAAATGACTTCACTTAACTGTGCTAATTTCGCTCCCGTCTTGTAGGAATATCTGCAGGTTCAGGCCGTATGATGGACGTTCCAATGTCCCGCGGGAATTCAAGAAAGGTCTTTCTCGTAGTCGCCGGGGGGAATCCCTCGGCAGAGAGACATTTCGAGGACACGATCCAGCGCAAAAGGACTCTAGAAGAAGTGAGGAGATTTCTGCCATCCCAAGAGATTGAAAACTTGGAGAAGATTTATCACGGCTCGACCTTTATCGCTTGGGGAGCCGTTCCTGGGCCAATGAATGAGTCGCGCTGGGAGAAGATGACGCCCGGAGACGTGGTACTCATCTACAACAACGGTCGCATCCGCTTTGCGGGGGAGATTGCCGCCAAGGTAAGAAACAAGGACCTTGCGCGCTATTTTTGGAAGGAGGACGAGAGCGGCAGCACGTGGGAACTCATGTACTTCATCGTGAACGAGGAGAAGACAGATGTTCCCATCGAGAAGCTGAATCCATTGTTCGGCTACCAAGCCCACTACCGCCCCCAAGGATTCTCTATGATCAACGAGGCGGCAGTCTCAAGCTTTGCGCAGACTTACGGCGACATCCTCGGCGTGCTGAAGACGCTCGAACGAGGAGAGGAACTGATCCACCTCCCGACGCGGAAGGAAGCGATGAGTGCTCGCATTGACGAGCGCATCGAACGTGTACCCACAGAGCATGACGAGATGCAGTGGAGACTGATTCGCCTAGGTCAACTTGCGAAATGCGATGTCTGGGTGCCTCGCAGTGATCAACCTAAGCAATACGAGGGGCACCAGTTCCGTGACTTCGTGCTACACGAATTCCACGAAACGCTGGATGTACCCCGGAGCATTGAGAACATCGACGTAGTGTGGAAGTTCGGGCCGTACTCGATAAAGTCAGCGTTCGAGATCGAGCATTCCACTTCCATCTACTCCGGGATTCTCAGGCTGTCCGACCTTAGGGCAGAGGCACCGAATTCGAACTATCCCCTTTTCATCGTTGCGTCCGAGGACAGGAGAAGGAGGGTGTTTGAAGAGTTGAGACGGCCAACCTTTTCTGGACCCTGCTTGCGTCTGAACGAGGTGATCAGGTTTCTGGGGTACGAGAAGCTCCGCGAGATTGATGAGTTGTCCAAAACCGCTAGAGATTTCGACACTAGCGTTTTGCTGGCAGCTGGCGAAAGTGTTCCGCAGGTTCATCACTAGTGCGGGACACTCTTGGACACCAATCGTGTGGACTCACCCATCGCATATCTCAAAGGGGTGGCGCGTTGCTACCCGGGGACATCCGCCCAGGCTGCATCCGCGCGGCATTAGCAGGCGCTGGCAAGCCTTCTAGGAATCTGCGGGTTGGGACTACAAACCATTGCTCTCGTCATGACTGAAATCCCCGAGATACGCGGCTACTGTTGATTGCGTGCCAGTATCTTAGCCCCTCGAAAATTGGCGCAATTCAACGGGGGCAAGCGAGTACCGGCGACTGCAATTTCCCGACGCCGTGCGGTGGCGGAGGAAAACATGAAGGCCGATTGACGAGCGGTGGCCCAACGAGAGTGAGTCGGCGCGAAGCAAAAGCAAAAGCAATCGAGAGGAATCGTAGGTCTCGAAAACAGCAGGACTGGTGTGCGTGTTCAACTGGCGGCAACCAGCACGCTGGAGTATAAAGATGCTGCTGGTTGTCCTCTTGAAACATTGGTTTCTCTCGGAGTTCTGGCCATGATTAAGGAATTGCCAAACCCAATGCTCGACGCGATCCAGAACATCTGCGATCACCTTGTGGAACGCGCTGCTACGTTGTTCCTTGGCGCAGGAGCTGCGGCTTCCCTTCAATCGTGACGGATTCACCCGCGAGGTACGAACCAAGAGCGTTTGCAACGCATAAAAGTAATAAAGTCGCAGGGTATCCGAGGCACCCACCATCCTGTTTTCTAAATTCCAAGCAAAATTGCGCGGTTCTTAAGTACTCCTCTATAACCTCAGCAGCCATGCTTGACATGCTCTTGTGCAGAGTCATGATCTCAATCCCCTTTCACCGCAGGAATCGCTTCACTATGACAGTGTCGTGTTGTCGAGTGTTTTCGACAACGTCAAAATCACAGATGCACGCGCTGGGGGGAAGTTCTCCGATGTAACTAAGTATCCCAACTCATACTTACCCGCTCCCTCAATTTGGGGGATGAATTCCGTGGAGTCGGAAAAAGTTCTGAAGAAAAGGCGCGTTGGTTGGCTAGGAAGAATGAAAAAGGCGTCAAAACGCCGCTTGTTGCGCGGAGGGAGGTTGACGCTAGGAAACACGTATCCAGCCCATTTGAACTCCACTGAATTGATAGGAAGTGGCGTCGCGATGGGTTGATCGAGTTTAGACGCGCTCTCCAGATATACGTTACAGTTTGTCGCAGTTTTGAAGCGATGCAGATTGTGAACCGTCACGTGGAAGAACCGAGCGGTCTCCCCATTATTTTGTAGATGAGGCGAATACCCTGAGCCACGCTCCAAAACAAGTTCGTTTCTATGGTGCCGATCCCATTTCGCTTTTTTTACTTCCTTCTCAATCATCGTGGGCAATGAGTCTCGGTTATGGAACCTAATCGCATTTGCCTGTAGGCAACTCAGCATGCCATCTCTATCCTTGACTCCTCGTTCCTGAAAAATCACGGAAGGCATTTCCAAGTATGAGGCGACAGCAAGCTCTTGGTTGGCGAAAAGCGACCCGCGATATTTTTGGTTGCGCGGCACAGGATGGGACTTGGTGCCTACTAGCTTTTCGCGCCTGAAATCCACAAACACGAAGTACTCAAAATCGGCTAGATTCTCGAAGATATTCTCTCGTAACCCACGAAGCGAGTGTACCTCTTCAGCAAACCACGCATCGAATCCGAGGCTCACCAGTTTGGTTTGGATGTTCCTAGCAATCTCGACTTCGTCTGAGCCTTTCGTCTGCCCGCAACTTATGAAGACACGTGCGCGACGTTCTTGTTCATGAGTCTTTTCCATTTGCCCGTCATTATTCTCCCTCCGTGAGCAAAGGAAAACAGTCGAAAACGTGGTACGAAGGCCTCTCGCGCCTCTGAAACGCCCCAACCGACCGGAACCCTGCCCAGCAGCCAAATCGCAGCAGAATCAGCTTACTGGCGCTTCGGCGTGAACTTCGACATGAGGAAATCCATGTCGTCTCCGACTCCATAGCCAATTCTATGGCTAATCACTCGCACAGTATCCAACCGGGTTAGAAGGTTGTCGCGGTGCTCGACCGATAGTGCGTTTACGATTTTGAGCGCCTGCTCGAACATCCGCACCAGCGCATTGAAATATCCCTCATCGTCACTGGCAATGTCGCTGGAAAACCCAGCGGAACGCTCGCAGTAGAAAACCATCAACTCTGCCAGTCCCTCGGGATCGCCAACTGCCTTCTTGTAATCAGAGATTGCCCGCTTGGCTTGGGAGACAGAGGTGTCCTGATTCCGGAACACGTCAGGCCAAAGCCACCGATCAATGATTTTCTTGTATGGTTCCAGCACGTCCCCGCCCAAGCCAAAGCGGGAATGAAGAAACGTCTGATTATCCTTGTGCGCACTGTAGAGACTCTGGATCAAGCCTAGCAGTGCTGTACGGTCAAAATCCGCGAGTCTTTCTTTGACATCTGTCCACGTGGGTTGCGATTTCGGCGTAGGTTTGGCCATACACTCCACGATTCTACCCAAGCGAGCCAAAACACTGGAAATCTGGCTCGCGACGATTCACCCAAGGCCGACCGCCCGTGGGAAAATGAATCCCCGATGAACGCCGCGATCCCAGAGCGCAGGCCTGCGACTGAGGAAATCTCCGGTCTGATCGAGCGCGTCACCTTCCACAACGACGAAAGCGGCTTCTGCGTCCTGCGAGTGAAAGCACGCGGGCAGCGGGAGGAGTCGACGGTCGTCGGGTCGCTGCCTTCGGTGACCCCAGGGGAATGGCTGAGCGCAGAAGGGTGGTGGGTCAGAGACAAGGAACACGGACTGCAATTCAAGGCGACGAGCATGAAGACCGTGCCGCCGACCACAGCCGAGGGGATCGAGCGGTACCTCGGCAGCGGCTTGGTCAAAGGCATCGGGCCGATTCTCGCGAAGAAGCTGGTCGGACGGTTCGGAGCCGAGGTTCTAGCCGTGATCGAGAACCGAGCCGCCGAACTGCAAACTGTCGATGGCATCGGACCCAAGCGCCGGGAGCGGATCGCGCACGCATGGCAGGAAGCAAAGCAAGTCCGCGAAATCATGCTCTTCCTTCACAGCCACGGCGTGAGCACCAGCCGAGCGGTGCGAATCTCCAAGACCTATGGCGAGCAGGCAATCGAGAAGGTGCGGAGCAATCCGTACATGCTGGCGAAAGACATCTACGGGATCGGCTTCGCGACCGCCGACCAGATCGCCCAGAAGGTCGGGATTCCGAGGGACTCGCTGAACCGGGCACGGGCGGGCATCGACCATGTCCTGCTGGAAGCGACTTCGGACGGACATTGCGCTTTGCCGCTCGGCAAACTCAAGCTGGCGGCGGTGAAGCTGCTGGAGGTGCCGGAAGGGACTGTCGAGCAGGCGTTGTCGCAGATGCTTACGAGTGGCTCCCTGTTGCTGGAGGAGATCGACGGCGAACCCCTGATCTTTTTGCCGCATCTCCGGAAGGCGGAAGAGGGCATCGCAGTAAGGATCAAGAGCCTAGCTGAAGCGGAGCTGATCTATCCGCCGATCGATTTCGAGAAGGCGGTTGCGTGGTGCGAGCAACGGACACGGAAAACCCTCGCCCCCAGCCAGCGCGAGGCGCTGAAGACGGTGCTCTCGCACCGCGTGGTGGTCATCACCGGGGGACCGGGCGTGGGCAAGACGACGCTGGTGAACTCGATCCTGATGATCCTGCGTGCCAAGGGCGTGAAGTGCCTGCTCTGCGCCCCTACCGGGCGTGCGGCGAAGCGGCTCACCGAAACCACGGGCATGGAAGCAAAGACGATTCATCGCCTGCTGGAAATTGATCCAGCAACTGGGCGGTTCAGCAGAAACGAGTCGAACACGCTCGCCTGCGGTCTTCTCGTCGTGGACGAGACCTCGATGGTGGACGTGCCGCTGATGCACTCGCTCGTGCGGGCTGTCCCCAACCGCGCCGGATTGGTTCTCGTCGGCGACGTAGACCAGCTTCCGTCCGTGGGACCGGGCACGGTGCTTCAGGACTTGATCCAGAGCGGGGTCGTCCCAGTCGTGCGGCTTACCGAGGTGTTCAGGCAGGTGGCGGGCAGCCAAATCATCATCACGGCGCACCGGATTCGTCGTGGCCAGATGCCGGACCTGCACGGAGCAAACCCTAGTTCCGATTTCCATTTCGTCGAACGGGATGACCCGGAAAAGATCGCGGCAACGCTGGTCAAGCTGGTGCAAGAGAGAATTCCGGAACGGTTTCGTCTCGACCCGATCCGCGACGTTCAGGTTCTCTGCCCGATGAACCGGGGGTCACTCGGCGTACGCGAACTGAACACCGCCTTACAGAAGATATTGAACCCAGCCCGACCCGGTCAGCAGGCCGTGGAGCGGTTCGGCTGGCGATTCCAGATCGGCGACAAGGTCATCCAGACGGAGAACGACTATGACAAGGAGGTGTTCAACGGCGATGTCGGGATCGTCGAGCGGGTCGATATGGTCGAGCAGCAGGTCGCCGTGCGCTTCGACGACCGACGGGTCAAGTACGACTTCGGGGAATTGGACGAGATTTCGCTGGCTTACGCGATCACGATCCACAAGTCGCAGGGATCGGAGTTCCCCGCAGTGGTGATCCCGCTGGCGACGCAGCACTACATGCTGCTCCAGCGCAACCTGATCTATACGGGGGTCACGCGGGGCGAGCGGCTGGTCGTGCTGATCGGGCAGAAGAAGGCGTTGGGCATCGCGGTCCGCAATGACCGTCCGCAGAGGCGGTATTCGGGGCTGCTGGCTAGCCTCAGAAGCGAGAGACGGGCGGGGATGGGTTGAGGGGAAGCACGCCGCCGCGAGGTGCGATAATTGCTGCGCGAGGTTCAACCCATTCGTCAATCAGATCGCTATACATTACGCCGCTCTTTCCGCCCAAACCTTACTTGAAACCACGTCCAAAACTTCCTCCCGATCCACTACTGAAGAATCGCAAGCCCGTCGCTCCGGTAGATCGTCGCTCAATCGCTCGCGGTCGGAACGGCTGCTGTTTGACCGGACTCTAAGAATTTAATCGCCCGGAGTTTATCTGCTGCTGTCAGTTTCGCATAATAGCTTTCTGTTGTGTCCGGCGTCGCATGCCTGAGCATACTCTGAGCAGCGACGATGTCTCCAAGACTGTTGAGATGTGTCGCCAGTCCGCGACGGAAAGCGTAAAGCCCGTACCACGGGAAGCCTGCTGCGCGGACAGCCTGCTTCAGTTTCCTTTGACCTAGATTCCGTAAGTCCATCGGCTTACCCTCTTTACCTAGCGCAAGGTCTCGGCCCGACCGTTCGCCGGGGAAGACCCAGCCGGAAGTTTTTTGACCTGACTTCGCGTGCCAGCCGGTCAAGAGGGAGACTAACTGACTCGCCATCGGAACGGACTGGTGAGAGTCCGCCGTCTTAGTGTCGGAGACATCGCCTTCAACGCATCCGCGAGAGATGCTGACATGCCAAATTCCGTCTTTTTGTCTGAAGTCTTCCCAACGGACTGCGATTGCCTCACTAGGCCGTAACCCTGTATAGAAGCAGAGACCGACCAACGCGGCCCAATCAGGATGGTCGGGACTGAGTGCAGCAATGATGCCGATTGCTTCTTGTACTGAGTAAAACCCTGTCGGAGATGACTGCTTGTACTTTTTAGCAGACTTCGCGCTGTCCCACGGATTGGAAGGGATTAGGCCGTGATGCGCGTGAGCGTAGCTGAAGATGCACGAGGCGACGGCACGGATATGGGAAATTGATTTTGCTGTCAATCCACGCTCGGCCAGCGACGTGAGATATCGACTCGCCATGACCGTCGTATAGTCTAGGAAGGTTAGCTTGCCAAAGTGAGCCTTCAAGTACGTCCGCCAAATCTGGCCATATGATCGAACAGTAGACTTCCTGAGCTCAGACATTGCCCACGGTAAGTAGACATTTTCGTAAAATCCTTGAATCGTCCTGACGTTCCCGTAGACCGTGCCCGTGCCCGTCAGGCCCGTGACTTCAATCTTCTGATGGAATGCAGTTTGCCGCTCGTTGATATCGAGCATCAGTCGATCACGGATTTGAAGAACAGCGTTTGAGAAGACCCAAGCTCCGTCACCGTTTTTGCGAGCAAAATGTTTGTCATCCTGCTGTGCGATGAAGACGTCTTTGCGAACCCGCTTTGTCTTCGGCCCGTCAGTCGTGGTAGTCCAATATTTGCAGCGTATGCTACCTGATCGACTGATATACAATTGACCGTCCTGATAGCGTGGTTTTTTCACGAAGTCTCCAGCGATGTCTGATGATTTTGTACGTACTTCGCTGAGCGAAGCAAGGGAAGGTAAACCCATAGTCTCACAGTTAACTGTCAATTTCAAGGCCAAACTATTATTCGGATTTAGTCTGTAAGTGATTTAATGTGAACAATTTGGGCCCTTAGCTCAGCGGTTAGAGCAGTGGACTCATAATCCATTGGTCCCAGGTTCAAATCCTGGAGGGCCCACCATCTTCGTTATTTTCTTCGCCCCTGCGCACGCGGCGGCGGT
>Ga0335082_10004918_pt1 | contig 14596 bp, 8 predicted proteins | sample Lox_Sample_41_FD_206718 | JGI IMG/M metagenome (GOLD analysis project Ga0335082, IMG submission 206718) | Soil microbial communities from Loxahatchee National Wildlife Refuge, Florida, United States - Lox_Sample_4.1 | ecosystem: Environmental > Terrestrial > Soil > Wetlands | place: USA: Florida...
GCCGTGGCATCCAAGTATGCGCTATGCCGATATCTGGGTCAGAGATCCTGCTCCCGGGCTCGCCGGGTTGGGTAGTTGGCTTGGAGGGCACTTGCGGCAGCGATTCAAACGCAAGTCATCGGCCTAGAACGTCCTGCAGAACACCAGAAAACGACTCTGCCACCTTACACCAGCTGTAGTTTTCGAGGACCAGTCTCCTGGCAGCGGTCCCTAGTCGTCGGCGCAGGCTGGAATCGCGCAGCAACGAGACTACAGATGTGGCAAAATCGGCTGGCGTGTCGGCCAACAAAATATTCTGCCCAGTCTGCACCGGCAGACCCTCGGCGCCCACGGCCGTAGAAACAACCGCTCTCGCCATTGCCATCGCCTCGAAAATCTTGAGCCGTGTGCCGCCGCCAATACGTAAAGGAACAATGCAAACGGAACCTTGCGCTAGGAAGGGACGGATGTCCTCTACCCAACCCGTGAGATGCATCGACTTCTCTGTCTCCAGCAGACCGCGCAGTTTCCGCGAGGGGTTTCGCCCTACGACTTTAAGAGATACCGAGGGATGTTGCTGTTTGATCAAGGGAAGGATAGCTTCGACAAAGTAGAAGATCGCGTCTTCGTTAGGAAGCCAATCCATGGAGCCGGTAAAGACCAACGAATCGGCGATCTCTTCTGTGGGGAGCGGTTGGAAATAATCGACATCTACCCCAGTGGGAATCACCGTTATCTTTCGGGCGTCGAGGAAAGTGGCGAACGTATCACGATCTGTTTCAGAAACGGTGAGAACCCTATCGGCGAGGCGAAGATATCGTTGTTCCGCAGCCGCAGTTTTTCGCCATTCCCACCACGAGATTGCTTTCCACAAAGGATTGGTCGCGACTTCATAGTGACGCTGCCAGATAACGGCTTCTACATTGTGGGTGAATAACACTTTGGGACCCGGGGAATCCCATGGAATAACGCCTGCAGGCGAGACGAAATCGCACACGATAACGTCATAAGCCTCCTGCTGGAGTAGGGAGCGTAGTTTATGACCCACCTCGGCTCGGCAATACTTAGTAATAAGGTAAGGCTTGAAAGAGAGCAGACGAATGCCATAGTCGAGCATCTCGGCGCCACTCTTCGGCGCAGGCAGGGAGAGTGGCACGCAGACCACGTTGTCAAAGATTTGTTTCAGGTTGCCGTGAGAGTCGTTCTCGTGCGCAGCATAGAAGGAAAAGAAGGTTATTGAGTGTTTCCTAGCCAACTCCCGCAGAATGTTGTAGCTGCGGATTTTCCCGCCGGTGTCGGGCGGTACCAGGCCGCCGGCTTTAACCCACAGGATTTTCATGGCCGCCGCACCTATCAGCAAATCCTTTCTGGATTACCTGAGAGGATGGGCCTAGATGCGCGTTCGAGGTTCAGCAGGTCAACAAGAATGTATCCGGGCCGGAGGCAGTCTCGCTGTTCATCAGCTTCTAGTCGGAAGGTGCCGATAACAAGCTCGTTTCCCATCTCTAGTATTTAAACATGCAGCTCGACTTTTCGGAGATTTTTGCGCGCACTTGGGCGACTCAATCTTCCGATCCCTGGCGTTATTCAGGAATTTCGTGACTCTGGGGAATGCCACAATTCATATTGAGTATCTCGTGACCAGGCTCGGACTCCGTGCCGAGAGTTTCATCTGATCGAGTCCCTCCAACGTGGGAGTACAGAAATCCAAGCTGTGGAGGCTTCGTCGGCTGCCCGCGATCATCGGCTGTTTCAAACGAGAGGGTTTGCTTGAAGGTCGCTTTCAGGAGGGGGCGTAATTCGCGAATTTTGGTCGCGAAGGGGAATTGACAGTCCCGGCCTTCGTCAAGTTCTGCGTAGGAGTTGGTTTCTCAGGAGCTTGGATAACGTTCACACGCACGACCTCCGGGAACCCTGATGATGAACTATGACTACTCGAAGACCTTATGAGTCAGCGGCACACCATCAATTCCGAGACTATGACTAACCCTAGCAGTGGAGCTTAGAATGTATTTTCGCCGGGCGATCAAAGATGAGCCCGTCAGAGCTACTTGTTGGGAACCAGCAGTCGTGCATCAGAAGCCCTAAGTAGCTCTCTCCAGCTGACCAAGGCCACTTCTGTGCAGGCGACAACTTCCTGCTGGCTATTGAACTCCACCGATGTTGGTGTTCAACACGCCGATGTCAGCGCCCAACGCGGTTTGGTCTGGAATGCCCAGTTGGGCATAGGAACTGGTCGAAAGCAGTTGGTAGTTCCCCGCATCGCCGCCGTCGAAGTACGTGAATCCAACCGCAGCGTCTTTGGCTGGAAAGAAATTACCTTTCGGCCAAGGGCCTTGATTGCTTGGATACGCGATGATGGCATTATTACTGGCTGTGTACGAACTCCAGCATTGATTGAAGGTAGTTAAGGGCTGTCCGGACTTTGCACAAGCGCCTCTATGGAGCCCGCCCATAGACCAGACTGAAGACTCGCCGCTTTCAGCAATATTGTTTGTAAATACGATATTGAAGGGGAGCTTGGGATTAAGATCGTGCGCGCCGATCACAAGCAGCGTCTTAGTAGGATCGTTAAGCATTGTTACATGATTGATCGTAACATTGTTCAATGGCGTGTTCACGACGAAACCACTGGAAATCTGGAATCCAGTGCCGGCACCATTGTACGTAGAAGCGCTCATATCATCTACGACTACATCATGAATACTGATCCGCTCGCTGGCCAGAGAATCCACTATCTCACCGCTTGGCAGTTCGTCCGGCGAGGCGCAAATCTGGAAGCCGGCCCCAACGTGACTGATCTTGTTATATCGGATGGTAATGTCACGATCAGCCGCCCACGGACCACGCGGTGTAATTACAATGCCCCATCCCACCTGAGAAAAGCCTCCCCAGCTATACTCCATCACATTCCCTTCGAGCAGGAGGCGCTCTGCATTCTTTATCTCAAATAGGTTCTTTGCGATGAATTTCGTGCCGATAAAATTAGAGCTTCCTGGCATCCATGACAGTGGCTTGAACATGTGATTCCTGCGGATTTCGATATCGGCAGGCACCGTGGATCCCCCCGCGCCGCCCCAAAGGATGTTTTCGGCGGCTGCTTCCAGGAAGTTATTGACGATTTTGTAGGGACCGGTGGGCAGAAGACTGTTGCCGCCATTGATAGCCTGAGAGTCAACGCATGAGCCTGTAATCGCGATGCAATGAAAATCGTTGAGATAAGAGTCGATCACAGCGACGTTGGTGCTGTCCCCAAGGTAGATTCCGCGCGTCGTCTCATCGAGTGCTGTGCCATGAATCCAGACTCGATCAAAGATCAGGTGGTCAGCTCCCGTCATCCTGACGAGGCCGTAGACACCGCCCGTACCGCGTTGACGAGTGATTTCTAGTCCTGTAATCCGATAGTAGTTGGCTCCTGGAGCCACCGTAATGGCACCAGCGCCGTTTGCGATCTGGATCTTGGCCAAAACATTTTGCGGGGCTGGGCAGCTGTAACCCGGCCGACCCGGCAAAGATGCAACCCCGGCATAGCAGGGCGTAATTCGCGTGCCCTCGGAGGGCAAAGTGCTGTCGGGGGCGCTGGTTCGTAGCGTGACCCAGTGTTGCGCGTCGCAGTTCTTCGCGGGAAGAGTAACCGGCCCCTTAAACGTTGCTCCAGCCTCCAGCAGGATCACGTCACCGCAGGAAGCATGCGCAAGAGCGCCATTCACATCTCCACCGGCCGGCACCAGTAGCTTTTTCCCGGCGGATGGCGTGCTTGAAAGTGCAGTGTAGATACACCTTTGTGGCAAGTTAGCGGGACCATCGGTGGATCCAAAATGCGCCCGATCGCCAGCACCGCAGTACCGATTATCGCTACTACTGGGTTGCGACGTGGGCTTGGGTTGATCCACAGGTTGCGGCACGGCCACCGCCGGAGTGATTGTGACCGTTACTGTAGCCTGTACAGTCGGATTTGCAAGACTGATTGCCTTCACAACTGCACTTCTGGTCGAAGTCAGCGTGGGCGGTGTGAAAAGGCCGGAGGTCGAGATCTTTCCGGCAGTTGTCGTCCAATATACTGCCGTTTTGCTGGTTCCACGGATGCTGGCGGTAAATTGTTGAACTTCGCCAGACGTCAGAGTTGCGATCGAAGGTGAAATACTCAGGCTTACATCGGAACTGGAGGTTGCTGCGGACGAAGTGCTCGCGCCCTGCCGTACAGTGGCACATGACGTAGTGAAAAATGAAGACAGAAGAAGGATCGCCAGGGCTAAAGGTAGTGCTCTCAAACGAGAAGACTGTAAGTACCTGATACAGTTCACGGGGGGAGCTGTCATCAAGAACACCTCAACATGAAATCTGTTTCGGACTTTTCGGGCCAGTCCTTCGGCGACTCTAAGGATTCAGAGCGGAGAGCGAAAGATCACCATGGGGCATTGGACTATCAGTGAACTGAGAAGTACATGGGGATGTACCGATTCTTGACCGGAAAAACTTTGGTGTTTCGAGTTACGTCGTGTCACGAGGGCCGATTAAGAGATGATTTGTCGGAGTGGAATCAGCTTCAGTCAAGGAAACTGGTGGCTCACTTGTACGGACCATAAAATTAACGTGAAGACGTGGAGAAACGCCTCACTGCCAAAACTATTCAGATCGTCAAAGAAGATAGCAGCATCGAAATCTGTTCCAGGGGCGATGCGCCTTCGAGATTGGAATTGTTCCGCTGGAGGCTGATCGAATCGAAATCGCGAACCGCACGAAGGTTTGCCCAATGTCGGAAAAATGCACGTTTTCTATGTTCGCCTGCGCGACATCGGCTTGCCCCGATACTGGTCAGCGCACGCCCTCTACGGCGCTACGGATGGCATCGATATCAGCGCCCGCGTCCTTACCATCCGAAGACTTGCCGGCGAAGTGGCTACCCGCTGAAAGGCGATAGTCGGGTTCTTCACCGTCGCTTCGCTGAAACCCTACGGTGCCAATGTCCTTCACCAGAGAATTTCCTGGTGGCCAAGGTCCCTGTCCGCCAGGATAGTTAATGATGACATTATTCGTTACCTGAAATGACTCCCAGCAATTCTTAAACGTTGTCGCTGGTTGTCCGGACTTGGGGCAAGTGCCTCTTCCACTCGACCAAACCGAGTTCGTGCCTGCCGGAACGATATTGTCTGTGAAGCTGATGGCAAAGGGGAGACGCGGATTCTCCGGATTTACGCCCACCAGGATCAGAGATTTCACTCTGCCTCGAGTCGCCACTGTTACATGACTCACACGAACATTGTTCAGTGGTACATTTTTCCAGAAACCGCTGGTAATCTGGAAGACCATTCCATCACCGTTATACGCGTCAGCGTCGAGGTCTTCCAACAAGTCGTCGTGGATGCTCCAACGCTGGGCCGCGAGCGAATCCACTTTTTTGCCGTCGGCCAAAGATGCGGCCAATTGCATGCCCGAACCGGTGTGACGAATCAGGTTTTTGCGGATGGTAACGTCTTGCACGGCTGCCCAAGTACCGCGCGGAGTCAGGAGAATGGCATAGCCGACTTGGCTGTACCCGCCCCATGAGTTCTCCATGAGATTTCCCTCGACCAGGACGCGCTCCGCATTCTTGAGCTCAAACAGATTCTTTACAATGAAATCCGTACCGACGTAATTAGGTCTGCCGCGTAGCCAGCTGAGAGGCTTGAACATGTGGTTGCGGCGAATCTCAATATCGCCAGGGATCTGCGATCCGGGTCCCCCCCCGAACATGACGTTTTCCGCAGACGCCTCGAGGTAATTGTTCACAATCTTGTACACGCCCACAGGAACCTTACTGTTTCCACCAACGATGGCCTGTGCGTCAATGCATGCTCCTGTTTTTGCAATGCAGTGGAAATCGTTGAAGTATGAATCAACGATTCCAACATAACTGCTGCCACCCAGGTTGATCCCGCGCACGGTTTCATCCGCTGCCGTTCCGTGAATCCAAGAGCGATCAATGACGACGTGGTCAGCGCCATCTTCGAAGCGGATCAAGGCATACGCTGTGCCTGTCCCCGGCATTCTGGTCACCTCTAGTCCAATGATCCGGTAATGATCGGCTCCTGCTGCCACCGTGATCGCACCGGCACCCGCCTTGAGTTCTATTCGTGCCAGTACATTCTTGGGCGTCGGGCAACCATACGCGGGCCGGTCGGGAAGAGATTTCTGGCCAGCATAGCACGGGGTGAGACGTGTACCCTCAGGCGGTAACTCCGATTTTGCGCTGGTGCGAATCGTGATCCAGTGTGCTGCATCGCATTGCTTTGCAGGCAATGTAAAAGGAGCAAACGTTTGGCCCGTGCTCAAGACGATGGTATCGCCGCAGGAGGCCGATTGCAGGGCCGTTGCGATACCCCTTGGATCGGAGACCTTAATCTCTTTTCCGGGCGACGGTGTAGAACTGAGGGCTGTGTTGATACACCGGTTTGGCAACGCAGCAGGGCCATCTTTACTAGCGCCAAAGTCCGGAGTGTCGCCGGATCGGCAATATCGGTTGTCGGACTCTGCCACCGCTGTAGTACCGACAAGGAGCAGTGTGAGAAACAATAACTCTTTGATCGATCCGGCTGGAAGATAGGGCCTTGATTTCATTGCAGGAAGGTGCTTTCAGAAGGACGAGAAATTTCGCCGAGTCCTCATATTGCTTATAGACTAACAAAAACTCACCTTCTGGACGAGCAACCACGACGGTTGCAGAGCTTAGTGAGGTTTGGTCATGTCCTCATCGTTTGACGTTAGGTGTTCGAAGATCTTGTTTTTGAAGGCAAACTGCACGGGAAGATACCTTGGATTGCTTTTTGCATTCCACCGCTCTGGGGTCATCAGTCTTCCCGCCTTCCGGAGTGAGAGGATGGTGAAATATCGACCGAATCAGATTGCCAACGCAGGTTTGCAGTTGGTGGGCGCAAGTTCGTGTTGTCTCGAGATCTCCGAGGTAAGGATCCGGAATCTCCCGGCACTGCCAGGGTCCTTCTGAATACGCGCTGAGCATGTAGATTTTGTTCCGCGACTCCGGGTAGAGTGTCAGGAGTTCTGCTTTATTTCGAAAATCCATCGCCAAAATACAATCTGCAGTCTTTACCATCTCCTGGGTCAAGGGCTTGGCCCGGTGTTCAGCCAGCGAGATTCCAAGATCGGCGGAAGCCTCTTGCGCCCAGATATGAGCCTCGCGTCCAGCGCAGGCGTGCAGGCCGGCGGACGTGATGTTAACTTCCTGCTCCCATCCTATCTCTTCCAATGCCTGCCTCATGAAGAACTCCGCCATGGCACTTCGCATGATGTTCCCGTGGCAGACGAAAATAACAGAGCGGACAGACTGTGGAAGCAGAGGCTTGTTGGCACTCCTGACGCGGAGCACGTCTAGCAAACACAAGCGAGCATAAACTCGACCCGCTTTGGGGCCGAGAAGTCGGATTATGTCCCTCTTTTTTAGCAGAGAATCCGGCACCAATTTTCTCAGCACCTGTTTCGATACAGCAGTGATGGTCCTCGCGGTCTCCTGCATCATGAGATCTCTCCGCGGGAGGCCACTGTGGAGGCAACAGCTTGAAAAGCTAACTCGTATCCTAAGCTCAGCATGAGTTCGCTCCATGCCGATTCGATCGCGGCCACTGACTCGGGAGGGAGTTGCGATTTCCATGCGCCGCTGATCGCTGACCGCACAAAGGGTTTATCAGTCCGTGTTCCCTTCATCAGAACCCATTGCCCTCCCTCCTCCTTCTCTAGTGCGCGCATCCGTTCTGGGGAACTCAGTTCAATGGCTCGATGTAAAGCTTCTGGTCGGGCATCGATCTGGCGGAACGAGCAGCCTTCGAGAAATGCAACAACATTGGATAGCGCCATCACCGTATCCCGTTTCATGTCTTCATAGCGCATCAGCAGGAACCCGGGAGTCCCCTGGCGCAGCGCCATCCAACTCAGTACGTTGTCCCTCCAGGATCCGAATATCCGGTCAAACTCGCCCGCGATGAAGCGTGGGACAAAACTGGCCATGGGGTAATCATCGGGGATGTTGCCGGCTTTAATGTTGTGGTGATAATAGGAGATCGCCACGTCGCGCGGATCGCGCACGATGTAAATCACACGCGGATAGTGCGGCTGAAAACACTCGTGACTTTTCAGCAAGCGAGGACGCTCCAGAGCGCGCATGAAGCGGTCAGGGTTGAAGTATATTTCCGGAATTCTGGATTCAATATTCAAGAACGTAGCGGGATCGCTCTGCCACAGCAAGTTACCCAGGAGAAAGCGAGTCCAGGTGTTACCGGATCGTGGATAAGAAACCAGGAAAACGTCATCGGGGAAAACGGTTACACCTCGGCCAGCAATCTGCCGACCCGTGAGAACACGGCCTGTCGTTGCCAGCGCACCCACCGCCCTTCGGAGACTTTCACGCAACGAAGTCATAGTGTTTTCAGCTTTTCACAAGCTCGCGATCTCCATCCACAAGCAGATCGTAACCGAGATTCTTCATGGTCGTGCCCCAGGCCCGTTCGATAGTGCTGACCAAGGCGGGAGAAAGTTCGCTCTGCCACGCGCCTGATTTGGCTCGGCGCACGAAAGCGACGTCCTGACGTGTGCCTCGGGTCAACCTCCATTCAGAGGAATGTTTTTCTTCCAGGTTCCGCATCCGCGCAGCCGAACTCAACTCAACGGCCCTCGCGACCCTTTCGGATACGACACCGGCGTGGAGGGTATTTGCAATCGCGGCTAATTCCTGCTCTGGGTGAGCGAGCAAATCTTCGTACCTAAGAAATAGAAAGCCTGTGTGGCTTTTTCGGGTCGCGTGCCAGCTCAACACATGCTCTTCCCATGATCCGCAGTATTCGAAGAATTCGCCGGCGATAAATCGCGGAATGAATTCTTCCAGAGCATAACCTGGGGGAATGGTTTTTCTCTTGATGCTGTAATGGTAGAGAGACACTGCGACATCCCTCGGGTCGCGAACAATGTAGATGGTTCTCTTGTAGCGAGGATCAAAGTACTCGTGACTTTTTAGGATGCGTGGCCTGGAGCGAGCAAGCAACTGCTGATCCGAGAAGAAGTAAATTTCCGGCACGCGCGACTCAACGTTTGCGAATGTTATTGGATCGTCCGGGTCGAATAGATTCCCGATCAAGAATCGCACCCAAGTATTTCCGGATCTGGGATAGGACACGATGAAAACATCGTCCGGGAAAACTGTGAGCCGCCTGCCCGCTGGATTCCTCCCCAAAAGAGCCCGGGCCCCATATCGCAAGCGATTCCAAGTTATCGACACAAGCTCAACTCCTGACGTGACGAAGCAACATCGAATGACAGATTATCGATGCAATTTGCTAACAAGGAGTAGCATCGGCGCGTCGTTTCTATGTTTCCAAAATATGGGTCTGGTATTTCGCGATTTCTCTCTTTGCCCTGAGCGTAACTGCTGAGTAGGAAAATCCTGTGTTTCGCAGTCGGGAATAAGGTCTTAAGTTCGACGAGATTCTCGAAGTCCATGGCAAAAATCGCGTCGGCACTGCTTATCAATTCTGCTGTTAGCAGCTGTGCCCGGTGCTGATCTAGCGAGAGGCCAATTTCCTGTGAAACCGCGATCGCCCAGGGGTGAGCTTCGCGTCCAGGCGAGGCATGCAAACCCGCTGATCGAACGACAGCGCCAGAGATCCCACGGCTTGCGAGGGCTTGCTTCAGCATGGCCTCGGCCACCGGGCTGCGCATAATGTTGCCGAAACAAACGAACAAAAAGGATTGGGCGTTTCCAAGAGCGGGCCGACCGCTGTGACTGCTCAAACGGAGCATATCTGCAATCTGAAGCTTGACATAGGCAGATCGAATCTGACGCGGGAGTCTGAAATAGCTTGTGGAATACATTTTCAGTTTTCCAGGCACCAGTTTGCGAAAGGCAGATCTGGAAAGCGTGACTAGCAGGGAGCAAACAATTCTGGCCGATTCATCAAGAAAAGGTTGCGGATCCGACAGCGACCAGACTGCTTCCTTAACAAAGGGAGAAAAATCGCCCGGTGTCAGGAGCAGATCCCGCATCAACGACGGCTTGGCTCCGGGGTGCCCCGCATTGCGGAACAGAAAGCTTTCCAGGCGATCTACGTAGCCGGGACTCCAGCGCCAGCGCATACCCACAGAATACGTCGGCGGCACCTGGGGGCTCTCGCCGTGGAGCAGTTGCCAGTAGTAAAAAGGGAAATTGACTCCGGCGATAATGGGAAAGGAAACTGATCCCCAGAAGCGGCCATTCACTTCCATAAGGGCGGACTTTCCCGTTTCCCGGTCAACCCGGAACTCAACCATTGCCACACCCTCCCACTCGATCGCCTTCAGCAGTGCCATCGAGGCAGCGAACAGCTCTGGGTCGGGTTCTTCTGCAAGAGCGAGGATTGCAACGCCGCCGGTAACAGGCGCTTCTTTCAAACGGCGATGCTGAAATCTCGCGATGCATTTTCCCTTGTGTATTAATATGTCCATACCCACGCCCACACCCGGGCAGTATTCCTGCAACATCACTCGACCCCAGGCACCGGCGGTCAGCGCGGTTGACAATTCCTCCCGCGTGTTGAAATAGAAAATCTTGAATGCGGCTGCACCCTTTCTCTCTGGCTTGGCCACAACCGGAAATTGTAGCCGCGGAGCGACTGAGTCGAGCTGATCAGATGTGATTGTGCATGTGAGTGGCGCCCGGATGCCGACTTTCCGCGCTGCCTCGAGGGTGAGTGACTTGTTGAGGACTCGTTCTACCACATCGGGAGATGGACAGCCGAGATGTGCCAGTGGACTGAGTTCTTGGTACAAGTCCCTGAGAGCTGCCAGTGGGGGATCACCCGCCGGGAGAATAGTATCAAACTGTCTCTCTCGCACCAGGTCGAGCAATGCCCGGGTAAATGCAACCGGATCCAGTCGGCGAGGCGGGAGCCGGTGGAAACCGCAAATGGCACGGGAGCGGATGTCCGGTTCTTCTGGCTGAAATGAAGCTATATCCACAGGTATGCCATGGCGCCACAGTGAGCGTGCCATGGGGACACTAACCCGCGGAGACGCGCCCAGGATCAAGACGGGACGATGTTTGGAGCTCACGCTCATCAGGTTCTATGAGTACTGCAAGTTGGGACTACGCTATGCCTCCTCCCGGTATGTTTCCACCAGGGCAAGGGATACTTCGTCGTCCTTGTTGATGCCGAGCTCTCCTATCTGCCAGGCTCGGTGGCTCCAGAATGCCCAGGCCAGTCCGACTCCGTAGACCAAGCCCGCTATCGCAACTTGTATCAGAAACTCGCGCAAGTGATGCGGAACGAACCAGAGCCGCAACAGCAAGAGGACCGCGACCATTGGGCTGCACAACAAGACGGGTAGCACGAATGCGCGCTTGAGATACGCAACGACTTTGATTCCCAGCAACCGGCAGAGATGAGCCGGGATAAAGAGGACTTGCGTGCAGATGAGCGGAATGGCGGTGCCGATAGCATCTCCGATGATGCCGTAGCGACGCACGAGAATTATGCTGAGGATCAGATTCGCGATACCTTCCGCCATTACCACCCAAGCTAGGGTTTTGTGCTTGGCCAAGCCCCATAGGGTGCGTCCAGAGACAGACTGAGCCAACATCAGAGTGTTGGGAAAGAGCAAAATCAGCAATACCGGATAGCTCGCCGCAACGTATTTCGGACCGACCCATGCTTCGATCACAGACTTGCCGAGAATGGTGAGAATCGCAGCGATCGGGAGAATAATAAAGGCACAGGCACGATTCCCCAGCACAAAGATTTTTCGCAGTCCTTCCAGATCTCCTTTGGCTTGGGACTCGCTCGACATCGGTATGACAAGCCGAGAAAGGCTGTTCACCGCTTCCGAGGCATAGTCGACAAGGCGAGCGCCGATAGTGAAATATGTTACTGCGGCAGCTGACACAAACGTTCCTATGACGAGGGCATCCGTCTTGAAGCGCAAGCGGCCTGCCAATATGATGACGAACGTTGTGCCGCTGTAGCTAGCAATCGTGCGGGAACTGGCCCGGCTCACATATTGGAATCCGAAGCGCAGCGGTACAAGTCGAAGTACCACCGCGGCATTGACCAATCCGCCGAGCAGCGGCAGGCTGGTCGTAATCAAAGCCAGGCTCAGAAGCCCATGTCCATGGGTCAGTGCGATGACAATGAGCAGAGCGCGCATGAGAGTCGTACACGCACTATTGAGGTTCAGAAGGTGGAAGCGTTGCAACCCTTCCAGAATGCCGCTGAACACACCAACTGGAAATCCCGCGGAGACCGACGTGCCCACTATCAAGAGCAGCCAACGCGCCGTGGGCACGAACTCAACTGGCACCCTTGGAAAAATTGAGTGTACGTAGTACGTCGCGACCAACGTGATGCTCATGGCCAGAATTCCGATGGCGCTGTAGCCGAACATAGCCGTGTTTACCAATCGGTTCAGTTCGACACGGTCGTCCGTGGCAGAGAATCTGGCAACGTAGCGAACAATGGAAGAGCGAATGCCGAGGTCGAACAACCCGTAATATCCGGTTACTGAAAAGATCAAGATCCACAGACCAAAGGCGTCGTCCCCGAGGCGATGAAGAATGTAGGGAGAGAGAAAGATTCCAACCACAACGTTCAAACCCAGGGCGAACCAGGTCGACCCGACATTTTCCAGGATTTGGCGTTTGTTGAACTTCATGAATCTTGCCGAAACTGCTGAACCGAGACGGTGGATGAAGCCGGCTGAGATTCGTCCGACTGGTCCGGATTGAGAACGCGACGGCTGACTCGCGATATGCATTCTGCAAGTTCAGCTCCGAATAGCCGGACGTGCGGCTCCCGCAGAATCTCCCGGTGATGGAAGTCAATCTCATGGACCGAGACTCCACCCTCCGATCTACGGCCCCACCCCATCTCAGGATCGTTGATGTAATAAAACTGCTGTTTAGGTCGCTTAAACAGGACCACCGGTGCGCGGAACCGCGGTGGGGAAAAATCCTCGGGCCAGTAGGTCTGCTGCCAGTCGGTGCGCGCACTTTGCTTGCCGGTCAGAAGATTCACCTTGTTTTCCGCCAATGCCTTGTAGGAGGCAAGTTGTTCGGCGAGCTTCTTCCCCTTAATCTCTTTCAGCCGACGGCAATAGTAGTCCACCTTCCATAACCAGCGAATCTGGCTGTGCTGTAACACCCAGGTATCAAAAATGGCAAATAATCCAACTTCTTCGCCTTGGGCTTCCAGACTCAGCACGATTTGCTCTGCGATGTGGGTTCCATCGCACAGGCCTCCGAGGCAATACGGTCCGTGTGATTGCACCGATCGGATCGCTGCGATGTACTCTCGGCATAATTCGAGCATTTCCTGCTCCGAATAGGGACGGCTGCCATCCACCACCGGCGCGTGACCCTGAATCTTGAATACGGTTTGCCTGTGACCCATGTGCCGTGCCAGCATGGCATACCCGATAGCGTCTTCCCCAGGCGGAACGATTGCAAAAAAGGGAAGACGACTGGCATCTCCGTGCTGAATTTCCATCGCGACGGGGTCTTTCTCATTTTCTGATTCACTCTGGATGATGCGGGCGAGCGACTCGACAGTTGCGCCCCGAAAGAGAGCCGATAGCGGAACCTCTATTCCAATTTCCTTCTCCACCTCTGCCAGGACGCGAGCGGCTTTCAAAGAATGACCTCCAAGATCGAAGAAGTCATCCCCCACTCCAATGTTGTCGACCCCCAGCACTCTCTTCCATATCTCGAGCACGCGTGACTCCAGGTCATTCCTGGGCTGAACCATGCCTGAACGCTCAAATGCAGAACTCTCCGGTCGTGGAAGCAACCGACGGTTGATCTTCCCGTTTGGATTCAGGGGAAGTTGGTCCAACTCGACAAAAGCGCCAGGCACCATGTAGTCCGGCAATTGCTTTCTGAGCAACTCCTGAATTCGCGCGGCGGGAAGGGAAGCCCCAGATGGTACGATGTAAGCCACCAATCGTTTGTCACCGGGATTGTCTTCCCTTGCTACCACGACTGCCGCTTGTACCCCGGGTTGCTTCACCAAAACATTTTCTATTTCCTCGAGTTCGATTCGAAAGCCGCGAACCTTGACCTGGTTATCCAGCCTTCCCATGTACTCGATGTTCCCGTCCTCCAACCAACGGGCCAGGTCCCCGGTTCGGTACATGCGCGCACCCGGTTGGGAAGAGTAGGGGTTCAGCAGAAACCGCTCAGCCGTCAGATCGTCCCGACCCCAATACCCTCGGGCCAGGCCGTCACCGGCGAGATACAACTCACCAGGAACCCCGATCGGAACCGGCTGGTGACTTTTGTCAAGGATGTAAGCTTGCGTGTTAGGTAACGGCCGGCCAATCGTGACTTCGGCTCCCGGCGGAACGAACGCATATGTGGAGTAGGTCGTGTCTTCCGTGGGGCCATAGAGGTTATAGACCTTGCCGACCTTCGTCTTGTTATAGATCTGATGAGCGAGTGCGGTGAGCAATGCTTCCCCTGCCAAATTGATCACCCGAACGGAGGAGGGAACACCCTCGAGTCGAATCAACTCCGCGATTGCCGATGGCACTGTATTGATCAGAGTGACCTCACTCGCAGCCTTCAGCTTAGAAAGCGCGAGCGCGTTTTGCGCGATGATCACAGTGC
>Ga0335082_10004919_pt1 | contig 14596 bp, 11 predicted proteins | sample Lox_Sample_41_FD_206718 | JGI IMG/M metagenome (GOLD analysis project Ga0335082, IMG submission 206718) | Soil microbial communities from Loxahatchee National Wildlife Refuge, Florida, United States - Lox_Sample_4.1 | ecosystem: Environmental > Terrestrial > Soil > Wetlands | place: USA...
GTACTGCGCTTCGAAGAACTTGTGCAGATCGTTGAACTGCGGCCCGACCACGTTCCAATGGTAGTTGCGGGTCTTGGTGTACAGCACGTACTCGTCCGCCAAGAGGGCATTCAGCACCGCCACCACTCCGTCGCGGCTCTTGTCTGCGATACCGATGTTCGGCTTCATGTACCTCTCCTCCCTTCGTTCCGCCGTTCGCTCATGCCGCAGCGCCGAGGGTCCGATCCCCCGGACGCCAGTTCGCCGGGCACAGCTCGCCCGTCTGCAGCGCCTGCAGCGCGCGCAGGGTCTCGTCCGTCGAGCGGCCCGAGTTGAGCCCGGCAACGACCATGTATTGCAGCACACCCTCGGGGTCGATGATGAAGGTGCCGCGCAGCGCCACGCCACCCGCTTCATCGAGCACCTCGTAGCTGCGGGCGATCGACTTGGTAATGTCCGAGAGCACCGGATACTGCACCATGGGCAGATCTCGCTCGAACCACGCCTTGTGCGTGTAGACGCTGTCGACGCTGGCGGCGATGACGTCAGCGCCGCTGGCGCGGAATGCCTCGTAGTGCTCGGCGAAAGCACGCAGCTCGGTGGGACACACGAAGGTGAAGTCCAGCGGGTAGAAGACCAGCACCACCCAGCGGCCATGCAGGTCGGACAACGCCACATCCTTGAACTCGCCGTTTTGATACGCCTGCGCCCGGAACGCGGGCGCCGGTTGACCGATACGAACCATCACGAAACCTCCTTCTTGCGCACATGCGAGCCGCGCCCGCCACTGCGACAGTCGGCGCACAGCCCCATGAAATGAATGGAATAGTCGTCCACTTCGAAACCGCCTCGACGCACCCTGGGGAGCCGCAGCGTGTTGAGGGCGTGGTCCTCCAGGTCGCGGACCCTTCCACATCGCCGGCAGACCAGGTGATGATGCCGATGCACCTTGGCGTCGAAGCGCACCGCGGCCCCCGGATGGGCCACCCTGCAGGCCACCCCGATACCCACCAGGGTGTCGAGCACGCGGTACACGGTGGTGCGCGACACGCCCGGCAGGCGCTGCTGCACCGCCGCGAACACGTCGTCGGCCGTGGGATGGTCGTCGCGGCCGGCCAGCACCGCGAGGATGGCGCGCCGCTGCACCGTCAGCGGCAACCCGTGACCGCGGCACAGCGCCGCAAGGCGGTCGAGCTGCACGGCGGTTTCGGAGGGGCGCCTCGTCATGGATGGTAATCTATTGCATTCGGTATTTGGTGTCAACCCATCGCGACCCGGCGCCCGATGCGAACTGCTCAGCGCGGGAAGAGTCGGCGGCTGGCCAACGCCGCCCCGGCGGCGAGCGCACGCAGCTTCTCCCAGACCACCTCCTCGGCGACCTCGCCGAGGCCGGCGGCGGTGTCGAAGCCGCAGTCGGTGCCCGCCAGCACCCGGGTGGGGTCGCCGACGATGCCGGCGACGCGCTCAAGGCGCTCCGCCACCACCTCGGGATGTTCGACGTAGTTCGTCGTCGTATCGATCACCCCGGCGATGAGCAGCAACGGCTCGGGCAACGGATGCCGCGCGAAGCAGCGGTACTCGTGCGCATGTCGCGGGTTGGCCATCGACAGCAGCAGCGCTCCGACGCGCGCCTGATAGAGCCGCGGCAGGATGTCGTCGAGCGGCACGTCGACATCGTGCGGCCCTTCATAGTTGCCCCAGCACACGTGCATGCGAACCCGATCGCGCGGAATGTTGAGGAGGGCGCGGTTCAACGCCGCGATGTTGAGGTCGACGAACTCCAGGAACGCCGCCAGCGGCTGGTCCGCGAACGAGGTGTGCCGTTCCATGGCGAGGTCCGGGCAATCGACTTGCAAGATATGCCCCTGCGACACGATGTACTCGTACTCGCTCCGCAACGCGTCGGCGAGCGCGTAGACGTACTCGGCATAGTCGGCGTAGTACTCGTTGAGCATCGCCGCCGCGACGATTCCCGGCGATGCGGCGGTCAGGAAGGTCTCGAGGAAGGGGGTCGGATGCCCGTCCAACACGCGTCGAAAGTCGGCGCACTCGCGCTCGACCGGCTCGCGGTTGACGTAGCGTACCTCGCCGACCGCCTTCGGGGCATTCATCAGGTTGACCATGGTGCGCGAGAAGTCCGGCAGCTTGAGGTCCACGAAGCTGCGATAGCGGATGAGGTCGCGCATGATCGGACGCTGGCTCTCGCCGGCAAAGCCGCTCAGACAGTGCTGCACGTAGGTGAAGAAGCTCTCCCGCGCCTGCTCCCCATTGTTGCCGACGTCGATGCCGACCTCGAGCTGGCGCGCCACGACGCGTCGCGTCGAGTCCTCGATCGCCGCGTCGAGCACGGCGCGCTCCAGCGGCTCGCGCCGGCTGTGCCGGACGAACAGCTCGACCAGGGCTTTCGGACGCGGCAGGCTGCCGGCGTGGGTCGTCAGGATGCGGGTATCGCTGCGCTGCACGCCGACGATTGTGACACCGAGCCGGCGCCGCGGCTAGAGTCGAGCGCCGTACGCCTCCCCCGGGGCCCCCGCGCGCGCCGTTCGCGCCGCGCTATTGACGCCCGCAGGGCGGCCGGCATAGAGCCACGGCAACCGACACCGGAAGGAGCATTGCATGGATTACACGACACTGCAGGTCGAACGCCGTGACCACGTCACCTGGCTCACGCTCAACCGACCCGACGCGCTCAACGCGATGAACGGCCTCCTGGTGCGCGAGCTCCGGCACTTCTTGTCGGGGCTGAGCGAAGATCCGGACACGCGCGTCGTCGTGCTGCGCGGCGCCGGACGCGCGTTCTGTGCCGGCCTCGACCTGAAGGAAAGTCGACCGGCAGGCGACGATGCCGCCACCGGGTCGGTCCAGGCGGGGCTGCGCAGCCAGCGGCAGATCAGCGAGCTGGTCATCCTGATGCGCCGCGCCCCGCAGCCGATCATCGCCTGCGTCCACGGTCCCGCCTGCGGCGGCGGCTTCGCCTTGGCGCTCGGCGCCGACGTGCGCATCGCCGGCGAGTCGGCCCGCATGAACGCGGCCTTCATCCGCATCGGGTTGTCCGCGTGCGACGTCGGAGTCAGCTACTTCCTGCCACGCATGGTCGGCGCCTCGGTGGCGGCGGAGCTGCTCCTGACCGGCAACTTCATCGATGCGCACCGCGCCGAGCGGCTCGGCCTGGTGTCACGCGTCGTGCCCGACGCCGAGCTGCCGGCCGCGGCGCAGGCCTTGGCCGATGACATGCTCCGCAACTCGCCGCTCGGCTTGCGGCTCACCAAGGAGTGCCTCAACGCCAGTCTCGATGCCGGCGGCCTCGAGCAGGTGATCGCCATGGAGGACCGCAATCAGATCCTCTGCACACGCACCGGCGACTTCGTGGAAGGCATCAGCGCCTTCCTGCAGAAGCGGGCCCCCATTTACGGAGATCGTTAGGCGGTCGCATGGTTCCTAAGCGTGTGAGCAGCGCGAGCAACTACATCCCACCCAGCCGGCCGCCGATGGCACAGAAGCGCTCGAAGTAGGGGCCGATGGGGCGATTGGGATCGACGACATCACCGCGGGCGCGGTAGATGCGGGCGAGCCCCCACGCGGCGCTTGACCGGCGCGTTCTCCGCGCCCTATACATCCTCCTCCCATCGCCCGCCGGAGAAAGAGAAGTCGATGCCTAGCGAACGCGTCCAACGGCAGATTGACCGCCTCCTCGACGAGGCGGAAGCAGCGATCGCACGCCTGGACTGGGAGAGCGTGCGCGACAGGTCGAACGCGGTCCTGGCGCTGGCCCCAGAGAACGCAGACGCGCGGACGTTCCTTGACGCCGCCGTCCGTGCAGGCGCGGAGCAGGCTGCCGCCGTGCCCGCAACCGCCCCCGAACCGCAGACCCCGCCACTCCCCGCTTCCGTCGCCGGCGGCCGCTACGTCGTGCGCCGCTTCCTTGGCGAAGGCGGACGCAAACGCGTGTATCTGGCACATGACGAGCGCCTCGATCGCGACGTCGCGGTCGCGATCATCAAGACGGAAGGCCTCGACGCGCAGGGGCTGGCGCGCGTGCGTCGCGAGGCACAAGCGATGGGCCGCCTCGGCGATCATCCGAACATCGTCACCATCCATGATGTCGGCGACGACAACGGCCAGCCGTACATCATCAGCCAGTACATGGCCGGCGGCGCTGTCGACGCGCTCGGCCTGCCGCTGACCGCCGCGCGCACGCTGGAGATCGCCAAGGGCGTCTGCCGCGGTCTCGCCCACGCCCACGCCAACGGCGTGGTGCACCGCGACCTGAAGCCGGGCAACGTCTGGCTCAGCGCCGACGGCACGGCGAAGATCGGCGACTTCGGCCTCGCCGTCGCGCTGCAGCAATCGCGGCTGACGATGCACGGCATGCTCGTCGGCACGGTCGCCTACATGCCGCCGGAACAGGCGCTGGGCAGCGAGACGACCGTGCGCGCCGATTTCTACTCGCTCGGCTGCATGCTCTACGAGATGATCACCGGCCGGCCGCCCTTCGTCAGCGACAACCCGAGCGCTGTCATCAGCCAACACATCAACACGCCCCCCGTTGCCCCGTCGTGGCACGCCGACGCGTGCCCGCTAGACCTCGAGAAACTTATCCTGCATCTGCTCGCGAAAGACCCATCCGAACGGCCGACGAGCGCCGCGGACGTGCTGGCTGCACTCGAACGCATCGACCCGGCCGGCAAGTCGGCGTCGCACTCCAACTCGAACGTCCTCGACCGGCTTGCGCTCGGTGTGTTCGTCGGCCGCGAGCCGGAGCTCGAACGGCTGCGCACGGCGTTCGACGAGGCGGTGTCCGGCCGCGGCGGATTGGTGATGCTGGTGGGCGAGCCGGGGATCGGCAAGACGCGCACGACGCAGCAGCTCGAGACGTACGCGAAAATGCGCGGCGCGCAGGTGCTGTGGGGCCGCACGCACGAGTCCGCCGGCGCACCGCCGTACTGGCCGTGGCTGCAGGCTGGCGGCCAGTATGCGGCCGCCCACGTCGACGATCTCACCACGGTGATCGGGCCGCAGATGCCGCCGGGTTCGGTGGGCGAACTGTCCCGCATCTTCCCGTGGCTGCGCCAGGGCGCCAACTTCAGCGAGCCGCCGGAGATTTCGGACCCGGAGGTCGCGCAGTTCCGGCTGTTCGATGCCTATACGTCGTACCTGAAAGCGATCGCCAGCCAGGCGCCGCTCGTGGTCGCGCTCGACGACCTGCACTGGGCCGACAAGCCGACCCTGCAGCTGTTGCAGCACGTCGCCCGCGAGCTCTCGCGGATGCGCGTGCTGATCGTCGGCAACTACCGCGACACCGACATCACGCGGCAGAGCGCGCTCTCCGAGATACTGGCGTCGCTCAACCGCGAGAGCGGCTTTGACCGCATCGTGCTGCGCGGCCTGACGCGCGACGAAGTCGGCGCCTACATCAAGGCGCGCGCCAACGTCGAGCCGCGGCGCGAGGTGCTCGACCGCATCTACGAGGAGACGGAGGGCAACGCCTTCTTCCTGAGCGAGGTGGTGAACCTCATGGCGCAAGAAGGCACCCTCAACAAAGACTCCATCTCGGACATCGCCATCCCCGACGGTGTGCGCGAGGCGCTGGGGCGGCGGCTCAACCGCCTGGCGGAGGAGACCAACGAGCTGTTGCAGGTGGCGGCGATCATCGGCCGCGACTTCACCTACGATACGCTGACGCTGCTGGGCGACCGCAACGACGACGACCTGCTCAAGATGATCGAGGAGGCACTGGAGGCGCGCGTCATCGAGGAGACGGAGCACGCGGGCCGCTACCGCTTCACGCACGCGCAGATGCAGGAGACGCTGCTCGCTGAACTCTCGACGACGCGCCGCGTGCGCCTGCACGGGCAGGTCGGTGAGGCGCTGGAGCGCCGCTACGGCACCCGCGCCGAGGAGCGCGCCGGGCGGCTCGCCATGCACTTCGGCGAGGCCGCGACGCTGTCGCCGCGCTTCAGCGAGAAAGCGGCGCACTATGCGGCGGCCGCCGGCCGCCAGGCCCTGGCACAGTTGGCGTACCCCGAAGCGGCCCGCCACTTCCGCGCCGCACTCGCCGCCCGCGAGGGCCAGGAGATCGACGACGCGAGGGCGGAGCTGCTGTACAACCTCGGCGCGGCGGCGCTGCACAACGGCGAGGTGAGCGAGGCGTGGCGAAGCCTCAGGCAAGCTTTCGAATACTACGCTCGCGTGGGGAATGTGGCCCACGCGGTGGACGTCGCGTACATGGCTGGAACCAGCCTGCTCCTCATCCGGCCGTCGCTCATCCAGCTGATCGAGCGCGCGCTCGCCTTGGTGGAAGAAGATACGGAAGGCTATGGCAAGCTACAGGCCGCGCTCGGACAATCGCTCGGATTGATGGGCAAGGTCGAAGGCGCCCGGGAGGCCTTCGCGCGCGCCGAGGCGGTCGCGCAGAAGTTGGGGCTGCGCCGGCTCGAGCTCGATGTGCTGCGGTCCAGCCAGTACGTCATCGGATTTCAACTCCAGCTCGAGGAGGCTGTCGCCATTGGCGACCGAGCCATCGCGCTGGCGCGCGAGCTCAACGAGCCACTCATCGAAATCGCCGCGCACTTCTTCAATGCCGGTCAGTTCTGGACCGGCCGGCTCGAACGGGCCGAGCAACACTCGGAAGCGTGTTACACCCTATCGGAGCGTCTGCGCATCCCGTACTGGATCGCCAGCGGAACGTTTTCACAGGCACAAGTCACGGTCGTGCGTGGCGATTGGGAGCGGGCACGACGCGCGTTGGAGCGGGGGATCGAGGCCGGCTCTCCGGATGCGCGCATCCTCTCGCTGTGTGCGTACATCGCGAGCGAACGCGGCGACCACGAGGCCGCGGCGAGCTTTCTACGCCGCCTCGTCGACCTCGTGGCGCCGATTCCCCCCGGCCCCAATGTGGAATACGCTCAGCTCACGGCTTGCGCTGCCCGCATCGCGCACATCACCGGGGGCGCCCCGGACGCCGAATTGATTCGCCGCACGTCGCGGGCGCTGCTCGCGTCTCCGGTCCCAGGTACGGCGCTGCTCAAGAGCTCGGCGCACATGAGTCGGGCCTTGCTCGCGCACATGACGAAGAACACAGCCGAGGCGGCAGAGTTCCTGCCACCCATCGAAGCCCTGGGCAGTGTGGCGCCGGACATCTTGCCACAGACGGATCACGTTCGCGGCTTGCTGCTGGAGACACTCGACCGACTCGACGAAGCCGTCGAGGCTGTTGAAACCAGCCTCGCATTCCTGCCGCCGGCATACGCGCCGAAGCGCGCCGAAGCCGCGTACGACTGCGCACGCATCCGATTGGAGCGCGGCGCGCCGGGCGACCGCGAGCGGGCGCGGACGCTGATCGACGAAGCGCTCAGCCACGCGCAAAAGCTCGGTATGAAGCCGCTGATCGAACGCCTGATGCGCCTCAAGCTCGAAGAACAGGGGATCAGCTCGATGACGGGCGACATCTACACCTCGATCGTTGCGGTCGCCGATATTGTCGAGCGCGAGCGGCCGGACATCGCCGCCCACGCCGCGCCCGACGGCACGGTCACGATCGTGTTCAGCGACATCGAGGACTCCACCGTGCTCACCGAGCGTCTGGGCGATCAGGCGTGGCAGGACCTGCTACGCAGGCACAACGCGCTGATCCGCACACAGCTGCGCGCGCACGACGGCTTCGAAGTGAAGACAATGGGCGACGGCTTCATGCTGGCGTTCCGGTCGGCAAAGAAAGGCCTGGACTGCGCCATCGCCATCCAGCGCGCCTTCGCCAAGGAGAACGCCGCGAACGCCGAGCACATCCGCGTGCGCATCGGCCTGCACGCGGGTGAGGCGATCAAGGACGGCGCCGACTTCTACGGCAAGAACGTGATCCTGGCGTCGCGCGTCGCCGCCCAGGCGAAGGGCGGTGAAATCCTGGTGTCGTCGGTGCTGCGGGAGCTGGTCGAGAGCAGCACCGACGCGTCGATCTTCAGCGAGCGGCGCGAAGCGGAGCTCAAAGGGCTGGCCGGGAGGCATGCGATGTACGCCGTGCGTTGGGCGTGAGGACCTGCGGTCGGGACCTGCGGTCGGCGTCTGTTTCATGGCCCGCTTCCGTTGGTCGCTGTTGAGTGCCAAGTCCGCCGAGTTGCTAGGGGCCCGTCGCCGGCGGCTGCTGGAGGGAGGACACCATGCCTGCGAACATCCAGATCGACCGCACGGCTGGAACCGCGGCGTCCACATGCATGCGGAAATGCCTCGCCCCTACTTCACCTGCGCCCCGGTCGAGACGGGACGTTCCGGCGTCAGCAACGACAGCCGTCCCTCGGCGTCGGAGGCGGCCAACAGCATCCCCTGACTCTCGACACCACGCAGGGTCGCCGGCTGCAGGTTGGCGACGACCACGATCTGTTTGCCGATCAGATCTTCCGGCGCATAGTGGGCGCGGATGCCGGCGACCAGCTGGCGCGTCTCCGCGCCCAGATCGATGGTGAGCACGACCAGACGGTCGGCGTTCGGATGCGGCGCGGCAGCGGTGATGGTCGCCACGCGCAGCTCGATGGTACGGAAATCGTCAATGGTGATGAGGCTCATGCGCTGGCGCTTACCACGAACCCGGTGGCGGAACCAGGCGGCAGTCCGTCGTGGTCCTGGGGTTTTGGGCGCCGTACGCATTGACAACCCCGGCCCATCCGGAGCACACTCGGGTCGCTGGCACCGGCAGTGAACACCACGGTTGCCCGTAAGACTCAAAGGGGGGACACAATGACTCATTCCCGTACCCGGTTCGCGATTCAAGCGGTCTGCGCAGCCCTGCTCTGTTCCGGCTCCGCGGTGGCCGCCCAAATGACGCCGGCCACGACTCTCAACACCTGCCAGAAGATTGCGCGCAACGAAGCGCAGAAGTTGGCCCGCAAAGAGATGCTGGCCATCGGCACGTGCCTGCAGAAGATCTCCACGGAGGTGCTCAAGAACAACGCCGCCATCGATACGGCGGCGGCACGCATCTGCGTGACCCAGTTTCGCAAGATCAACGATACGCGCGTCGTCCCGAAGAGTTTCAAGCAGGTGATGACGACCAAGATCTTGAACAAGTGCCAGCCCGGCCTCCCAGGCGTGTTGCATACGATCGACGACGTCACCGGGCACAACTCGCCGCCCTTGCCGGAGCAGATCAAGACCGAGCAGCTCGACCAGTGGTGCGTGAACTTCGGCGGCGACGGATCGATCGACACGGTCAGTGAGTGGATCGATTGCCTGATAAAGTCCCACGAGTGCGAGGCTCGCCAGGCCATCGCCGAGCAGTACCCGCGCGTCTCCGAATGGCTGACGTTGGTACAGCCGATCATGGCAGGGCTGACGCCACCCACAAACGATCCGACCAAGATCACCGATGCGGTGAACGGTTTGATCGCCGCCGACACAGCCATCGACTCGGACAGCGACAACAAGCCAGACCTTCAGTGCGGCAAGTCGAATGCGGGAACCTGCACCACGGCATGCTGCTACCAGGAGTTCGGCTTGGGAAACCAGGTGAGCTGTTTCGAATACACCGGCACTGCCGGCGAGGTGTCGAGCTTCATGACCAACTGCGCCGGCAAGGCCAGTACTCCCCCGGGTGCGTGGACCATGGCCGCGGCGGCGGGTGTCTGCGGCAATCCTCCAGACTTTCCGACCCACGTAGCCTGTTCGTCGGGAGGCACCCCGGCCAGCTACGTCCAGATCCCCAAGGATTCAACCTGCCCGTAACGCGGACAGAGATCGAGGTCGTCAAGACCGCAATACGGTCGGGCCACGGCTAGCGGCTGATGCCGCCGCGGGCCGGCGCGCTGAGACGCCGCTGGCAGTCGCGGCACAGGCCGTAGAGCTCCATCTTGTGCCCGGTGAAGCGGAAGCCGAGGCGCGCCGCGACTTCCGCCTGCAGCGCCTCGATCCGCTCTTCCTCGAACTCGACGATCTTGCCGCAGCGCTCGCAAATGAGGTGGTCGTGGTGGTGCCCTTCGGTGCCTTCGTAGCGCGCCTCGCCATCGCGGAAGTGGCGCTCGACGGCCAGGCCACACTCAGTCAACAGCTTCACGGTCCGATACACGGTCGCGTAGCCGATGCGCGGGTTGACGCGTTTGACGGCGTTGTAGAGCTCCTCGACGCTGATGTGCCGATTGCTGGCGAAGAAGACGTGGGCGATGTCGTCGCGCTGCGCCGTCGACTTCAACCCCTGCTTGCGCAGGTGCTCTTTGAAGATCTCGAAGCGATCGGGAGCGGACTTGTGAACCGGTCGCGTCACCTGCTCCTCCGGGTAGGGCGCGCTGCCGAGCGCCCGCGCTCAGGATGCGGCGCGCTCGGAATCGGCCGGCGATCCGCCGGCGCGCTCGAGCAGCCGGCGCGCCGCGGGGGAAAGATACAGATCGTCGAGCGGCTTGCCCGCCAACTCGTCGACCAGAATATCGATCTGGGCATTGGGTGGTAGTCCGCGGTCGAGCAGGATCAGATTCGTGTCGTGCACCCGACAGCTGCCGCTGCGCACGCGGTAGCCGACTTCGCGCAGCAGCTTCTCCTCGCGCACCTCGAATCCGAGCCGCGTCGCCACCGCCTTCAACTCCTCCAGCAATGCCAGCTGCTCGCCGGCCTTGCGCGCCACCTTCTCCGCCTGCCGTCCCACACCGCGATTCTTACTGGAGGCCGCCGCGGTTGTAAACCCCACGCGCGGGCGCCGTCGTTCGGGTAGTTGCCCCAATTTGACGCCGATCGCGTGCGAACCTAACCCCCTGGCCCCCTTCCCTGCGAGGGAAGGGGGAACAAGAGCCTTCCCTCCCCGTGTCGGGGAGGGATCAAGGGCGGGGTTGCACCCATCAAGGGCGCCCGATCCGAAATCAGGACACCACCGTCGTTCGCGCTCGGCTTGAAGCGGCTGGCGTGAAGGGGTACACAAAGCATCGGCGACGTCATGATCAAGACCATCCTGGTGGGCCTCGACGGCTCGGAGCACGCGCGCACGGCGCGGCGCTACGCGCTGTGGCTTGGCCAGCGCCTCGGTGCCACGGTCATCGGCTTGCACGTCGTCGACATCGTTTCGATCGAAGGGTCCTTCTTTCACGACATCTCCGGATCGCTCGGCTTCGAGCCGTACCTCGACTTCTCGTCCAAGATGCGCGAGGTGCTCTACGAGCGCGGCCAGAGCCTGGTGCAGGAGTTCAGCGCCGCCGCCGCGGAGCACAACGTCCGCGCCGACACGCTCATGGCGATGGGGGTGGTCGCCAACGAGATCGCCGATCAAGCGCGCACCGCTGACCTCGTGGTCATCGGGCATCGCGGCATCAACGAGAAGTTCTCGACCGGACTCCTGGGTAGCACGGCGGAAAGTGTCACCCGCAAGTGCCCCAAGCCCGTCTTCGTGTCGACCATGGAGTTCGCCCCAATCACGCGGCCGCTCCTCGCCTACGACGGCAGCCAGCGTGCCGCCGCCGCGATGCACGCCGCCGCCGAGTTCTGCGCGTCGCTGTCGCTGCCGCTCACCGTGTTGACCGTCAGCAAGGAGGCCGAAGCGGGCGAGCGGATCATGCAGGACGCGCGCAAGTACCTGGCGTCGTACCAACTCGAGTCGACCTGCGAGGTACAAGCCGGCAACGCCCCGGAGCAGATCGTCGCCTGCATCAAGGACCGCGGCTTCGACCTGTTGTTCATCGGCGCCTACGGGCATAGCCGCATCATCGAAATGGTCCTCGGCAGCACCACCGAATACGTCCTGCGCAACGCGCCCTGCCCCGTGTTCCTCAACCGCTAGGTTTCCGGTCCGGAGACCAGGACGAGCGACCATGAACATCGATACCGTACGCGAGCTGGCCAAGAAGTATCGCAACTGGGGCAAGTGGGGCGCCGACGACGAGCTGGGAACGCTCAACTACATCACGCCCGAGAAGGTCGCGGCCGCCGCCCGGCTGGTGCGCCAGGGCAAGCCGTTCTCGCTGGCCATCCCATTCGACAGCCGGGGGCCGCAGAGCGGCTTCGGCGGGCGCACCAACCCGCAGCACTACATGCTGCAGGATGGCGGCGACGTCGCCTCGGGGGCGCAGGACTTCATTCCCGGCCTGCGCTACTGCGACGACGCGATCACCATGCCCCTGCAATGCGCCACGCAGTGGGACGCCCTGTCACACATCTACTTCGACGGGAAGATGTACAACGACCGCGGGCCGGAATGGGTGAACAGCAACGGTGCGCGCGCCAACTCGATCGACAAGCTGAAGGCGAAGGTGGTCTCGCGCGGCGTGCTGCTCGACATCCCGCGCCATCGTGGCAAGCCCTGGCTCGAGCCCGGCGAGGCCATCTACCCCACCGATCTCGACGGCGCCGCGGCACAGCAGCACGTCCACATCGAAGGCGGCGACATCGTCCTCATCCGCACCGGCCAGCTGGCGCAAGTGAAGGCCGAGGGCAGCTGGGGGCACTACGCCGGCGGCCCGGCACCAGGCCTCAGCCTGACCGTCGCCGAGTGGCTGGCGACGCACGAGATCGCCGGCTATGCCACCGACACCTGGGGCACCGAGGTGATTCCCAACGAGACCCCGGACGTCTTTCAGCCGTTGCACTGCGTTGTCATCGTCAACATGGGCATGCTCGTCGGAGAAATCTTCAACCTCGAGGAGCTCGCCGAGCATTGCGCCGGCGACGCCGTGTACGAGTTTCTCTTCGTCGCGCCGCCGCTGCCGATCACCGGCGCCGTCGGCTCGCCGATCAACCCGCAAGCCATCAAGTAGCGCGCGATGGCGCTCCTGGCGGGCCGGGCCGGATCGCATGAGCCGACACGCATCCGCTGGCGCAGGCTATGACGCACTCAGGCAAGGCAACGCGTGGACGGCCGGCGGCGGCGGGACGACGCGACGCGGCTGGCCCGACGACCGCGGTGAGCCCGACCCAGACAGCCACCGCGGTGGTCGTCGTCACGATCTGCGCCGTGGCGGCGCTCGTGTTGATGCGCCTCGGCGACCCCCTGGGCGTGCGACCCGACTCCTGGAGTGAGGCGGAGGTCATCGTCTCCGGTCTCGGCTACGCGCAGACCGGTTTCTTTGCCTATGCTGGGTTGCCGCAGCACCAGATCGGCCCACCCGTCGACCCGTACTTCTTGTATGGGAACTACCCGGTGCTGAGCAACTTCCTGTACGGCGCACTCCATCGGATCGGTGCCGATCGCCTCGGCCTCTATCGTCTCCCCGCAATCGCCGGCTCGCTGCTCGCCCTGTGGCTCTGGTATCGCCTGGTGGCACGACTGGTCGACGTTGCCACCGGCATGGCCGCAACCGTCGCGCTGGCCTCTGCCTTTGGGTTTCTGGCTTACGCAGACAACATCCATCAGCAGGCCTACCCGCTGGCACCGCAACTCGGCGCCCTGCTCTGCGCCGTGATCGCCATGGCCCCGGCAACCACGAACCGCAGGACATGGTTGATGGCCTGCGGCGCCTGCCTCTTCGTCGTGTCACTGCTCACCATCGAGTTGGACGCCTGGTTGATGATCGCCATCTTCGGCTGTGCCGTGCTCTTTGGGTCGACCGTGCGCCGGCGCTGGCTGCTGCTCCTGGCCCTGCCGCTCGTCGCTGGCGTGGGGCTGCAATGGCTGCAGGAGCGGCTGGGCTCGCCAATTCCTGCCGAGCAACGCCTCGGGTTGCTGGCCAACCTGTACCGCCGCTCGATCGGCTTCGCGGCGGCGGCCGACACACCCTCCGACGCCGGCGGACAGCTGCTGTCGCTGGTGACGTATCCGGGTTTCATGGTGCAGCGCTTCCGCCGATTCTACGAGCTGCCCATCTGGTTGTTGCCGGGCTTCATCCTGTTCGGGTTCGTCGCCACCGGATCCCCGGCGTGGCCCCCAACCCGGTGGGCGCCGCAAGTGAAGCTTCTGGTCGTGCTCACGGTTGCACCGCTGGGGTGGATGGGAACGATGATGCAGCAGACCGCTGTCCATCCCGGCACGCTGCGCCAGTTCCTGCCGCTGTACGCACTGATGATGGGCGTCGTGTGGACCCAGAGCCTGCGCGTCGCCAGGAGTCGCGAGCAGCGCGCGCTCTGGCGTATCGGTCCGCTGCTGGTCGGTCTGGCGACCCTCGTGCCACACGGCAGCCAAGCCTGGTCGGCGCTGCGCGTGCATTTTGACCACCACTACCATCACCCGCTGCTCGGCGAGCCGGTCTGGTCGGAGAGCGTCGACCTCGGCAAGCTCAACGCGCTGCCGCCGCGCAGCATTCTGCTGACCAATCACAATCGGCTGCCACTCATCCGGTACTGGTCGCGCCGTCCCGCCTACCTGGCGCCCAACGCCTTGCCGAAGGGCAGCAGCAACAATCGCAACTGGCTGGAGCTGACGCTCAACCACCTGCGCGGCCTGTACGGTGATGCGATCCCGCAGCTGCTCTATCTGTATCGCGTGGGTCCGATCACCGCAGCAAACATCCATGGCGCCCTCACGAGCGATGCGTTGCTGCGCGGCTTGACGACGGGCAGTTTCGCGCCCCTGCTGTCTCCGGATCAGGTAGACCGCGCCACCCGGGCGTTCACCGGCGAGGTCGCCGCGGCTTGTCCGATCCTGGCGCGCGGGATCGACTGGGTGTGCTTCGACATGACGCCGATCCGGACCCAGCTGCTGCGCGAGTTCGGCGCTTACCCG
>Ga0335082_10004920_pt1 | contig 14596 bp, 11 predicted proteins | sample Lox_Sample_41_FD_206718 | JGI IMG/M metagenome (GOLD analysis project Ga0335082, IMG submission 206718) | Soil microbial communities from Loxahatchee National Wildlife Refuge, Florida, United States - Lox_Sample_4.1 | ecosystem: Environmental > Terrestrial > Soil > Wetlands | place: USA...
CTTGGCGTCCATCAACTGCCGCCAACTGGTCGCAGTGAATGCTACCACGCCGAGCCGATTCCCGTTCGCTTCAAGCGTCGGAAAAACTTCGCGCTCAGCCCCTTTGTGGACGGCGTTGTAGCGGACGTGAACGATGCCGACGTCGGGATCCGCTGATAGTTCGGCGACCAGCGGCCGATGATGTGTCGACACCGCAATGTGCCGGATCAAGCCGCGCTTGCGGAGCTTACGACAGGCATCAAAAATTCGCCGCGGCGGCTTGTGATTCCAGAGTCCCAGCAAGAGAACGTCGGCATGGTCGAATTGCAACTTGCGCAGGGCCAGCTCAACGCTTGGCGCCGCCAGCGCGGCAACGCGCGTGTAGGACTGAAGCGCCAGCACCATCCGATCGCGATGCTGCTTCAGATTGCGGAGCGCCTGTCCGAAACCGCCGCGGCGAAACGTGCCCCAATATAGATAATTGACTCCGCGCTCGAACGCCCGCTCCACTGAAGTCGTCGGCACACCATAGCTAGCGGCCATGCCGAGGCGGCCCGCTTTAAGACCCGTTCGCCCGAGAATTCTCTCCTCCACGGCCGGTCAGCCCGCCATTCCCAGATATCGAAACCCGAACCGTCCGAGCCGTGTGCGATCCAGAGCGTTTCTCGCGTCAAGTATGATCTTGGATCGCATGCGTTTCGCCAGCGCCTCCCAATCAAGTTCCAGATACTGCTGCCACTCCGTTACCAGTACGAGCGCGTCGGCATCTTCAGCCACTTGTTCCGGAGTTGTGCAGCACACCACGCCCAGATCGCGATACTCCTGCTCGAAGCGCTCGAGAGCGACCGGATCGTGTACTTTCACCCGCGAACCGCGATCCAACAATTTGCGCGCGATATCGATGGCGGGCGCCTCGCGAAGATCGTCTGTATTGGGTTTGAACGCCAAGCCCAGAAGTCCGATCGTACGACCCTTAAGAATCTTCAACTCGCCGAGCAGTTTTTCTACGACGCGCTCACGTTGCCGGCGATTGATCTCACGCGCGGCCGCCACGATCGGCATCGTCAAGTTGTATTCCGCCGCTGTGGCTACGAGCGCTGCCGTGTCCTTGCCAAAGCAGGAGCCGCCCCAGCCGACTCCGGCTTGCAGGAAGCGAGTTCCGATGCGCGCGTCCAGACCGATGCCCTTGGCCACCTGCTGGATGTCCGCCCCGACTTTCTCGGCCAACTGGCCGATTTCGTTGATGTAGCTGATTTTCAGCGCAAGGAATGCGTTGGCAGCGTACTTGATCAGCTCAGCGGAGGCAAGGTCGGTGGAGATGAGCGGCACAGCGCCGAGTTCTTCCGGACGCGGCAAAAATGGCGGCGGAGCGAAGGTCTGATCCAGGATCGGACGATAGAGCGTGTACAAGATTTCGAGCGACCGGTCGTCGTCGGCTCCGATCACCACGCGATCGGGATACAGGCTGTCGTGCAAACCTGTGCCTTCGCGCAAGAATTCCGGGTTGGAAGCCACGGCGAACTGCCGTTCCGCCTTACGGCTATGCCGCTGTTCGTAAGCTTCGCGCACCAGCGAGCCCACCCAGTTTCCGCTCCCGATCGGTACCGTCGACTTGTTGACTACAACGACGAAATCACCGCCGTAATGTTCCCCGATACCCCGGGCTGCCGCCGACAGATATCGTAAGTCGGGGCTACCATCGGTTGAAGGCGGCGTACCGACCGCGATAAAGATCACCTCGGCATCGGGTATCGAAGCGGAGTAATCGCCGCAGAAGCGCAGGTTGGGTTGAGCCGCCTCCAGCAGTTCAGTCAGGAACGGTTCGTAGATTGGCGTCCGGCCAGCCTGCAACATGGCAATCTTTTGTTCGTCTGAATCGAGACAAGTAACCTGGTGCCCGAGATAAGCCAGACACGCGCCTGTGGTCAAGCCTACATAGCCCGTGCCGATAATCGAAACTCGCATGCGAAAAAGAGATTCCTCCAGATTGGATGAACAGCCTGTACTCCAATGTTAATCTTTCCAGAGACTATAAGCGCGCCCGTCTGCTATAGTCGAGAGTCTGGAGGTCAAGGAGGATCTCATGAAGCTATTTGTATCCGTGGTTTTGTCTGCGTCGCTCGCAGGCGCGATATTCGCAGCCGATGAATCGAAAGGCCAGTCGAAGTATGCGGCAGAATTCGTCAAGCATTGGAGCAATGCCAAAGAATTGACGCTCGCAGTCGCTGAAGCTATGCCCGCCGAGAATTATAATTTCAAGCCGAATCCGGAGGAGATGAGTTTTGGCGAGCAGATCGGCCACATAGCCGCAGCCAATTATAGCTACTGCGCGCGCATGAGCGGCGCCAAGTCCCCGTTCGCGAAGCCAGCAGCATTCGACAAGGCGACCGTCACGAAGCTTGTGGGCGAATCCTTCGACTACTGCTCGGAGGCGGTCCGCAATCTGACGGACGATCAGCTCAACGAGGTGAAAGGTCCTATGACCGTCCGGGAACTCACCGAGGGAGTCATGATGCACATGGCGCACCATCGCGGTCAGGTGGAAGTGTACCTGCGTCTGAAGAACATCAAACCTCCGAACTACAAGTTCTAGCTTCGCCGCGCCCCCCCCGCGGACGGCCTGTCGATTGCGCTGGGGGCTTACTTCTTCGCTCTGCAGCGGGACGTGGACGTCCCGCTGAGACCTGGAGGTCTGCCCCACTTCGATGATCTAATGAAGATGGAATGGCCGACGATGCGCAACCGCGCGAGAAAACCAAAAAGCTAGGGGCTTGGTTTTTAGGTCCCAAAGCTGAGAACGCCGAGATCGAGGAGCGGCTGATCTCCTTTATCCTGCAGGATTATTTTCATTGGCGGCGCAACTACTATCCCTCCGATGAGATCGTAATTCCGCAGAGCTTGCGGCGGGAACTGGTGGATTGGAACGACGATCTGGCCCAGAAGATCGCCGAAATGCTGGCTGGCCTGCGCAAGCACTTTCCGTTCTACAGCCCGCGCTACATGGCGCACATGATGTCGGACCAGACGCTGCCGTCGGTCCTCGGATATTTCGCGGGGCTGCTCTACAATCCCAACAACGTCACCCCCGAGGCTTCTCCGGTAACCGAGCGGTGGGAATTCGAAGTGGGCAGCGACATTCTGGAGATGCTGGGCTACAAAGCGCCTGGTGATCCCCACCGATCTGAATTCGGATGGGCTCACGTGACGAGTGGCGGGACCATCGCGAATATCGAGGCGCTGTGGGCTGCTCGCAACTGCGCGTACTTTCCGCTCGCGGTGCACCGGGTGGCGAGGGAAATCGGGCTGCCGGTCGAGGTAACGCTCGCGGATCAAACGGTCACCGACTTGACGCGGATCAATGAGGATCAGATCCTGGGACTCGCGCCAAGCGAGATCATGCACCTGCTCCCTCGGCTGGTGAATGCGATCCGGCAGCGGCTGGATCTTCCGCATGAGACGGCTGCGGCGAAAACTCCAGAGCTTCTGGCAGCTTCCGGTTTCAGCATTCCTCACAGCGGCATCATGCCATGTTTCCAGAAGCGGCCGCCTGCTATTTTTGTTTCCGCGGCGCGGCATTACAGTATCGCCAAGGCGGCGGACCTGCTGGGAATGGGACGCGAAAGCATCATAGCCGTGGATGTCGATGGGCTCTTCCGCATGTGCACGCGCGATCTCGAAGATAAGATTCGAATCGCGGTCAAGCGTGGTTTGCTGCCGCTCGCCGTGGTTCCGATTGCAGGTACCACCGAAGAAGGCGCGGTGGATCCGGTCCACGAAATTCTCGATCTGCGGCATCGATTTGAGATGGAATCCCGCACCAGCTTCTGGGTTCACGTCGACGCGGCTTGGTCGGGCTACGTGCGCTCGCTGTTCCAGCCCGCTGATGCTCATTCGTTGAGCGACCACATCGAGGCGGTGCGCGGCTTTGTTTCGCGCGATGTAGATCTCGGCGATCGCGCCTATTCCCGAACGATTCGCCTCCAGTGGGGCGATCAGGATGTGCTCAGCGCATTCCTGGCGTTCTCCCGCACGGATTCGATCACCGTGGATCCGCATAAGATGGGTTACGTTCCGTATCCGTGCGGGGTTGTGGCCTTTCGGAACGATCGCGTGCGGCAGTTCCTGGCTGAAGCTGCGCCGTACATTGCATCGACGGGTCAGCCTGCAGAGTCGAACCAGGATCATACGCCGCCGACGGCAATCGGTCCGTACATATTGGAAGGCTCGAAGCCTGGCTCGGCGGTTGCGAGCGTCTGGCTGTCGCATCGCATGATCCCGCTCAATCGTGACGGCTACGGGGAGATTATTCGGGCGTCGCTGCTGGCAGCGCGTGAGCTGTACGAGCGTTTGGTGCATTGGGAGCACTGGGCCAAAGCGAACAAGGTAGAAGCAGGATTCGAATTTCTGCCGCTCGCTCCCGCGCCGCCAGATACGAACGTGGTTTGTTTCCTCGTTCGCGAAAAAGGCAGCCGGTCGCTGCGCAAGATGAATGCGCTGAATCAAGTGATCTACGAGAAATTTACCATCGAAAGTGAACACGGACCGGGCGAGTACAGCTACTCGCAGCCATTCTTTCTCTCGCACACGGTGATCCAGTATCCGGCCTATTCGCCGCGTGCCGTGGCTGGGCCGCTGCAGCGATTCGAGATCGATGCGACCGAATACTTCGAGCAAGGGTTGTTCGTGCTGCGCGCTACGATGATGAGCCCGTACATCGTGCTCGCCGAGGAAACCGGACGCAAGGGCCGGCCTTACCTCGCCCAGTTCATGGAGCGGTTGACGGCGAAAGCGCATGAGGGCCTACTTGCGAAACAGGAAGACGGCGACCTCGGCCAAGAGGTTGGGAAGCATGTTCACCGTTTTCGGTCCTTGTAGAAAGATTCGGCGCTCCACGGTCCAGTTTTCTGTTTCGGCCAGAGCTTCAAAGTCATGAACGGTGAGGAAGTGAATGTTGGGCGAATCGTACCATTCGTAGGGGAACAACTTGGTTTGTGGCGCCCTGCCGGTGAAGAGGTGCGCCAGGCGAACCCGCCAATGTCCGAAATTCGGGAACGCGACGATGGCCCGGCGGCCGACTCGTAGCATGTCGCGGAGGACTTTGAGGGGCTCGCGTGTTTCCTGCAGAGTCTGGCTGAGGATCACATAATCGACAGCCTGATCCGGCAGATCGGCGAGCGCGATTTCGAGATCGCTGTGAAAGACCGAGACGCCCCGGGCGATCGCTTGTTGGGCTTTGGGGCCGTCAATTTCAACGCCACGAGCGTCGACGTGCTTGTGAGCGGCGAGCCAGGCTAGCAGCTCGCCGGCTCCGCAGCCCAGGTCGAGCACTCTTGTGTTCGGGTCGATGAGTTCGCTGATAATCGCGTAGTCGCTGCGGCCCAGCAACTCGGGGACGAAGGCTTTTGCCACGTTAGTGACCTGTCCCTAGAAGAGGGCGGCCCGGCCGGGGGGCCCGGCGCGGACCAGGGGGTCCGCCCCACAAATTGGCGTAGCCAAACCATAGGGTGATGCTTGTGACGTGGGACAAACCTCCGGTTTGTCCTGCGCAAGCCGGAGGCATGCGCAACGAGGTTGCCCCGACAATACCGGAAAGGTTGGACTGTGTCAAATTATGCCCGCTCCCGGAAGGTGCTGGCCAGGAAGCCGCGGACCAGCTCGGCTTGGTCGGCTACGGTTACTAAGAATGCGTCGTGGCCGTAGGTCGACGGGAGTTCGCAATAAGCGACGTCGCAGTTCCGGCCGCGGAGGGCGCGGACGATTTCTAATGATTGATAGCTTGGATACAGCCAATCCGAGGTGAAGCTGATGACCAGGAAACGGGACTTCACGCCTTCGAAGGCGGCGCTGAGGGTATTGCCATCGGCGGTGAGGTCGAAGTAATCCATCGCCTTGGTGATGTAGAGATAGGAGTTGGCGTCGAACCGGTCGACGAACTGGCTGCCGCGATAGCGCAAGTAGCTTTCCACTTCGAATTGGTTTTGATCGCGCAGGCGCCGGCCGAATTTCTCGCGCATGGAGGCGTCGCTCATGTAGGTGATATGTCCGACCATGCGCGCGACGGCCAAGCCACGCGCGGGCGGGCGATGGCCGTAGTAGTTACCTTCGTTCCAGTCCGGATCGGCCATGATGGCCTGCCTGCCGACTTCATTGAAGGCAATCTGTTGCGGGCTGTGCCGCGAAGTTCCGGCGATCGGGATCGATGAGGCAACCGCATCGGGATAGCTGACCGCCCATTCGAGCGCCTGCATGGCGCCCATGGAACCACCGGACACCGACAATAGCTTCTTGATCCCCAGGCGATCGATCAACATCTTTTGCAATCGCACCATGTCGCGAAGTGTTACCGGCGGGAACGACATGCCGTAGGGACATCCAGTCTCGGGATTGATGGAGCTTGGGCCGGAGGTGCCACGACAGCCGCTCAGGCAATTGGAGCAAATCACGAAGTATTTGTCGGTGTCGAAGCCCTTGCCGGGGCCGATCATGTTGTCCCACCAACCGATGTTTCCGGTTTCTTTGTCGATGCCGGCGGCGTGCGCGTCGCCCGAGAACGCATGCAATACGAGAATGGCGTTGCTCTTCGCTTGGTTCAGTTCGCCGTAGGTTTCGTAGGCGACATCGACTGGCGAGAGAGTCATTCCGCCGTCGAGCGAGATCGAATCGAAATGGGCGATTTGGGTCTCGGTAATCATTGTTGTTCTAACAGCCCAGAGATGCCGCCGGCGAATTTGACTGCTCCGACCAGAGGAACCGGACGCCGAGTAAGACGCCGAGGATCAGCCGCCATCCGAGCCACGCATCAAGCGCCACGCTGCTTGCACCAACCAAGAGACAGATCACACCGATGATCAAACTACGCTTGGCTGCCGGTTTGCCGTGGTGTTGGGTGTAAGTCCGCTCATCTGAGAACGTTTGGACGATTTTGCCATCGTGATTGTAGATTCTGCACCCTTGCGTCGGGTCGGATACAATCTGTTCCCGGCAATGCGCCTGGGCCACGGAGAAAGTGTCGAAGACGAGAGGCTTGCTCTCCGACATGGTCATAGTCTTCACATCGAAGTGGAAAACGGCAAATTGGGATTCGCTCATTGGCGGACCCCAGTAAATGGCTCTGGCTGGCACTTGCGCTATCGGAAGTCTTCCTGCAGCTTATCTAATGCTGCGGCGCCCGGACACAGCTTTTCGAATGGGACCTTGGTTAGAGGTACGTCGGTAGTCTGATTCATCTCGTGCAGATCGGGAACGGTCTCGTTGATGTAGAGCAGGCCGGTGACGATCTCGCCCTTGCCCTGGTGCTCTTCGAGGTAGCTGATGACTTTCGGGCGATCGGTGGGATCGTAGTCCGGCGGAACGCCTTTGAAGCGAACCACGCTGCCGTCGTGCATGGTTACGCTGACTGCGCCGTTTTGGCCGATGCGAGCCAGGATCTCGCTCGCGGGGGGTACGAAATCGGCTTCGATGGCTTTGAGTTCATGCTGGCGTGTGTAGAGGTAGCTCTTGGTAGAACCGTTGTGATCGTTAAATGTCACGCAGGGTGAAATGACGTCCACGATCGCGAAGCCCCTGTGCGCGATGGCTGCTTTGAGGATGGGAACCAATTGTTCCTTATCGCCTGAGAAGCTGCGAGCCACAAATGTTGCACCGATACTCAAGCCGAGCATGGCCGGATCGATGGGGGCCATACGGTTCGGCTCACCCTTCTTGCTTTTCGACCCGACATCAGCGGAAGCGGAGAATTGGCCCTTGGTGAGGCCGTAAACGCCGTTATTTTCGATGATGTAGACGCAGCGCACATTGCGGCGGATGGCGTGGCACATGTGCCCTAAGCCGATGGAAAGGGAGTCGCCGTCGCCCGAAACGCCGATGTACATGAGTTCGCGGTTCGCGGCATTCGCGCCGGTGGCGATTGGAGGCATGCGGCCGTGCGCGGAGTTGAATCCATGCGCGCCGTTGACGAAATACGCGGGAGTCTTCGACGAGCAGCCGATGCCGCTGAGCTTGGCGATCATGTGCGGCTGGGCGGAGACTTCCCAAAGAGCGCGCACCACCGCGGCGGTGATGGAATCGTGGCCGCAGCCGGCGCAGAGCGTAGACATCGCTCCTTCGTAATCGCGAATGGTCAATCCGAGCGCGTTCTTCTGCAGGCTGGGATGAGTGGCGATTGGTTTGGCTATGGATGGCATGCTTAGTCCTCCCGTTGCTGTTCTGTGTCGCTTGGACCGGCCGTCAACAGCTCAGCTTCGGGCGCGTCCGGGATGCCCAGCGAACTCAAGACGCCGTTGATCACGTGCTTGGCGCTGAGCGGGAAGCCGCCGTAACGGAGTACCGACCGTAGCTTGTCTTTGGCCACGCCGGTTTCGAGCGTTAGCAGCTCGCGGAGCTGCGCGTCGCGATTCTGTTCCACGACAAAGCAGAAATCGTGCTCGTCCAGGAACGACTCGACCGCCTCGGAGAATGGGAAGCCGCGGATGCGCATGAAATCGGCCACGATGCCGCGTTCGGCCAGAAGTTCCAATGCTTCGCGCACGGCAAGATCGCAACCGCCGATAGTGATCACGCCGAACTGCGCGTCGGTGCGCCGGATGATGATCGGCTCAGGCACGAACTTTGCGGAGGCTTTGTGTTTGAGCAGCAGCCGGTCCATGACTTCGCGATATTCGTCCGGCGTTTCGGTGTAGCCACCGAACTTGTTGTGTCCGGACCCGCGCGTAAAATATGCGCCCTTGGTGTTCACGCCGGGCAGCGTGCGAGCGGCGATGTAGTTTTCGTCTTCGTTGGTGTAGCGCTGGAACTTGGTGATCTTGTGGAGGTCCTCGGGGCTGAGGACGCGGCCGCGATCGGGAGTGTAGGCATCGTCCCACTGGAGGCGCGGCACCACCCAGTCGTTCATGCCGATGTCGAGATCGGTGAGCATGAAGACCGGCGTCTGGAAGCGCTCGGCCAAATCGAAGGCCTTTGGCGCGAAGGTGAAGGCTTCGTTCGGATTCGCCGGGTACAAACAGATATGTTTCGTGTCACCATGCGACGCATAGGCGCACTCCATCAGGTCGCCTTGCTGGGTGCGCGTGGGCATGCCGGTGGAAGGCCCGACGCGTTGAACGTCGATGACCACTGCCGGGATTTCAGCATAATAGGCCAGGCCGAGCAGTTCGTTCATGAGTGAGATGCCGGGGCCGGCGGTGGACGTGAACGAACGCGCGCCCATCCACGATGCGCCGATCACCATTCCGATAGCTGCGAGTTCGTCTTCGGCCTGGATGATGATGTAGTTGTTCTTGCCGGTTTCTTTATCGTGACGGTACTTTTCGCAGAATTTGGTGAACGCGTCGAGAACCGAAGTCGACGGCGTGATGGGATACCAGGCGGCGACGGTAGCGCCGGCATAGACGCAGCCGAGCGCGGTGGCTGTGTTCCCGTCGATCAGGATTTTGTCGCTATTGGCGCTCATCGTTTCCAGATGGAACGGTAGCGGGCATTCCAGATGATCCTTGGCGTAGTCGTAGCCGAGGTGCAAGGCGCGGTGGTTGGATTCTTTCAACGCCTTCTTGGCGGCATACTTTTCATCGAGCAAACCGGCCACGACATCCATGTCTGCGTTCAGGATGGCGCAAAGCGTTCCCGCATAAGCGATGTTCTTCATGAGGATTCGCTCGCGGTTGTCTTTGAAATTCTGGTTGCAGAGATGGGCGAACGGCACGCCGAGGAAGGTGACGTCGTCGCGCAGGAGCGCAGGATCGAGCGGCCAGGTGGAATCGTAGAGCAGATAGCCGTGCTCGCGCACCTCGCGGATGTCGCGCCCATACGTCTGCGAATTCATCGCGACCATCAGATCGTAGTCGAGCGCGCGGGCGGTGTAGCCGTTGTGGTTGACGCGGATCTCATACCACGTCGGCAGACCTTGGATGTTAGAGGGAAAAAGGTTCTTGCCGGAGACAGGGATGCCCATGCGGAAGATCGCCTGCATGAGCAAACCGTTCGCGCTGGCCGAACCGGTTCCGTTTACGTTTGCAAGTTTGATTGCGAAATCATTTACGCGGGTACGCATTCTTCGACTGGCCTTCCTGCGTAAGGAATGAGGAGCTCGAACTTCTGCATATCCCAAGCTGCGGTGGGGCACCGTTCCGCGCAGAGCCCGCAGTGGACGCAGAGATCTTCGTCCTTGAACATGATGCGTGCGGTTTGCGGCAACGGAGCCGATGCGTAGAGGGCTTGTTCGAGGTTGATGGCCGGCGCGGAAAGGCGCTTGCGGACATCCTCCTCTTCACCATTACGTGTGATCGTTAAACACTGAACGGGACAGACATCGATGCAGGCGTCGCATTCGATGCAACGCGCGGCAGTAAACTCGGTCTGAATATCGCAGTTCAAGCAGCGCTGCACTTCGCGGGCAGTCTGCTCGGCGTTAAATCCCAGCTCGACCTCAATGTTCATTTGCTGGAAGCGGCGCTTGAGATCGACGTGCTGCATCTTCTGGCGGGGAGCGGGATTGTAGTCGTTGTGATAGCTCCACTCACTGATGCCCATCTTCTGGCTGATGAGGTTCACTCCCTGTGGCAGACGCTCGGTCACCGGAATCTTCTGGCAGTAGTGATGAATCGAGATGGCTGCCTGATGGCCGTGCTCGGCGGCCCAGATGATGTTTTTCGGTCCCCAGGCGGCATCGCCACCGAAGAAGATGCCTTCGCGGGTACACTGCATGGTCTTTTCGTCGACCGTGGGCATATCCCATTTGTCGAATTCGATTCCGATGTCGCGCTCAATCCAGGGGAAGGAGTTTTCCTGGCCGATCGCTAGGATCACGTCGTCGGCGGGCACGAAGACCTTGTCGATCGTAGTGGATTTCTTCGCGCCCTTATCCCACTCCAGGCGCTCGAACTCCATGCCGATCAGCTTGCCGTTTTCGATGACGAAGCGCACCGGCGCGTGATTGACGATAATCTCGACGCCTTCTTCTTCGGCGTCCTCGAGTTCCCAGGGCGAGGCCTTGAAGAAGCCCCGAGGCCGGCGGGCCATGACCTTGATGCTTTTTCCCCCGAGACGGCAGGAGGAGCGGCAGCAATCCATGGAGGTGTTGCCGACGCCGATGATGAGCACTTTTTCACCGACCGAATCGGTGTGTCCGAAGGCGATGGATTCGAGCCAATCGATGCCAATGTGAATGCGATTGGTATCGTGGCGGCCGGGAATGTCGAGTTCCTTTCCGCGCGGCGCGCCGGTGCCGACGAAAATCGCGTCGAATCCTTGGTCGAGCAGCGCCTTCATGCTTTCGATGGGCGAGTTGTAGCGGATGTCGACGCCCATGTCGAGGATCTGGTTGACCTCATCCATGAGAACCGCTTCGGGCAAGCGGAAGGCCGGAATGTTGGTGCGCATCAGGCCGCCGGGCTTGTCGTACTTTTCGAACATCACGACTTCGTAGCCCAGGGGCATGAGGTCGTTCGCGACAGTGAGCGAAGCCGGGCCTGCGCCGATGCAGGCGATGCGCTTGCCGTTTTTCTTGTTGGGGATCTTGGGCAGACGGTCGGTGATGTCGTCGCGTAAGTCGGCGGCGACGCGCTTCAGGCGGCAGATTGCGACGGGTTTGCCATCCAGGCGGCCACGGCGGCAGGCAGGCTCGCACGGCCGGTCGCAGGTGCGGCCGAGAATTGCGGGAAAAACATTCGACTCCCGGTTGAGCATGTACGCATCGGTGTAACGGCCCTGGGCAATAAGGCGAATGTACTCAGGGACATTGGTGTGCGCGGGGCAGCCCCACTGGCAGTCGACAACCTTATGATAATAGTTCGGATCGCGAACGTCCGTCGCTTTCACACGCCCATCCTCTCGGATTTCTTAAGGCCAAATGACTGGCCATGGATTTTATGAAGACTGGTCTGATTTATTGTAGCGCCGCGTGGGGTTTCGGGGCTAGCGCCGCATGCCCTCGCGCGTTATCCTCAAATCAAGGACTCATGCGTTTTCCAGGGGCCATAACGATTCAGCCCGCGATCAACGCCGCTGTTTCTGAAGTCGTCCGACTTCTGGCGCCTGATGTCGTGCACATCCGCTACGAGATAGCTCCGGATTGGAGTGGCGATTGGGCTATATTCTTCCGCGTTGTCCTTTCAGATGAAGCAGCAAGCAAGACACGGCTTCGCGAAACGGCGGCGAAAGTAGTCTCGCACTTGGCCGAACGTTGGACTTCTCGTCCTTGGGTCTCTTCGCGTACCACAATTTCCGAAGCGTGTCTGAACAGGCTGTCTTGCAAGAAGAGACCTGGGCGTAGCCAATGCCCTTTCCGGAAGACCTGCTGCAGCAGGCCTATGACCTGGTACCGAAGGGGGTACCGAAGGGGAACACCCCGAAGGGGACAGCCTGAAGTGACACCCTCGTCGGAACAATGAACACACCAGACTAGAGTGTCCCCTTCGACAGACTCGGCTCTTCGGAAACACTCGCATCCGAAAGGAAAGTCCCGAAACTGGCTGATTCTGTAGGTGATCTGAATAACGCATGGCCAGTGTGATTTGTCGTCCTGTGCGCTTCTTCGGTTCTCCTCCATTGGCTAGGTCGCGGGCTCTAATTCCGGACAGTTGCTCGAGCTAACGATTTCAAGCATTTAGCGTGGGTGAACACTTCGAAATTGAATGTGAATACTCTGCGGAATACTTGAATTTATCGAAGGGGACAGTCTAGTGTGTCCCCATCGATGAGTTCGCGAAGGAGTCACTTCAGGCTGTCCCTTTCGCTCCTCCTTTCGCTCCTTTCGCTCCCTGTTAAGATCGACAAACGCAGAAACGTACCGAGTCGTTGGGTCATCGGAGCGGGTTCTCAGATGCTCCTGAAGAAACCTTCTTAAGGAGTCCTGTGAGAATGGCTGATGTTGCGCCTGAGCCAGACAGCCAGCAGTCGTGACGAAGCCGGCCGATAGTAGTAGCATCAACGTTCTCGAAAAACTCAACGCGACGCTTTGCATGCCTCCCAAACCAGACACAAGCTCCTCCTGAATGGCTCAATTGTACGCTTCGGACTGTCGGGAGGGTTAGCAGCCGGCCTCAAGCCTGCCTTCTTGGGCATACTCGGCATCTTCGAGGCGGTCGCGGCGGCGGATGAAGGTCTCGATTTCATCGATTGAAAAAACGAAGCCATCGTCAGCGGGGTTGTAGGGAAGTCCTTGCTCTTGGTGCATTTCTAAGAGGTTTGCGGCGTCGTCCATTTGGTTTGACTCGCGCCTGCGGCGGTCGGATTGAAGCTCGCGGAGTTCCTTCGACGCCTTTTCGATCTGGCGGGTGAGTCGCTGTTCGTAGAGGCTGAGGTTCGAGAGGGCGCGGGTCTGTTGATACAAGTCGTCTGTGGTGGCGGTCTCCTGGGAAAGGATCTTGACCTCGAGGGCGCCGATTCTCTTGAGACGCCAGGAAGCGCTTGCGATGACCTCGATGAGGTGTTGTTCGCTGGAGCCGCGGGGATCGAATTCCTTGAGGAACCCCTGGAGGTGGCGTTGGTAGTCGGCGGGATTTTCCGAGGGCAGGAGAACGGTTTGGCCGGTGAGTCCGTGTTGTAGCGCGTTTTGCGAGGAGCGCTGTTTGCCGGCTTCGGTGCGCGGGCCGGTGGATTGTTGCGCGTTGGTGCGGTTGATTTCGGCACGATGTGCGCTGCTGCTGGTTTCTAACATGAGCAACCTCCCGGCAAATGCATAGCATGGGGATGGCGTCGACTGAGGCAGGTGCTTTGCAAATCGTTGCCTTGCTGGGACGAAGAGAGGGGCGAGCGTTGTGATTACAATTGGCAGGTCGGTGACCTGCCCCACGACCGTTCACCGGCGCTTCGCCCTCTCGATTTCGCGCTCCGCGTCCGGCGTCACGTTCAAATGACTTCCCGATCGAATCCGGTAGACTGTGAAACCGATCACCAGGACGGCTGCGACAATCAACCAGATGAGTAGTCGTTTCACGGCGTACGCCTTTATCCTAAACCCCCGGCGCGCATGTACAATCCGTTCATGTCTTCTACTATCGTCGTTACGGGAATCCTCGTTTGCGCCACGCTGGGCCTCAGTCAAAACCTCCCGGTGAACTGGGAGGAGATGACCGCCGCCGATTTTCAGCAGGCAATCCAAAAGTCGCAAGGGGCGTGTGTTCTGCCATTCGGCATCATCGAGAAGCACGGGCCGCACCTGCCCCTCGGAAACGACTTGATCAACGTCCGCTATGCCGCGCTGCACGGCGCCGAAAAGGAATTTGCCGTCGTTTTCCCGGCTTACTACTTCGGTCAGATCTTTGAAGCCCGCCACGAACCCGGCACGCTAGCCTATAGCGCCAAGCTACAACTCGAACTTCTGCAGGAAACCGCCGACGAAATGGCGCGTAACGGCTGCAAGAAGGTCCTCATCGTGAACGGACACGGCGGGAATAATCATCTGCTTCCGTATTTCGCGCAATCGCAGATGGCTGCTCCGCACGACTACGTGGTCTACGTGATGGCCAGCAATCCGATTCCACCGGGACGCCCGCGGCTGAAGACCACGGTTGACGCGCATGCCGGCGAGTCGGAAACATCGCACACCATGATTGCGCGGCCCGACCTGGTGCACATGGACCGCCTGGGCAAGGAATCGGGCGACGATTTGAATCGTTTGGAC
>Ga0335082_10004921_pt1 | contig 14594 bp, 15 predicted proteins | sample Lox_Sample_41_FD_206718 | JGI IMG/M metagenome (GOLD analysis project Ga0335082, IMG submission 206718) | Soil microbial communities from Loxahatchee National Wildlife Refuge, Florida, United States - Lox_Sample_4.1 | ecosystem: Environmental > Terrestrial > Soil > Wetlands | place: USA...
ACAGAATCCCGCGCAGTGAGCTCGGCAAGCTACAGCGGCACGAACTGAAAGCGTTGCTGCTCGCGACCAAGAGCAGAGCACTTTTAGGGGCATAGCCATGCATTTTACCGATATGATCTTTTTCTGGGCCCGATCAGATCCAGAACGGATGGCTTTGATCCAGTCGGACAAGGTAGTGACGTATCGCGAATTAGCGGAGGCCATCGACGCAGTTTCGCAGCGCATCGTGCAATATAACTTCAACAGAGAGGAACCGGTCGCGGTTGCAATTCATCCACCGATCCAAACATTGGCGGTTTGTTTTGCGCTGCTTCGGCACGGCCTAAGCGTTGCTCCGATAAGTCAATCGGCGCTGCCGCATCTTCGATCGTGTGGCATCAATAACGTCATCTATACCGGTGAAGGGTTGATGCTGTCTGGAGGGCGGAATATACGATTTGACGAGACATGGTTCAAACACAGCGGAAAGCCTCTAGCGATCAAGAGTCCAAACCAGCCGCGCAACGACGATGTGGAGACGATTTTTCTAGTGTCGAGTCCGACGGGTGCACTGAGGAAGTTGCGTATCCCCACCAGCGCATACAAAGCTTCTATTGAGATGCTCCCACTCAACGGGGAACAGAATTATGGCAGAACGCTCGAAGTCGCCCGCGTCAGTACCCCGCTTGCTTTCGGTAGCGCTTTGTCAGGTCTGTATGCGGGAAAAACAGTGTGCTTTGCCGCAGACAGCGAAGCTCAATTGCTCTTGATCGGCATGTTCAACATCGAGGCAATCAACTGCTCGGCGCAGCAGGCTTTGGGGTTGGTGAACCATATCAAGAAAAACGATCAGTATCAGCTCGAATCCCTGAGGCAGGTGTGGATCGATAGAGGCTACGTCGACCAAGAACTAATCAGAGAAGTTCGGGCGCACCTATGCCGCGGTGTCGTAGTCAGCCATAGCTTCGATGAGGTCGGTCGCATTGCTTATGCCAACTATGAGCGGATAGCCGACATTCCGCACGCTGTCGGCTTTATCGCCCCTAACGTACGGGTCGAAATTGTTGACGATGACGACATCCCGCTACGGCCCAAAGAATTGGGGCGTTTGCGGTGTCAATCCGAATATTTCGTCAAGGTGCTTGCGGCCAACGAGCGAGATCAAGGGAAGGACACTGATGGTATTTGGTTCTATTCGGGCGATCGCGGCTCGATCACCGAAGAGGGGGTACTTTGTATTTCAGAAGTTGAGCGGGGTAATGAGCGTTAATCAACGCGTGCACCGCATCAACATTAAGCTTGCACTTATGTGACCGTACCAACCCGCTTAAATGCGCGGGACTCCGAACGCTACCGGACTCTTCAGCCGTCTTCACGGAGCAGCAAACCCCGACTGCTGCGGAAGGTGTTTCTTCTTAAACCGCAGCCGCATAACTGGAATTGACGCCTCGTATCCCCGTTGCCAGACTAATAAAATTCCGTAAGGCGCACTTCGAACGTTTATAACCATACAAGACAACCTAAGCGTGAACATAGCGGAAAGAGCGCCACGCTGAAAAGCGCACAACGGATCAAGACGTGGGGGATTCGGTTCGTATGAAGGTTTTAGTCGTCGACGATCACGGGCTAATTCGGCAGGCTATGCACGGCATGCTGAAAAAGTTACGGCGTGACATCGTTGTGCTTGAAGCTTCAGATTCTGACGAAGCATTCGATGTCATCGAGAAGAATCGCGATGTCAATCTGGTCCTGCTGGATTTGACGTTGCCGGGTCGTGATGGATTTTCGGTGTTGATGGATTTGCGCGAGAAGTATCCGGCAATTCCGGTTGTTGTTCTGTCGGCCGCCCAAGATCCGTCCCAAGTCATGAAAGCTTTCGGGCTGGGTGTCTTGGGCTACATTCCGAAGTCAGCGGACAGCGAGGTAATGCGTAATGCTCTACGTCTCGTGCTTTCGGGCAGCACTTATATTCCGCCAGAGATTTTGACTCATTCGGGAATTCCGCGGCTGGAATTGGCGTCACCGCCCCCCGCGGCCAAGGCGCCTTTGGATATCGGTCTTACTCAACGACAGATGGAGGTGCTCGCATTGGTCGTGCAAGGCAAAAACAACAAGACAATTTGCCGGACTTTAGATTTGGCGGAGACGACCGTGAAAAACCACGTTTCAGCCATACTGAAAGCTTTGAATGTTAGCAGCCGGACCGAAGCAGTGATCGCTGTCAATGAGCTTGGTTGGAAAATGCCATTGCCTGGAAGCAATAACACTGCCGGATGACCGATTTTCACTAGATCGCCGTCGTGGTGACCTTGCCGCCGCGGAACGCCATGTTGCACATCGCGCGTAGAGCCATCGGCTCGACCGGCTTGTGCAACAAATGAAAGCCTTTTGACTCGGCATCTCGCAATGAGCTCTGGTCGGTATCGCCGCTGATTAGAAAAGCAGGTATTGGCGCCCGCAGCGCACCGCGTACGGCTTCGATAACCTCAATCCCCGTCATTCCGCGAGGCAAATGATAATCAGAAATAATAAGATCTGGCGCGATTCTTTGTTCGCTAAGCGCGGCCAATACAGCTTCTTTATTGCTTGCTGTCACGACCTCACAACCCCAGCTTTTGAATAGGCCGCTCATGCCCTCGAGCACGAGGGGGTCGTCATCGACAACAACGATGCTCTTGCCTCGCGAAATATCAATTCGATTGCGAATCGGGAGGTGCTCTTCCGTCCTTTCTCTTTTAGTAGCAATCGGAACGCTGACGGCAAAACATGAGCCCTTTCCCTCCGCGGAGATTAGCCTAATGGGGTGGTTGAGAAGCCTGCATAAGCGATCAACAATGGCGAGGCCAAGACCCAGGCCGCCACGGCGGTCGTTCTCGCTGCGGGCAATTCTGTAGAATTCGCTAAATATATTTTGGCGATGATCAACCGCGATTCCGGGCCCCGAATCCCATACTTCGATGGTCAAGTGCGAGCCTTTTCTTCGACAGCCGATGACCACCTTTCCAAGCGCTGTATAGCGTACCGCATTGGATACGAGATTGAACATGATGCGCTCGAGCAGAATAAAGTCGCTGCGGATCCAGACGTCGCAGGGCACGATGCGAAGCGACAATCCCTTTTCTTTGGCGACTTCGGCAAATGTCATTTCTATGTATTTCAATAGCTGAGCAACTGAGAAACTCGTGAAGCTAGGGCTCATCGCCCCGGCATCCAGCTTGGAAATATCCAACAGCGCATTAAAGAGCTCGTTCATCGCCGCGAGCGCCAAATCGATCCGGCTTAAAATCAAGCTTCGCTCCTTCGCTTGAATACGCCCTCGCAGCTGGCCGACAAAAAGACCCAGCGCATGAAGCGGCTGGCGAAGATCGTGGCTGGCTACGGCGATGAAGCGGGACTTGGCAAGATTGGCCATTTCGAGCTGATGCGTCCTCTCCTCGACTTTGCGTTCCAGCGTCGCATGGGACTCTTCCAACCTTGTCGCCATGGCGTTGAACTGGTTGCCGAGCGCCTCGAGTTCATCGTTGGTTTCAATCGAAATACGGTGCGACAAATCGCCGCCGCCGATCCTCACAGCGCCGTCACGCAAAGCTCGAATTGGTACAACCATACTTCGCGTCAAAAGCAGGGATGCAAAAAGAGCCAACCCGAGTGCACCGAGCATGACGATTGCTGAGCGCGTGATCGAGCTGTAGAGCGGGGCAAATGCTTCGTCGAGCGGTGCATCGACAAAGACAAACCAATTCAGCGGCACAATTCTGGCGTACGCACTCAATACGCGTTTGCCCTGAAGATTAACCGCGGTGAAGGATCTGTTTGCCGTTGGCTCGCCTTTGGCCTGTTCCACGGCCCGAACCTGCGGCAACCGCGACATGTCGATATTGCGCAGCACGAGGCTAATATCCGGGTGCGCAATCAGGCGGGATTTCCCATCAACAAGATAGGCTTGACCATGTTTCCCGGCCTTTATCTGCGATACGATGTCCCAAATGAATTTGAGATTCACCTGGCCGACAATTACGCCGTAATCTTTGCGGCTCCCTGCCAGCGCGATCGTCATGTATGGCTCCGATCCGTTAACAAAATAGATTGGGCCATAGTAGACTTTGTTTTTCTCGGCCTCGTAGAAAGCTGGCTTATTCGAATAATCCATGTGGCTGCCAATCACGTCGCGAGCGTAGCGTGAAATTCTGAATTGCTCGAAGCCGGATGCATCCAGCTGCGAGATTTCCATCAGGGCAGGGGCCTGGTGCAGCAAACGAAACGCATCGAATCGCCACTCGCCGAATGTGCTGGCGTTCCAGGGCAAGAGCGTCGCCCACCCCATTTGATTTTCGATCTCGGTAATGAACTGACTAATTTTCGCCGCCGCCGCTTCCGCCTGTTCGCGCTGAATGCGGACAAGAAGCTCCTTTTGCTCCCGATACGAAAACCAGATGTCCAGCGCTCCGCTTGTCACGACGGCCAAACAAACTACGGACAGAAAAATTGCCGCGTATCGCGTAAACAGCGAGCGGCGAGTGGGTGGCCCGCCAGGGCCCCCCGCTGCAGTATCGTTCGTCGTTGCAGGCGAAAGCACTTAGCTGTCACTCCGCCCGGGGGGCCAGTTCGGTAAGAGTATCATCTCGAATGTCATCCATGATATCTTTTGGGCAATGTGTTGGCGAGGTGGCGAAACGGAGGTAACGGCTGTGAAGCGGAGGACCTTGATCGCCGCCGCGACTGGCTCGCTTTTGTATTTTGTTTTGTCCGAACGATCGCCGGCGACCGATAGCCGCACGGTCGGCATCCTCATCGGGTTGGCGAACGACGCCGAAACCCAAGCAAGATCAACCGCCTTCGAAAAGGGCCTCCGAGCCGACGGCTGGATTCAGGGCAAAAACCTGCGACTCGAATATCGCTATGCAAATGGCGACCCGAAACTGATGCAAGCCTACGCCAATGAATTTGTCGCGATGAAGGTTGACTGCATTTTGGGTCATAGCACTCCGGTCGTTGCGGCATTGGCAAGGGCGACGAAAACAATACCGATCGTTTTTGTGTCGGTATCCGACCCCATCGGCAGCGGCTTCATCAAAAGCATGGCTCACCCTGGCGGCAACATTACCGGGTTCACGATTCTGCAGCCGACAATTCCCGGCAAACACTTATCGATGTTGCATGAGATTGCCCCCAACCTCACGCATGTCGCGCTCATGTACAATCCTCATTCCGTCCCTGACGCAGGAACCTTTTTTATGCGCGCGTTCATTGACGCCGCCAACGAATACAAGATCAAACCGATCATTGCGGAAGTTAATGGCCCGAAAGATATTGAAGCGGCGATTTCAGGATTGGCGGTGAAACCGGGTGGGGGATTGATTACTGTACCCGACAATTTTCTGACGCTTCATCGGGACTTACTGATTTCGCTGGCAGCTAAATATCGCATTCCCACCGTGTACCCTTACCGATATTTTGCCGAGGCTGGGGGACTTATTTCGTACGGAGTTGACGCCGTCGATCTCTTCCAACGCGCCACGGATTACGTCAGCCGTATCCTGCGCGGCGCTAAGCCCGCCGACCTCCCCGTCCAAGGCCCAACAAAGTTTGAATTGGTGATCAACGTACGGACGGCTCAGGCGCTTGGCCTGACCATACCGAGATTCATGTTAGCCGGCGCCGACAAAATCCTCGAGAAATAGCTTTTCATTCCGGAGCGAATGCTGTTACGCAGCCCTCGCGTCAAGTCCGATCCTGGGTGCTGTTTCACGTTCAGCGGCTCGTTGGTTCAGAATTGCCACGCCGGCCAGGATCGCAATGAGACCGCCGATCATCGGCCACGTAAGCCTTTCATCCAAAAATGTGCAGGCAATTAGAACTCCAAAGCCGGGCTTCAAGTAGCCGACGCTCGCCACCCCCATGCTGCCCAGCGTTCGTATAAGGCGGAAATATAGCGTGAAACCAAGAGCGGTTGCGGCGACGCCATTGATGCCTATTGCCAGAAGCGAAGCCATCGAAGGCGCTGTATGAAACGGCTGCTCCAGAACGAGACAAAGCGGGACCATTACCAGTGTTGCGATGCTTAGCGTTCCTGCGGCCGTCACCTCCGGTGCGACGTTTATGAATCGCCGTCCATAGATGGCGCTAAGAGCGGACGAAAACGTCGCCAAGACGATCGCGCCTTGTCCGGGCAACGTTCTTCCGAGTCCTAACAACGCCGTAGCGCCGGCGACCAACACGACACCACCCAAACCAACGGCGATTCCCAACCAACGAAACGCCGTAAGCCGCTCGTGACGTGTCCACACCGAGCTGATCAGGCAGACGAAGACCGGCGTTACTGAGTTCAAAATCGCTGCTAGGCCACTATCGATCGTTTTCTGGCCATAGGCGATCAGCGTGTATGGGATCACACAGGCAATAACCCCTTGCAGAATAATCGCCGGCACGAAATCCAACAAGCGAGGCATGGTGCAACGTCTAATGATGACAAATAGCCAAAGCGCAACAGCCGCCAAAAGGACGCGACCGGCAACAAGCGAAATAGGCTGAATCGTAGATAACGCAATCTTTGTCAACGCATAGGGCATCCCCCACAAGAGCCCGAGCAATCCGAGATAGAAAAATTCGATATAACTACGCTGCTTCAGGTCCTCGTTGTTCATCCTGCGCCGCTTTCAAAGAAAGGTGATTGTGGTGAGCAGGCATTCAATATGGCGGCGCGGAACGCAGCCACGTTGACTGGCTTTTGCAGCAGGCAGTATCCATCAAGAACTGCATCCGCCGGCGGAAAGTTGGTGTCACCACTGATAAGGAGAGCTGGGATTTCAAATGCGTCGCGGAGGCTTTCAATGGCATCGATACCAGTCGCTCCGTGCGACAGCATATAATCACAGACAATAAGATCCGGCCGCCGACGAATTTCGGCAAGCTGGGTTATGGCCTTTGCGTAGGATGTAGCGGCAATCACCATGCAGCCCCACGAGCGCAACAATCCCCCAGTTGCTTCAAGCACAAGCGGGTCGTCGTCAATCACAACAACAAGCTTAGTGTCTCGCGTTTCACAAGGTTGTTTCATTGCGTGCCACCAGTGCGAGAAAAGTCACGCATCCAATATTCTTGCCCAACATCGAAATAAAGTGGCCCGAAGTCCTTTTCGGCAGGGACTTTAGACCCAGGACCCATATCGGGGAGCTTGGTACTTTTGTCTGGAGTTGCCAGTACCTTTGGCTTTGTGTCCCGAGACCTAAGACTTGTCGATAAGGCCATGAGAACGATTGTTTCTACCTGAAGCGCATTTACTGTTGCCAGCGCAGTTGGAAGGCTGACATTTCAAAAGGAGAACCTCATGAAGAGCGAAATCAAAGTGCGGCCGATCCGGTCGGGCGACAAAGTCGTGCGCGATCAGGCGACCCAGAACCAAGGCAACGTCAAGCTCGGCGACGGCGCCCCGGTTTTCGGCCGCTAATCTGGCATGAATACGTCCGTGGGAGACGCGTTGTGCGATTCCCACGGACGGTATTGATGCATTGTGCGCGACGCGCGGATCACCGACCATGGCCCCATCTGAGGCAAGAGACGCTCCAATTGTCGAATTCTTTCAGTTGGTGGCCAATTCTCGGCCGCCGCAACGGGCGGATAAATCGGTCGGCGGTATTATCCCCGCGCGGGCCCTTCGGTACTGCGAAGCGATTACGAGCGCGTCCGCGTTTGGCTGGTATGTCTTTCTTCCGCTTGCGTTTAAGGTCGTCTGGGACGGCCACGACATGTTGTGGACGTATGAAGGCGCCGACGAGTGGATGTCGCTGACGCGTGACGCGGTGCAATATCCAGGTTTTGCTGAAACATTTGATCGAAATGCGCCGTCTCATATGCGCGGGTTTGCTCCCCCGTTTCTGACGCCGTCGGTTCAGCCGGGCGGTTTGCAGATATGGACGGGGTGCATCGCGAAAACGGCGCCAGGATGGAGCCTATTGGTTCGGGGTGTGGCTAATCTTCCCCAGGCTTTGAGCTATCAAATGCTGGAGGGAATCATTGAGACCGACAGTTGGTTCGGCCCGTTGTTCGACAATATTCGGATCTTAAAGACGGATGTCCCGATAGAGTTTCGCAGCGACATGCCCTTCCTTCAGGTGCAGCCTGTGAAAAGGGAACATTATTCAGACGCACTGATGCAACGTTTCACGACGAAAGGAATGGAAGACTTCTCGGTGGAGCATTGGGACGCGTTTTGCCGGACGGTTGTCCATCCGAATACTCAGCACGACCGCAAACGCGGTCAGTATGCGGTATCGGTCCGGAAGAAAAAGAAACATTTGGCGGCTGAGCAAGAACTGGTCGAATGAGGTCGCACGCCTCTAGAGTTTGTGAGGGGCGCTTCCCGCACGTTTGACGAATTCGATAATTTGGCGCCGCGACTCCGGGTCGGCGACGTCCATAAATGCCATAACGAGAGCGAGAGCTTCTGCCGGCGTCGGTTTGTCCGAAGGCCCGCTTGCATGGATTTGAGCCGGAATGATCGACGGTTGGTCTGACACGGCAACATCCGCGATTGGTTAGGCAGCACCAGAATACAACCACAGGAGTACGAATCCAGTACTAAAGTACTACTGAAAGCAAGACTAAAGTACTGGGGTCCACAGAACGAACGTAGCGGCCCCAGGGCTTCTGGGCGATTTTCCTGGCGGTAAATCCGTGGCCTAATCCCCTGGAAGAGGGGGTGGGATGGCACAAGAACTAAAAAAATCTCCGAGAAAAACCGGCGACTATATCAGCCAAATGGCTGGTGAGCTTGCGGAAATGGCATGCAATGATGATCTGCCGATGGTCGCGTTTCTTTTGAAAATGGTCGTGCTGGAAATACAGAAGCCAAGTAACGTGCCACTGAATAAAGAGGACATAAACATAAATATTGAAATCGTCCCGTGCCTGCGCGAGCAGGCAAATTTTTGCATCAAGCTTTCACGCAAATGCTCGGACCTGGTAGCTTCCCATAAGTTCGAAGAGATCGGAACAGACCTCATGCTGAAGGCTGAGGAACTGGAAAATCTACTCGACATTGGGTAGCGCTGCGCTGGCAAATCAGGTCGGTGTCGCTTTCCGGTGCGCCAAGAATTAGTCTGTTGCTTCCGACAAGCTGCTGAATTCTTCGAAAAAAGCCGCGCGGACAAATCAGCCAGTCCTGCAGCATGCACGAGCGAACGGGGCTGCCAGGAATTGATCCATACGGCGGCGCATGTGCGTTTCACTTCGAGGGTGCTGTGGCTGAAGGTCCATTGCGGGCCTAAGGACGGAAGGCGGGATATAGCCCGATAATTCAAGCAAATATCACGCCAGGACCACAAGATAGGCCGGTCTGAAACAAGCGACTTCGTGCGCTAGGACGGGGCCGCTGCCGCCTCTTCAGGCAGCAGCGATTGCCCCGGCCGCACGCGCGTGAACTGGACCGGTTCAGCGCTGACGGTCGGCTGATCGCCGGCAAGGCGCACATTGGTGAAATGAGACGTCGCGAGATCGGAAACCTGTGGGAAATCCTCGCGGAAGTGCGCACCGCGGCTGTCGCGGCGGAAATCGGCGGCGGCGCAGATGGCGCGGCTGACCAACGTCAGGTTTTCCAGGTTGAGCCGGTCCGTCCAGGTGAGATTATAGCGGCGGCTGTCGCCGGCGACGCCGCAATCAGCGATGTCGCGCGCAAGCTGCTCGAGCGCCGCCTTGCCGCGCGCCAGGCTCTCGGCGGTGCGCAGGATGCCGACGTCGTCCCACATGATGCTGTAGAGCCGCTCGCGCATCGCCGGCAGATCGCCGGGCTTGCGGCCGAGCGGTGTGAAGGCGCGCTCGTAGGCCGCTTCGATCGCGTGCTTATCCGGCTCGGGCAGGGTGCCGCCGCGTGCCGTGCGCGCGCCCATGACGTCGCCGGCGACGCCGCCGAACACCGTCGAATTGGCGACGCCGTTGCCGCCGAGCCGGTTGGCGCCATGGACGCCGCCGGTGTCTTCGCCGGCTGCATAGAGCCGCGGCAGCGGCGTGGTGCAGTCGGCGGCAAACTTGACGCCGCCCATCATGTAATGCGCGGTCGGGATTACCTCGACGCGGCCAGCGGCGAGATCGAAGCCGCAATCGGCGCAGCGCTCGACCATGCCTTTGAATTCGCGACGCACGCGCTCGGGGCCGAGATGGCCCATCTCGATATAGACGCCACCATGCGGCGAAGCGTGGCCCTTGCGAATGCGATCCATGATCGAGCGGGAAACGATGTCGCGCGTGGCGCGCTCGCCGCGCTTGTCGTAGTCGAACATGAAGCGCTGGCCTTGCGCGTCGGTCAGATAGCCGCCGGAGCCGCGCAGGCCTTCCTCCAGCACCGTGCCGGTCATGCGCGTTCCTTCGCCGGCGAGCAGACCGGTCGGATGGAACTGCACCATCTCGATATCGCGCAGCGGCAGGCCGGCGCGCAGCGCCATGGCCAACCCGTCGCAGGACTTGTCGCCGGACGGCGTGTGGTAGCGATACATGGTCGGACCGCCGCCGGTCGCCAGCAGGGTTGCCCGCGCGCGCACCAAAAGCGGCTCGCCGGAACGCATGTCGAGCATCAACACACCGGCAAGCTCGCCGCCATCGACGGTCGGAATGAAATCGAGTGCGCGATGATCCTCGATGCGGCGCACGTCGCGCCGCCAGATTTGTTCGGACAAACGGTTGATGATTTCGATGCCGGTTAGGTCGCCCTTGTGCACGGTGCGGTCGAAAGTCTGCCCGGCGAAGGCCTTCTGGTGCACGGTGCCGTCGGGATTGCGGTCGAAGAAGCAGCCGAGCTCGGTTTCCAGTTCGCGAATGCGCCTGGGCGCGGTTTCGACCAGAAGCCAGGCGAGATCCTGGTCGTTGAGCCAGCCGCCACCCTCGATGGTGTCCATGAAGTGCCGCTCGACCGAATCCTCCGGCGATAGCGCGACGTTGTAGCCGCCCTGCACCATTCGCGTGCAGCCGCATTTGCCGAGCAGGCCCTTGACCGCGATGGTGACGTCGAGATCGGGATTGGCTTTCTTGGCGTGCAATGCGGCGAACAGCCCGGCGCCGCCGGCGCCGAGGATCAAAATGTCGGTCTCCAGCGTCTGCACGATTCAGGCGCTGCCGATGCTGGCGAGCACCGCCGCGCGGCGCGCCTCGGCTTCGGCATTGACTTTCGCGTGCAGCGAGTCGCCGTGGGAATCCATGGTCACCAGCAGCGGGCCGAAGCCCTGAATGCGGAACTTCCATAACGACTCCGGGTGCAGGTCGTCCATGTCGACGTCCTCGATCTCCGGAATCCAAGTGGTCTCCAGCGCCGCGGCGCCGCCGACCACGGCCAGGTAGGCGCCGCCGAATTCCTTGAAGGCATCGAGCGTCGCCTGTCCCATGCCGCCTTTGCCGATGATCAGCCGCACGCCGTCACGCTGCATCAGAGGCCGGGTGAAACGCTCCATCCGCATCGAGGTGGTCGTGCCGATGCAGAGCGGCTCGTAGCCGGAGGAGTTGGCGGGCCGCGGGTCGATTTTGCGCACGTTGGGCGCGGTATGGACCACGGCATGGCCCTTTAGGTTGAGCCGTGTGGGGCGTCCGCGGTCAAACATGGCGATCAGCGTTGCGTCGCGAATGCCGAACAGCGTCTTTTCGAGCGTCACGGTATCGCCGACCCGCAGCGCGCGCGCCTGCTCCTCAGCAATTGGCATGTCGAGGATGTGGTGGGTCATGGGCTCACTCGAAGGCGATGCCGCCGGGGGTGATGATGGCCACGGCGCGGCGGGCGGAGTGGCATTGGATGTTTACCGCCACCGGATTCATGGTGATGTGCGTGGCGGCCACTTCCACGTGCACGCGGAACGAAGTGGCGCGGCCGCCGAGGCCCTGCGGGCCGATGCCGAGCTGATTGACCGCTTCGCTCAACTGTTCCTCGATCTTGGCGCCTTCCATGTCGTCGCATGTGGTGCCGAGCGGGCGCGTGGCCGCGACCTTGGCAAGGTGCATGCACAAATCCGAGGTGCCGCCGATGCCGACGCCGACAATGGTCGGCGGGCAGACGCGGCCGCCGCATTCGATCACCTTGTCGATGACGAAGCGTTTGACGGCGGCGACGCCGTCGGCCGGGATCAGCATCTGCAGGAACGAGCCGTTCTCCGAGCCAGAGCCCTTCGGGATCATCTCGATCTCGACCGTCTCCTCGCGCTCGTCGAAATCGACGTTGATGAGCGGCACGCCGGGCCCGCAGGAGGTCTGCTCGTTCTTGCGTGTGATCGGATGCACCACCGACGAGCGCAGCGGGTGCTCCTTGGTGGCGCGCTCGCAGCCGCGGCGGATCGCCTCTTTCATGCCGGCGCCGTCGAATTCAACGTTGCGCCCGATGACGACGTTGTAGATCGGAATGCCGGTGTCCTGGCAGAGCAGGTTCTTGGTGCGTTCGGCGACCGCGATGTTCTCGACCATGGTGTCGAGGATGGCCTTGCCCGTCGCGTCGGTCTCTTCCATCAGCAGCCGTTCGAAACCCTGCTTGATATCGTTCGGCAGAAGCTTGAGCGCGCGGACATAGAGTGTCTTTGCGAGCTCCTCGACTTCCTTGAGATCGAGTTGCATGGCCGTAATTCCCTAGAAGACAAGCGTCAGACCCGAGACGATCAGCAAGACGGCGAGCGCCTGACGAAAGCGCCGGTCGTTGAGCCTGCCGTAAAGCTGCCAACCGATCCAGGTGCCGAACAGAAGCGGCGGCAGCGCGGCGGCGATCATTATCAGTCCGACGCGGTCCAAAGTCACCCAAATGATGCCTGCTACCGCCATGGCGTGCATGACGATAATATAGGGCTGGTACACGGCGCGGGCGGTTTCCTTCTTCCAGCCGCGCAACTGCGTCCAAATGGTCGGCAAGACGCCCGAATAGCCGCCGATGCCGCCGAGGATGCCGCCGAGAAACCCCACGCCCGCGTCCGCCACGCGTCCTCCCACGTCGATCTCGTGCAATCGCGGCGACAGGAGCGCATAGACTCCAAATGCAAGGAGGAAGGCGCCGAGCGCGACTTTCAAAGCCGAGGGGTCGGTATAGACGAGAAGGCGCACGCCGATCGGGATGCCGAGGACGCCACCGGCCAGGAACGGCCATAGCCGCGCGACCTCGATGTGGCGGCGCTGCGGCCAGATCGTCGTCGAGTGCAAGAGCACGCCGCAGCCGGTGATCATCAGCGCGCAATGCACCGGCTCGATGCGGTGCAGCCAGATCGCCGAGGCGGCCACCCCGAAGGCAAAACCGCTGCCGCCGGCAGCGACGCCGCCGAGCAGCGCGCCCAGCCAGAGGACGGCAAGGGTATCGAAAGGAATGCCGAGCACCATCCGTTCAGCCGAGATTGAGCACGACGATGAGGCCAACCGCGCAAATTGCCGCAGCACAGGCCGAAAGCACGGCGAGGGTCTTTTCGCGAAAGCCGAAGAACTCGATCGCCAGCACGCGCAGGCCGAGCGTCAAATGGACGGTGAGAGCCAGAACAATGGCGACTTCAAGGACGGCGACCACCGGCTGGCGCGTGATGGCAAGGAACGCGTCGAGCGATTGCGCGCCATTGAGCGCGGTCCCTAGCGCAACGAAATGCAGCGGCAGGAAAATCGCCAGCGCGATCCCTGAAAGCCGATGCAGCATGGCCGCGACATAGCCGCGCCGTCTATGCGAAGCGCGGATCATGATACGTAGACCGCAAATACGGCGCGCAGGCCGAGCGCCAGCAGAACAGCCGAGAACAGCGCCAGCGCCACATCGAGCGCGGGTCCGCGCCACGTCGTCCATTCGCGCAGGACATTGCGCAGACCGACCGGCGCATGGATCGCTACGGCGACCGCGAATGTCGCGTAGAACACAAGAAACCAGCGATTGCCGTGCGTGCGGGCGAGGATATCCGCGGCGGTAAGCCCTGCGCGCGTTGCGTAGAGAATAGTGCCGAGGTGAACGGCGACCGCGGCCGCCAACACAAATGCGGTTGCGCGTTGCGCAAGAAACAGGATCGCGTTCACGGCGTACCTCGCAAGGCTCGGCGCAGCACCGCGCGCTTGAGGCCGGCGATCGAATAGGTTGGCGCGATTGCCTTCGGGCAGAACGACGTGCAGCTCATATGCGTGTGGCACGCTTGACAGCCCTCACTGTCCGACACCGTGTCGAGCCGCGCCGCCTGACCGCGATCGCGTACGTCGTTGATCAACGTCCAGGCGCGGTTGAGTGCCGCCGGTCCAAGATAGTCCTTGTCCCAAGCCACGACGTCGCAGGCCGAATAGCAGACGCCGCAGCCGATGCATTCGATGCCGGCGTCGGCGGCCTGGCGTTCGGGCGTCGCCGGGGGCACGACAGTGAAATCCTTCTCTGGACTTGCGCCGGGTTCGAAATAGCCGTGCGCCGCTTGCCACTTGTCGAAGAACTGCGTCATCTCGACCGCAAGATCCTTGACCACGGCAAAATTACGCAGCGGTTCGAGCCGCAGCCGGCCGCTGCCGGCGACCTCGCCGACGCGTGTGCGGCAGGTCCAGCGCGGCCGTCCGTTCACCACCATGGCGCAGGAGCCGCACATCCCGACCCGGCAGGCGAAGCGGTAGGACAGCGTCGCGTCGTGCTCGCGCTGGATCTCGGTGACGACATC
>Ga0335082_10004922_pt1 | contig 14594 bp, 11 predicted proteins | sample Lox_Sample_41_FD_206718 | JGI IMG/M metagenome (GOLD analysis project Ga0335082, IMG submission 206718) | Soil microbial communities from Loxahatchee National Wildlife Refuge, Florida, United States - Lox_Sample_4.1 | ecosystem: Environmental > Terrestrial > Soil > Wetlands | place: USA...
CACGCGCCACGGCTTCGCCCTGAACGTCGATCCCGATCTCACGATGTTCGAGCACATCGTGCCGTGCGGGATCCGCGACCGCGGTGTCACGTCGCTCGCCCGACTGCTCGGCCGTCCGGTCGCGATCCGTGAGGTCGTGGATCGGGTGGTCGCGCGCTTCGCCGATGTCTTCGGTGCGGACGCCGTCGAGCGGACCGACGTGGCGTGGGAGCGGGGCGAGCGGCCGACCGGGCCCGATGCCGGTTTCGCGGTGAGTCTCACGCGCAAGCGGCCCGACTGGATGCGCGTGCGCGCGCGCTTCGACGACGGGTACCTCGAGCTGAAGCGCCTCGCGCGGGGGCAACAGCTGCACACGGTGTGTGAAGAGGCGGGTTGCCCGAACATCTACGAATGTTGGGCCGACCGCACGGCCACGTTCATGATCCTCGGCGATCGTTGCACGCGTGCGTGTGGCTTCTGTCTCGTCGACACCCGCAAACCGCTCGCGGTCGATGCCGACGAACCGCGCCGCGTCGCGGAAGCCGTCGCGACGCTCGACCTCGCGCACGCCGTGATCACGTGTGTGGCGCGCGACGATCTGCCCGACGGTGGCGCCTCGGTCTTTGCGGAGACCGTCGACGCGATCCGCACGACGACGCCCGGCACGACCGTCGAGCTCCTGATCTCCGACTGCAAAGGTGATCCCGAGTCGTTGGCCACGATCTTCGGCGCGCGACCCGACGTGTTGAACCACAATCTCGAGACGGTGGCGCGGCTGCAACGGCTCGTGCGGCCGTCGGCGGGGTACGCGCGCTCGCTTGCGGTGCTTGCACGCGCGCAGGCCGCCGGGCTCGTCACGAAGTCGGGGATCATGCTCGGGCTCGGCGAGTCGCTTGACGAGGTGCGCGCCGCGCTCGTCGATCTCCGAGCCGTCGGGGTCGACCTGCTGACGGTCGGCCAGTACCTGCGGCCTTCGCCCGGCCATCTGCCGGTCGCGAAGTGGTGGCATCCCGACGAGTTCGCCGCGATCGGCGAGTTCGCCCGGGGCCTGGGGTTCGCGCACGTGGAGTCGGGCCCGCTCGTGCGGTCGAGCTATCACGCGCGGGAAGGTGCGGCCAGAATGGAACCGTGGCTGAGCGCTTCGGTTCCCTGAGCGAGGAGCTCGCGCAATGGTGGCGCGAGCAACCGCTGTTCTTCGTCGCGACCGCGCCTGCGGGCGCCGACGGTCACGTGAACCTTTCGCCGAAGGGTTACGACACGTTGCGCGTGCTCGGTCCGCAGCGCGTCGCGTATCTCGACCTGACCGGCAGCGGCGTCGAGACGATCGCGCACCTCCGCGAGAATGGCCGCATCACGTTGATGGCGTGCGCGTTCAGCGGCAACCCGCGGATCTCGCGCATCTACGGGCGCGGCACCGTGCATCCGCTCGGCACTGACAGCTTCGCCGTGTTGGCCCGCGAGTTTCCGGCGTTACCCGGACGGCGCGCGGTTGTCGACGTGGAAGTCGAGCGGGTCACGACGTCGTGCGGCTACGCGGTACCGATGATGGATCTGGTCGACGACCGCGACCGGCTCCTGGAATGGGCCGAGAACAAGGGCGACGACGGGCTGCGCGCGTACTGGAAGTCGAAGAACGCGGCCAGCGTCGACGGACTGCCCGGGATCGAAACGTGAGCTACTCCTCTCGTGTCGAGCGGGTGCGGGCGCGCATGGCCGAGCTCGGTGTCGACGTGTTGTTGCTGTCCGTCGGGCCCGATCTCCCGTACTTCACGGGCTACGAGGCGATGCCGCTCGAACGGCTCACGATGTTGGTGCTGCCGCGCGCCGGCGACGCCCGGCTCGTCGTGCCGCGGTTGGAGGCGCCGCGCGTCGTCGCGCAAGGTGATCTCTTCGAGGTCGTGCCGTGGGAGGAGACCGACGATCCGATCGCGCTGGTTGCACAGCTCGTCGGGGCGCCCCGTCGGATCGCGGTCGGCGATCACACCTGGGCACGGTTCGTACTGGATCTCCAGCGCGCGCTCCCCGCCGCCGCGTTCGAGCGCGCAACCCCGGTGGTGAGCCCGTTGCGGATGGTGAAGGACGCCGACGAAATCGAAGCGCTCGCGCGCGCGGCCGCTGCGGTCGACGCGATTGCGGCGGCGATGCGCGACGTGACGTTCGGCGGCCGCACGGAGCTCGACGTCCATCGCGAGCTCGTGGAGCGGATGCTCGCGGCGGGCCATGAACGGTCGAACTTCGCGATCGTGGCCGCCGGCCCGCACGCAGCCAGCCCGCACCACGAGCCCACGGCCGAACGGGTCATTGCCGACGGCGAGATCGTGCTCTGCGACTTCGGCGGCACGATGCACGGCTATTGCTCCGACATCACGCGCATGTTCCACGTCGGCGAGCCACCGGCCGAGGTGCGCGAGACGTACGCGGTGCTGCAGGCCGCGCAGGAGGCGGGTGTCCAGGCCGCGGTCGTCGGCGTGCCGTGTGAGGCGGTGGACGCCGCGGCCCGCCGCGTGATCGCCGATGCGGGATTCGGCGAGCTGTTCGTGCATCGTGTCGGGCACGGCATCGGCACCGAGGCGCACGAGGATCCCTACATGGTTGCGGGCAACGGGCAACTGCTCGAGGCGGGCCACGCGTTCAGCGTCGAACCCGGCATCTATCGGGCGGGACGGTTCGGCATGCGACTCGAAGACATCGTTGTCGCCACCGCCGACGGTCCTCGGCGCTTGAACCACGCGGCGCGCGACATCGCGATCGTCGCCTGAGCTCGCCCCTGCGATGAAGCTCGATGCTGCGACGTTCTTGCTGCAATGGGGAAGCGGCGGCCTGTTCTTCGGCTGGGTGACGACGCGCCGCCGCGAGGTGAGCCTCGGCTACGGGTGGTTGATCCGCATCGTGTTCGGGTTGATGACGCTTGGCGCGTTCGTCGTATTCCTCACCGACGAGACGACGGTCGCACGCTCGATCGCGGCCGGATGCGCGCTGCTGGCGACGGTCGCCGCCGCGACGGCGCTCGCGTCGTCGGTCGCGCGCCGGCAGGCGGGCGTGCGCGGCCGCGAGGAGTTGCGTGCGTCGCGGCGGGCGCGCGTGTCGGCGATGATCGGCCGCGTCGAAGAGACCGCGTCGGGGGCGGGCGAAGAGTTCGCGCCGGTGCTCGATCTCGTCGCGCCGATCATCGGCGCGGTGGGCCTGCTCGCGGCCGCCGTCTTTGCCGGGGGTCCGTACGCGCTCGCGGCCGCGCGGCTCCTCGTCGGCGCGCTCTTCCTCGGAAGCGTGACCGACGCGATGCTGCTCGGTCACTGGTACCTCACGCAGCCGGGTTTGCCGCGCGACCCGATCAAGGAGCTCGTGCGGTGGACCGCGATCATCTGGCCGTTCGAGGTGCTCGTGTTCTTGTGGCCCACCGGCATGGTGCAGGTGCTGAACGGCACCATCGACGACGGTTACGACGGTCTGCTCGGCTGGATATGGGTGACGTGCGCGCTGATGACGATCGGGCTCATCGGCTTCACGTGGGCCGCGCTCAAGGAGAAGTCGTACTCGGCGGTGATGGCGGCGACCGGACTGCTGTATCTCGCGATCCTCACCGCGTTCGGCACCGACCTCCTTGCCCGCGCCGTCCTCAAGCCGTAACGAAACTCTGCCAACTGTTGGTTGAGTTGTTGCGCTTCGTTACACCACGAAGTACTTGGCTTCGGGGTGGGGCACGATGATCGCCGACGTCGACTGCTCGGGCACGAGGTGGAATTCCTCGGTCAGCGTGACGCCGATCCGCTCGATCTCCAAGAGCTCCGCGACCTTCGTCTGGTCGTCGAGGTCGGGACACGCGGGATAGCCCCAGGAATAGCGCGACCCGCGGTACTGCTGCTTGAACAGTCCCGCGAGCGTCGGGCCGTCCTCACCGGCGAAGCCCCACTCCTGGCGGACGCGGTGATGCCACAGCTCGGCCAGCGCTTCCGCCATCTCGACCGACAACCCGTGCAGCAACAAGTAGTCCTGGTACTTGTTCGCCGCGAACAGCTCCTTCTCGCGCGCGCTCGCGATCGGCCCCATCGTCACCACGTGGAACGCGGCGTAGTCGACCTCGCCCGACGCGATCGGACGGAAGAAGTCGGCGATCGAATAGAACGGCACTTTGCGCTGGCGCGGGAACGCGAACCGCAACCACTCCTGCGTGCGGGTGTCGTCTTTCCACACGACGAGGTCGTTGCCGTCGCCGTTCACCGCGAAGTATCCCCACGCGACCGACGGGACCAACAGGCCCTCCTGCTTCGCGTGGTCGAGCTGCTCGCGCAGCACGGGCCGGATGCGGGCCTTGAAGTCGGCATCGGGTTCGCCCGACTCGGGCCGGAACTGCCACTGGTTCCGGAACAGGGCCGTTTCGTTCACGTAGCCCGCGATCTCGTCGAGCGAGATGCCCTTCGCGACGCGCGATCCGAGGAACGGCGGCGCAAACACCGGAACATCGGCCGCAACATCGGAGCGGGCCGGGATGTCGACCGCGGTGTCCGCCCCCATCTCGGACTTCCGCGGCGGCAGCTTGCGCTCGCTGGGCTCGCGCCCGAACGACGCGTCCAGCGTGCCGTCGCGTTTGCCGCTCACGAGCAGATCGACGGTTCGCAGACCTTCGAACGCGTCCTTTCCGTAGAACACGCGGCCGGTGTACACCTCGCGCAGGTCGCGTTCCACGTACGTGCGCGTGAGCGCGGCGCCGCCCAACAACACGGGCAGCTCGTCGGCGAGCCCGCGTGTATTCAGCTCCTCGAGGTTCTCACGCATGATGAGCGTCGACTTCACGAGCAGGCCACTCATCCCGATCGCATCGGCTTTCACTTGCAAAGCCATGTCGATCATGTCGTTGATCGGCACCTTGATGCCGAGGTTGTGCACCGTGTAACCGTTGTTCGTCAGGATGATGTCGACGAGGTTCTTGCCGATGTCGTGCACGTCGCCCTTGACGGTCGCGAGCACGACGGTGCCCTTCCCGCCCGCGTCGGCCTTCTCCATGTGCGGCTCGAGGAAGGCCACCGCGTTCTTCATCGTTTCCGCGGACTGCAGCACGAACGGCAGCTGCATCTGTCCGGACCCGAACAGCTCGCCGACGACCTTCATGCCGTCGAGCAGCACGTCGTTCACGATGTCGAGCGCGGGCATCGACGCCAGCTGCTCGGCGAGGTCGGCTTCGAGGCCGTCGCGGTCGCCGTCGATGATCCGGTGCTTCAAACGCTCGGCGACCGGCCAGCCGGAGCGGTCTTCCTTCTCGATCGCGCTCGCCTCGATGCCCTCGAACAGTGCCATGAACTCGACGAGCGGATCAACATTCTCGCGCCGCCGGTCGTAGATGAGATCGAGCGCCGCTTCCCGCTGCGCGTCGTCGATGCGGTGCATCGGCATGATGCGCGCCGCGTGCACGATGGCGGCATCCAGCCCGGCGTCGCGACACTCGTGCAGGAACACGCTGTTCAACACGTGACGCGCCGCGGGCTTCAGGCCGAACGACACGTTCGAGAGGCCGAGGATCGTCGAGGCGCCCGGTAGCTCCGCCTTGATCCGCCGGATTGCCTCGATCGTCTCGATCGCGTCGCGCCGCAGATCGTCGTCGCCGGTCGACAGCGGGAACGTCAGTGGGTCGAAGATCAAGTCGGTGGGCTCGAGACCGTAACGCTCGATCGCGATGTCGTAGAGACGTTTCGCGACCCGCAGCTTCCAGTCGGCGTCGCGGGCCTGACCTTCCTCGTCGATCGTCAGGCAGATGACCGCCGCGCCGTACTCGCGCGCCAATCCGAACACGCGGTCCATGCGCTTGCCTTCGCCGTCTCCTTCTTCGAGGTTGGCCGAGTTGAGAATCGCCTTGCCGCCGTGGTGTTGCAGCCCGGCTTCGACGACCTGCGGCTCGGTCGAGTCGAACACGAGCGGAAGTGAGGCTTGGGTCGCGAACCGCGCCGCGATCTCGTCCATGTCGATCGCGCCGTCACGGCCGACGTAGTCGACGCACACATCCAAGACGTGCGCGCCCTCCTTCACCTGCTCACGCGCCATCTGGACGCACGTGTCCCAGTCGGCTTCGAGCATCGCTTCGCGGAACTTCTTCGAGCCGTTCGCGTTCGTGCGCTCGCCGACCGCGAGGTAGGCGAGCTCCTGGTGGAACGGCACGTGCGAATAAATCGACGAACAACCCGGCTCGAATTCCGGCGTGCGGACGACGGGCGCCCGCCCCGACCCGACGCGCTCGGTCACCGCCCGCAAGTGCGCAGGGGTGGTGCCGCAGCAACCGCCGACGAGGTTCAACCCGAATTCCGTGACGCTGCGATCGTGCGCGTCGGCCAGCGCCTCGGGGGTGAGGTCGTAATGCGTGTGACCGTCGACGACCGAGGGCAGCCCTGCGTTCGGCAGCGCCGACAGGAACGTGCGGGCGTGCTGCGACAGGTAACGCAAGTGCTCGATCATCTCGGCCGGACCGGTCGCGCAGTTCATGCCGATGACGTCGGGCCTCATCGCTTCGAGCGCCGTCAGCGCGGCGCCGATCTCGGTGCCCACGAGCATGCGCCCGGTCGTCTCGATCGTGACCTGGACGATCAGCGGCAGCGGGACCGACAATCCGGCCGCGCGCATGGCGGCACGCGCGCCGTTGATCGCCGCCTTGGCCTGCAAGAGGTCGTAGACGGTCTCGACGAGCAGCACGTCGATGCCGCCGTCGAGCAATCCCGCGACCTGGGCCGCGTAGCCGTCGCGGAGGTCGGCGTAACGGATTTGGCCGAGCGACGGGAGCCGGGTGCCGGGACCGATCGAGCCGACGACGAAGCGGGGCCGGCCGTCGGCGGCGTGACCCGATGCCACCTCGCGTGCGATCTCGGCCGCCCGCCGGTTGATCTCGTGGGTGGCGCCGGCGATGCCGTACTCGTTGAGCACGAGGGGAAACGCGCCGAACGTGGCGGTTTCGACACCGTCGACGCCGACCGCGAAGAACTCGTCGTGCATTTGTGCGACCAGGTCGGGCCGGGTGAGCACGAGCTGTTCGTTGCAGCCCTCGAGGGCCTCGCCGCCGAAATCGTCGGGGCCGAGGTCGTGGGCCTGCATCCACGTGCCGAAGGCGCCGTCGAGCACGAGCACCCGCTCTGAGAGCGCGCTGAGAAACGGATGAGCGGCCCCGCTCCCGATCGGCGCGCGGGTACCCCGCGGATCCGGCATCGCACCAGGCTAGGCGGGCCGCGGGCGGCACCCATCATTTGTTTCGAATGTGCCAGGTGACGCCGATCTGCCTTACCACGTTTCAGCGCGTGCTACCGGCCTCATTCCCATGACCAACCTGACGCGTTTAGGGTTCGCACCACTGCCCGTGTGGGGAGCCGGTCTGTCTCTGGGGGAGGACGCATGCTGCGCTGGCTGGGAACGCTGGGAGCCGTGATCGCGCTCACGATCGGAATGGGCGCGGCGCCCGCGGGCGCGGCGCGGGTGATCGTTCCGCCGCCCAGCGGCACGCTCACGTGTGCGCTCACGGGCAGCGGGACCTTTACGCCCGCCTACCCGAGCGCGTCGAGCGACACCGGCTCGACGGTGCCGATCAAGTTCAAGTTGGCGGCAACGTTCAGTACATGTGTGACGACGGGTGTGCAGGGTGGCAAGGCGCCGATCAACGGCGGATCACTCACGTTCCAGTCGGTCATTCCGACGGGTGCCAGCTGCGCCGATTTCCTGCTCGGCACGCCCGACTTCTTCTCGAATCCCAACAAGTTGACGGTGAAGTTCACGTCGATCAACGGCACCCGTCACACCATCGTCGGCTCGAACCACACCGACGTCGCCGCGGGCTTTCAGATCAACAAGGGCTGGGAGCTCGATACCGACGACTTCGTGATGCCGCACGGGGCGTTCGGCGTCGCCGAGTCGGCGACGATCGATCTGTTATTCACGAACCTGAACGAGATTGGTGGCTGCGCGTTCGGCGGTGCGGCGATCACCAGCGTCGGGTTCAGTGCGGCATCGGGTGCGACGATCGTCATCGCACCCGATTGATCTGACGCGCCCAACGCGGACCTGCACTCCGTAGACTGCCGGTCCGCATGAAGGTGTACACGCGCAAGGGCGACGACGGCACGACGGGTTTGCTCTTCGGGGGCCGCGCCGGCAAGGACGACGCCGGACCCAGCGCGTACGGCGCGGTCGACGAAGCAGTCAGCGCGCTCGGACTCGCTCGCGCCGTCACCGAGGAAGGCTCCGAGCTCTCGACGTTGTTGATTCGGTTGCAGCGGGAGCTCTTCGTCGTCGGCGCGGAGCTCGCGACCGCGCCCGAGAACCGAGCCAAGCTGCAGCCCGAGGTCACCCTCGTGACGGCCGAGATGGTGGCGCAACTCGAGCCGGTCATCGACGAGGTGACGAGCCGGTTCGAGCCGCCGCAGGAGTTCGTGCTTCCGGGTGAGAACGCCATTGCAGCCGCGCTCGACTTCGCGCGTACCGTCGTGCGCCGGGCCGAGCGTGCCGCCGTCGCGGCAGTACACGCCGGCTGGCTCGACCCGACGAGTCGCGTCGTCCCGTATCTCAATCGTCTCGCCGATCTCGTCTACACGCTCGCACGGTGGCAAGAAGGCCAATACCGCGCCGTGCGCGAGCAGTAAGGAACGCAGATGACACTCACGTTCACGCTTGTCGGTCGCGCGCCCGAAGCCGAGATGCTTGCCGTACCCGTGTTCGCCGGCCGCGTGTTCGGTCCCGGCGCCGAGCGCGTCGACGAGGCGATCGGCGGAACGCTGGCCGGCTTCATGGAGGAGACCGATTTCGACGGCAAGCGCGGCGACATGCTCGCGGTGCCGACCGCGGGACGGCTCGGCGCGCGCGCCGCATTGCTCGTCGGCGTCGGCGACCGCGCGACGTTCGACGCCGACGCGCTCCGGCGAGCCGCGGCCCTCGTTGCGCGACGCGCCGCGAAAGCACGGAGTCTGGCGACGAGCCTGCTCGACGCGGTCGCGCCCGACGTTGACCGCGGCCGCGCCGCCCAGGCACTCGCGGAGGGAATCTCCCTTGGGTCGTACGCCTTCACGCGCTACAAGTCCGACAAGCGGGAGTCTCGTCTCGCGGACGTGTCGGTCATCGGACGGCCGAGCGCGCGGGTTCGCTCTGGGTTGGCGCGTGGCGCGCGCGTCGGCGCGGCAGTCGCGTGGGCGCGCGATCTCGTGAACGAACCGGCCGCAGGCAAGTCACCGGCCGACATCGCCGACCTCGCGCGCAAGGTCGGGCGCGCGTCCGGCTTGAAGGTGAAAGTGCTCGCGCGCGCGGAGCTGGTCGAGGAGCGCATGGGCGGCGTGCTCGGCGTCGGCAAGGGTTCGGAGCGCGAGCCGCGCTTCGTGCGTCTCGAATACGCGCCGAAGGGTGCGCGCGCCACGGTCGCGTTCGTCGGCAAAGGAGTCGTGTTCGATTCCGGCGGCTTGTCGTTGAAGACCGCGGGCGGAATGGAGACGATGAAGACCGACATGTCGGGCGCGGCGGCAGTGATCGCCGCGATGTCGACGCTGCGCGAGCTCGGCGTGAAGTCGCGCGTCCTCGGGTACGTGCCGCTGGTCGAGAACATGCCGAGCGGAAGCGCGATCCGCCCCGGCGACGTGTTGACGATGCGCGACGGCACGACCGTGGAAGTCTTGAACACCGACGCCGAAGGCCGGCTCATCCTCGCCGACGCGCTCGCGCTCGCAACCGAGGAAGGCGCGGACGCGATCGTCGATGTCGCGACGCTCACCGGTGCGGTCACGATGGCGCTGGGCGACAAGATCGCGGGGCTGATGGGCAGCGACGACGCGTGGGTCGAGCAGGTCGAGCAGGCGGCCGGGCGCGCCGGCGAGCGCGTGTGGCACCTCCCGTTACCGGTCGACTACCGCAAGTATCTCGACTCCGACGTCGCCGACCTGCGCAACACCTCGTCGGGCAGCGGCGCGGGCACGCTCACAGCCGGCCTGTTCCTGAAGGAATTCACCGACGGCATGCCCTGGGCGCACCTCGACATCGCGGGTGCGGCGCGCGCGTCCGCAGAAGACGCCGAGGTGTCGAAGGGCGGCACCGGATTCGGCGTGCGGACGCTCGTCGAGCTCGCGGATCGCTTCCGCAAGCCGCGCCGATGACGTGGCGATTCGGGCTCGTCGCGCTCGTATTGTTGAGCGTCCTCGGTTTGACCGCGTGTGGTTCGAGCAAGAAGTCGGGCCCGCCGACGCCCACGATCGTCGACTTCCGCAACGAGAAGAAGGTCGCCGTCGACGCGAAGAACAATCAGTTCTCACCGCCCGAGATCGAGATCGTTCCCGGAACGACCGTCACGTGGACGAACCGCGACGCCGTTTCGCACAACATCCAGAAGTTCGTCGACACAGCCGACTTCGGTGCTCCGTTCGGCGTGCAAGCGGGCGCGTTCGGCCCGGGCGCGACGTACTCGTTCACCTTCAAGAAGCTCGGCGTGTTCCGCTACACGTGCACGATTCACACGCTGATGGACGGCACTGTGCACGTCGTGGCGGCCCGTCCCGCGGCGGCAACGACGTCGTCGAGCGGTTAGTGGCTGAGGGCAGAGCCGTCGGCGAGGACCGCGTGCGGCAAGCACAAGTCGTCGTACTCGGCGATGACGATCTTGGCGTTCTCGCCACATGCCGGGCAGTTCGGGTCGCGGCGTACCTTGAACGTGCGGAAGCTCTGCTCCAGCGCGTCGTACGCGAGCAACCGGCCGCGGAGCGGGTCGCCGAGGTCGAGGATGAGCTTGATCGTCTCGAGCGCTTGAATCGAGCCGACGATGCCGGGCAGCACGCCGAGCACTCCGGCTTCGGCGCACGACGGCGCGAGCTCGGGGGGCGGCGGCTCCGGCAACAAGCACCGGTAGCACGGGCCGTTGTACGGATCGAACACCGTCACTTGTCCTTCGAAGCGGAAGATCGATCCGTGCACGACGGGAATGCGCTTCAACAGTGACGCGTCGTTGAGCAGGTAGCGCGTCGGGAAGTTGTCGGTGCCGTCGAGTACGACGTCGTAGCCGTCGATGATGTCGAGGATGTTGTCGGCGCCGAAGCGCACGTCGTAAGTGACGACGTCGACGTCGGGGTTCAGCGCGGTGAGCGTCTTCTTCGCGGAGTCGACCTTGCGGTCGCCGACGCGCTCCATGTTGTGGAGGATCTGCCGTTGCAGGTTCGACGCGTCGACGACGTCCATGTCGACGACGCCGAGCGTGCCGACGCCCGCGGCCGCGAGATAGAGCGCGGCGGGCGAGCCGAGACCGCCCGCGCCGAGCAGCAACACCTTCGCGCCGAGCAGCTTCTGCTGACCCTCCTCACCGACTTCGGGCAACAGCAAGTGGCGGTGGTACCGGTTCCGCTGTTCGGGGTCGAGCGTCGCGGGCGTGAGCCACGGACGCCCTTCGTTCTTCCATCGCCCGAACCCGCCGGTCATCGACACGACGTCGGTGTAACCGAGGTCTTCGAGCGTCTTCGCCGCGAACGCGCTGCGGTGACCGGCCGCGCAGTACACGACGATCGGCGTCGCCCGGTCGGTCACGTGGTTCTCGATCTTCGACTCGAGGTGGCCGCGCGGGATGAACACGGCGCCCGGGATCATGCCCTGCTCCCACTCGTCGAGCTCCCGCACGTCGAGGAAGGTCGAGGCGCCGAGCCGGGCTTCGGCGGCGTCAGGGTCGATCTCCCGGATCGTGGCCTTCGTGGCCCGGAGGAGGTCTCGGTAGGTCGCCATAGCTGGTGAAATCTTACTCCTGCGGTCGGATATTCCCAACGGGTTGCGATACCCGCCGTTCGCGCCGTTCGGCGACGAGCGCGGCAACCTTCGGGAGCACGACGCCGAGCTGATCGCGCACGACGGCGTCGGCGACGGGGTCGAACGGCGTCTCCTGCGCGTTCAGCACGATGAGCCGGGCGCCGTTCCGCAGCGCGATCTCGGGAAGGCCGGCAGCCGGGTAGACCGCGAGTGATGTGCCGATCGCGCAGAAGACGTCGGCGTCTTCGGCCCACCGCTGGGCGCGCCGCAGGTCGGCGCCGACGAGGTCTTCGCCGAAGCTGATCGTCGCCGACTTCAGGATGCCGCCGCAGTCGAGGCAGCGCGGATCCTCTTCACCCGCGCGCACCCGATCGAGCGTCGGTTCCATCGGGCCGCGCCACGAGCACGACATGCACTTCACCTCGCGCACATTGCCGTGGATCTCGACGACGCGGTCCGGTGACTGGCCGGCCGCGTGGTGCAGCCCGTCGACGTTCTGTGTCACGAGCGCGTGGAGCGCGCCCGCTCGTTCGAGCGCGACGAGCGCGTCGTGTGCGGCGTTCGGTTTGGCGGTCCACATCTCGCTGTCGACGCGGTTGCGCCACGCGCGCCGGCGGATGTCGGGGTCGGACATGTAGTAGTCGAGGGTTGCCGTCTTCTCGGCGTCGGGGTTCTTCGTCCACACGCCTTGCGGCCCGCGGAAGTCGGGGATGCCCGATTCGGTCGAGATACCCGCGCCGGTCAGCGCGACGACGAACTGCGCCTCGTCGATCCAGCCTGCGATCGCGTCGAGCTCGGCGGTGGACACGACACAACGCTACTGCGCACGCCGTGGAAGGGCGCGGGGCGGGGCGCCTGGAACGCCCCGCCCCGCGTGGCCGTTACCGACGGGGGACGGTTGTCGGTAACGGCTCGAGCGCTTCGTCGGGCTCGTCGTGCAGCGCGCGGGCCTGCTCGCGCGCCCACCGCACAGCCTCGTGCGCGAGTGCAGGATGGAAGCCCCCGGCATGGAGCGCACGCTCGACGGTGTCGATCGGTTCGTTCTGGGCCAACAGCGTGAGCGCGAATCGACGCGCACGGCGACGCGCGAGGTCGACGGGATTGGACTGATCGGCGATCCATTCGGCGTGGCGCGCTTGCAGGGCCGCGGGGAGTCGACGCACGTGACGCCGGTGCACCGGTGGCAGCGTGCGCCGCACCGCGACCGTCGACTTGCCGTCGTGACACGCGAGCTCGAACTGTTCGAGCCGATGCAGGCTGCGGAGCAGCGGAGAGCTCGGACCGTCGCGCGGGCCGAGCCCGAGCGCAGCCGCGGTGTCGGCGACGGGGAGCTCGACGCCACCGGGCGCCCGTTCGAAGCGGTCGGCGAGGTGGCGCAGCAGCAAGAGCGAGGTCGGCCCGAGCGTGGGCAGCCAGAAGGTCTCGGCGTACCAACTGCGCGGGTCGTGCCCGATCACGTCGAGCACCGGATCGGGCCAGGGCATCACACGGATCGCCGCGGCTGTGCTTGCCGTCGCGTCACCCATCAAGGGATCACCTCACATCATGTAAGAATGTGTGAGAATGGATAACACGGCGCGCCGGGGCGCGACAACCGGGAATTTCAGGAAGGTCTGATCCGGTCAGGCCGGCCCTCGAGACCAAGTGTGACCGTTGTCGCTTCGTGCCCGAGTTGTCTCAAGAGCGGCAATCGGGCGCCGAAGAACATCTCGACAGCGCTCCTGCAGTCAAAGCATCCGTCCGGCGAGACCCTCCTGCCTCGCCGGACACCAACCCCCCCCAACCGAGCACGCCGGGCCCCACAGATGTGGCCCGGCGTGTTTCTTTGTCGCCCGCGCGGCTCGGGCGCGTCGCTGACGGCCGAGCGTGTCCGAACGTGTATCCCGGAATTCGCCGAAACGCGACAGCTGAAAAATGAGGTGTCGCGTTTTCGGGAATCGCGCGTCACCCGTGCGCGCGGACGCGCCGGCGACGGAGTTGGCCGTGCGTGGTGTCTCCGAGGAGCCCGGCGCCGACTTGCCGTGATTCACTTGTGCACATGAGCGATCCGGACCTCGAGCGATGGCGGCAGTTGGCGGCAAAGGAACTGGGCGGCGCGGATCCCGACTCGCTCGCCTGGCAGACGCCCGAAGGCATCGCGGTCAAGCCGCTCTACACCGCGGCCGACCTCGAGGAGCTCGAGTGCGTCGCCAATCCTCCGTCGGCTTGGCTCCCGGGCGTCGAGCCGTTCGTGCGCGGGCCGCGTGCGACGATGTACGCCAACCGGCCCTGGACCATCCGCCAGTACGCCGGGTTCTCCACGGCCGAGGAGTCCAACGCCTTCTACCGCCGCAACCTGGCGGCGGGCCAGAAGGGCCTCTCGGTCGCGTTCGATCTCGCCACCCATCGCGGCTACGATTCCGATCACCCGCGAGTCGCCGGCGACGTCGGCATGGCGGGCGTCGCGATCGATTCGATCTACGACATGCGCACCCTGTTCTCCGGCATCCCGCTCGACAAGATGAGCGTGTCGATGACCATGAACGGCGCGGTGCTGCCCGTGCTGGCGCTCTACATCGTTGCCGCGGAGGAACAAGGCGTTCCGCAGGCCAAGCTGTCGGGCACCATCCAGAACGACATCCTCAAGGAATTCATGGTGCGGAACACCTACATCTATCCGCCCACGCCATCGATCCGCATCATCTCCGACATCTTCGCCTACACGTCGGCAAACATGCCGAAGTTCAACTCGATATCGATCTCCGGCTATCACATGCAGGAGGCCGGGGCGACGCAGGATCTCGAGCTCGCCTACACGCTGGCCGACGGCGTCGAATATGTGCGCGCCGGCATCAAGGCCGGGCTTACCATCGACAAGTTCGCGCCGCGCCTGTCGTTCTTCTGGGCGG
>Ga0335082_10004923_pt1 | contig 14593 bp, 4 predicted proteins | sample Lox_Sample_41_FD_206718 | JGI IMG/M metagenome (GOLD analysis project Ga0335082, IMG submission 206718) | Soil microbial communities from Loxahatchee National Wildlife Refuge, Florida, United States - Lox_Sample_4.1 | ecosystem: Environmental > Terrestrial > Soil > Wetlands | place: USA: Florida...
TCCAGCGCGTGCTGACTTTCGGCAATTCCCATAACCAGTAGGGCGTTAGACGATTCCGCATGTCGGTGCTGCTAGGACCGTACGTAAGGGAGTAGGGTATGTAGGTCGTGCTCCTGCGATCATCGAGCGCCTTGGAGTATGTGTATGAGACGCCATAGGCCAACCCGTGCGACAAACGCCGATTGAATGTGACCTGCAACGAATTATAGTTGGCGTTATTTCCCCATTCTGAGTCATTGATTGACGAATAACCCGGGTACGGCCGGAAGTAGTCGTCTGGAAGTGGGGTTCCGGTCGTCGGATCCTGGTTTTGTGGCAGGAACTCCGATCCGTAAGGTACCTCATTCCGATTGAAGCCATACGGCCCGTTCCTGGAAACAAACCCTACATAAGACGCACTCAGAACGCTGTTGAATCCAACCGACTGCTCGACGCCAAGCGACCACGAATAGGAATACGGTAAATTTGCGTTAGGGTTGGCATAGCTCGTGGATGGAGGTCCGAGCAATCCCGGAACGGCGGACGGGTCGGTGATGGTTCCGTAATACGAGGTTGGATAAAAAATCGAGGGCGGGTTGACGATGTAGCCGTAGATTGATCCGGAAAAGGTGCGCATCGCAACAAACCGGCCGACGCCTCCCCGAATCGAGGTCTTGCCATCGCCAAGCAGGTCGTAGGCGAATCCAAATCTGGGCTCGGCAACAACGTGCTGGGAATTGAAAATACCTCGCCAACCTGGGGAGCCTATGCTGACAGTTCCCGGCGCAATCGTGCCGCTTCCGGGAACGTAGTAGTCCAAATACGAAGCGGGAAATGTCTCCCCGTTCAGCGGATTTTCCGTCATCCTTTCGCCATTCACTAGCACAGGCTGAAACAGTACCGGAGAGGCCGACGGCTCATACTTGTCAAAATGCAATATTGCCCCCTGCCCACCGTTGATTGCCTGCGGAATGTCGTAGGTAAACCGGACTCCGTAGTTGAGCGACAGTTTGCGGGAGACTCGCCAGTTGTCCTGCGCATACCATTGAAGAGCCTTCGCCGTATTCGAGACGTCTACGAAGTTCGTCACCTGGACGCTGGTATCGAAATAGCCCAGGAGGGCTTCGGCGAACGAATAGCCGACGTTCAAGGGATTATTCGGATTGGCGCCATCGAGATTGAACAGGCCACCCTGGTTCCCGCTTCCGGCATGGTGCGGCTGGTTCTGGTACTCGTCATCAAAATAGAATCCGAACTTCATCTGGTGGTTCCCACGGACATACGTGAAATTGTCGGCCACCGAAAGAGCATGGAAGTGGTTGTTCTGGGGAATGCGAGGGTCGTAGCTAAAGTTAGGTCCTCTCGGCAAATCTCTAAAATTGAAGCCAGGGATCAAACCGAGAGGATTCGTTGCGGGATACAACTGGGGAAAGGCAAGGCCCGTTGGTCCCATTTGAAATTGCTGGATGGTCGAAGTCGGAGTTGAAGTCTTCCCATATGAAAATATCCCGCCCACAGCCAGCTCGTTCACCGTGTGAGGGTTGATGGCATAGTTCGCGTTGAATTCGATCCGATCCGAACCACTGTCAACAGACTGAGGTCCGTTCCAGCCTGCATAGATCGCATACCCGTCCACACCTCGTATGCCAAAGAATCCTCGCTGCCAGCGGCCGAAGATTCGCCACTTGTCGCTTGGAGCATAGTCAAGACGCAATGAGGTCTGATGAACAGGAGTATCGGTGACTGCTGGAAGGACGTAGTTGTAGAACCCCTGGCTCACAGCCGTGTCTGTGAAATTGGGCGAAGGGAACCAATTTAAGAACCTTTGCATCAATGGAACGATTTGGCCTGGACTCACTATGTTCCCCTGATACTGCTGATGCGTCGTTGGGTTGTACACCGGAATCTGCTGCGTCGTACCCGGGAAAAAGCTTTGGGAAAAATCGCCCTTACGTTCCAATGCTGTCGGCATCTGGAACTCATTCAGCCCCTGCGGCACGGTGTTCGGCTCATTATCGTAAGAGAAGAAGAAAAACAGCTTGCTCCGCTCCCGCTCATAAACATGCGGGATAAAAAGCGGACCGCCCAATGTTCCAGTAATCGTGTTGAAGCGGTACCGGCTTTTCGGCTGACCAGTGAGGTTGTTGAAATAGTCGTTCGCATTCAGGGCTTCATTCCGAAATGCGTACCACAGCGAACCGTGAAAATCCTTCGTTCCAGACTTTGTGGTCACGTTCAGAACCGCGCCTAACGCCTTTCCGTGTTCGGGTTCATAGCCGCTCACAAGTACCTTGACGTCTTGGATATTCGCGATAACGGCAGGCGCGTCGTCCCAGCTATAGTTGCTCAAGCTGGAAAAGACCCCATTCGTGCTGAAATACGCTGCACTCGGAGGACCAATAGCCATAAAACTCGCCTGGGAGGAAGTGCCACCCAGGCTATTGTTCCCGTTGCCCAAATACGTGGACCCGGGAACAAGTTTCGTCAGCGCCACATAGTCGTTGCCAAGCACCGGAAGCGACGCCATTTCATACGCCGAAATGAGGGCGGATTGTTCTGAACTCGTCGTCTGGACAGGGGGATTTTCTGAGGTAACTCTGACTATTTCGGTACTGGACCCTACTTTCAAAATCAGAGTTCCGACGGAAAGTCGATCGGCCGTTAGAATCAAAATGTCTCGTTTCTCGAGCTTCGCAAACCCACTCTGTTCGATGGAGAGGGTGTATTTGCCGGGCGGGAGCTGGGCGAAGACAAAATAGCCGTCTTCGTTCGTTTCCGTTGTCTGGCTTGTTGCATTGAGTTGGTCGACCACTCGCACCGTAGCTCGCACCACGGTACGCTGATGCTGATCGAATACTGACCCGCTCATAAGCCCGTTGACAGATTGGGCGAATGCCCTTTTTCCGAAAATCATCCCGAATACTGAGACGAGAATAGTCAGGACGACAAAAGCTCGGACCAATTCGACGACAAGACATTCTGAGCACACATTTGCTCGTCGTCCACAAGCCGCAGAAGTGTTCACCGCCCCCCCAAACAACCTGCCCGTAGCTCAATCAACGTTCTCTAGAGCACGTCAGTTTAAGCTCGTGCCTTTACTGCCGTAACCTGTCAGTTTTGACAGTTGTTACACGGCTCTGGCGGTGTTATCTGCCATCCAACCTGGCAGTGCTCTCACGGTTGCTGACACAAATACATCGAACGTTTTCGGAGTCAGTGAAGATCGCGCAACTTACCGGTATGTGCAAGAAGAACCAATTGGCCGAGATCAGGGCCAGTCAGAGAGTCGAAACTGGTCATTTATTTCAACACGTCATGTTTTACGACTCCTCCCGTAACCGCTGGGTGCCCCGCTCCTGCGCTTTTGCAGGGGCGGGTGCGATCCTGCCGAGCCTCAAGGGATTTTGGTGTCGGGAATCGAAGGTGAGCCGTGCCGTTCACCCACTTACGGACATCTGCCCACAATCACACGCCTCTGTGATCCCAGTCCTGGCGCTCCACAACCCAAACAGCAGATCCTAACCAAGGCGGTAGCAGCATGAGACCAAAATGGCCAGAAAGAGCTAACTCCTTACGGGTCAAGATTTTACCCGTAAGTTGTTGAGCGCCATAGATTACTTCTAAAATTTCCGCTAAGTTGAAGATTCCACTAGACCGAAGGGGAGGGGGGATACCCCAATCAACCGTTTTCGAACCGAAATTTCTACCGACGCCGGGGAGGGTGTCTATTTCTTCCCCGGCTCCGAATCATAGACTCCGAGCGCCCGTTCGAGTTCCTGCATACGATTACTGTCCTTCACCTTACTGAGCGAATCGTTCGAAACCTTGATCGTGCCCGCAAGGATGCCCTTCAGGTTGTCCCGGTTCACTCGCCAACGTGCAATGACCGATGTCGGCACAGTGCCCATCCCTGACGGAGTAAAAAAGCGCTGCGGAATTTTCGCCGTGATTCCCGCTCGTTCCAGCTGCGCCTGCAATTGCTCGATATGCGATGCCCCAAACGCAATCACGATGCGCTGCGCTCCGGCAGAAGCATCAAGGCAGTTCTCCACGATGCGCCGATTGCGTTCATGCCAGCCTCCCAGCGCAATGTCCGCATCCGTGTTTTCGCCGATCACTTCTTCAAACTTTTTCTTGCTCAAAACCACAAAGTCCCCGTGCAGGAAGTCAAAAACAGTCTCCGTCTTCAACGCCTCTTTGAGTTGTTTCCCAATCTCAGCCTCCGACCCCTCCCATTGCGCCCGGACTTCTTTTGGCATCAACTCCTGGCCGCGGCCCTGCCAAGCGCTGGCGATCCTCCAATCGGCAGCCACAAAATGCGCATTCAGTGCCGGAGCAATCTCGTCGAGGTATACCGCCTCCGGCGGGTAATATCCCTCCATCGAGGTCTTGTACGCTTCGGGTGCGATCTCTCCGCAGACCACCTGCGGGCGGATCGTTTCTATTTCCTTGCGAAGATCATTGAGCGAATAGTGCGCTTCCGGCCAGAAATGTCCGTCGTGCGCCGTGCCCACCAGATACACCTCAGGTACTTGGCTCGCAGCCGTAGAGGTCTGGGCCGCCGCACAAATAGAAAAGAGCAGAACTGCGAAGAAGATGCTAAGAATGTCTCTCATGTAAATAAATACGCAATTGCAACGCCAGAGTTCCGGACAAATAACGCCCGAAGGTCTCGAATTCGTTTTCCTGTTCCCGTTCCAAAATTATGGAGCTCTGCCGTGACGGTCTTGCAGGACGGGTGCTTCCGTGTGATTCAAATCACGCGCGAGGAAGTAATGCCCATACTAGAGTGTGAGCTTTAATGCCAGCTGCCCAACCCGAGGATTAACGGCCGTTGAGCTGATCAGCCCAAACGTGGGCGAAGTAAAGTTCGAATCCGGATTCGCGAATTGCGGATGATTCAGTGCATTGAAGAATTCGGCACGAAACTGCAGGCTCATGCCCTCGGGGAGAAAAATCGTCTTTGAGAATGCGATATCGAGGTTTGCTTGCCCCGGCCCGTCCACAAGCCCCGTTGCGCTGTTCCCAAATGCCGTTCCAATGCCGTCCGCGCCAATGATTTGTGGATTTGTAAAGCAGGATGCGTTGAAATATGCATTTAGTTTCGACTGAACCGGTCCACTCGCCACCAGCTGACTCTTCGAGCACGTTCCGCTCAGTTGGGCCCTGTCTTCATTGATACCAAAGACGTTCTTCGAATTCGTATCGGCGATCGTCAGAGCGCTGCCAGACTGAATCGTCACAACTGCAGCCAGCGTCCAATCGCCCAGAATTCTTCGTTCCAGACCACTCAGCGGACCCGGAACGTCCCAGGTCTCACTGAATACGAATCGATGCGTACGATCGAAGCTGGCTCTTCCCCAACGCTGGCGGGGAGAGTTTTGATCTCCAAGCGTCAGGGCATTCCCAGAGGAGGTTCCGTTGATATCAGAGCCATCAGTATCCAACGTCTTTGAGTAAGTGTAGGAAGCAAGGAACTGAAGCCCATGGCGCAGAGACTTGGTGATGCTTGCTTCCAGACCGTTATACCAATTGCTCCCCTCGGATTCCATTTCGACAAGGGAGTCCGGAGGAACCCCGAGAATTGGGACTCGCAGCGGAATATTTGCCAGAGTGTTTGTGATTTGTCCCCTGATTGGATTTCCGGCCGCGGCCGAAAGCGCCTGGTTCAGAGAACGTTGGCGGACCAGGTGCGTGCCGCGACTGCCAAAGTATCCAATTTCCAGAAGCCAACCCTCGCGTAGTTCATTCTGAAGATTTAAAGAATACTGCTGCATGACGGCAGGCCGAAGATTGGAAACCACGGAATAAATTGTCGTTGTGCTAGTCGGAGAGTAAATCGGAAACATCGGAAAAGATTCGGGCGTAGGAAAAGGCTGCGCAAAGGGCGCTTGAAATGTCGCATTAGAGTTTGCTGCTCCAGCATTTAATCGAAACACCGAGAACGGCGCGCCGAATACATTTTGATAAGAGGCTTGGCCAGTGGGTCTGGAGTAATACATCCCGTATCCGCCCCTAATTGCCATTTGACTTTTGTTGGGCAAGAACTGCCAGGCAAACCCGATCCGAGGTGCGATCGCGTTTTGTCCGGCTCCGTCATTGCCGAACGTATTGCTGGATCGCGATACCCCCGTTGGAAGAACGCCTGAGAAGTTGGAAGCGACCACGTAACCTGCCTGGCTACCGCTTGCCGGAGGGTTTGGATCGGCTTTGCTGATATCAAAGCTCGCATTTCTACCTAGGTTGTCGCCGAATTGCCCGATGTGCTCGTACCGGACCCCAAGATTTAACGTGAGGGACTTGGTGACCCGATAGTCGTCTTGTGCGAATCCCGACCCCTCCCAAACCCTGAGTTCGCGATTTGTGAGGCCGAAATCATCAAACGAAGCAAACACGTTGCTGAAGTCTGAGTGATTGGCATCCGCGCTAAGTCCAAGTAGGAAATCAGGCCAACTGAGAAACCTCAGAAGCGATCCGAGACCCACGAGATTCAAGTTATCTTGCAAGCGAGTGACGGAACCTCCGAGTCGCACGAGGTGGGGACCGCGGACGAAACTCAGGTCGTCATTGAAGACGAAACTATTTTGTGCAATCGTCCTTGGAAATCCCGAAGCGATACTCGTGGAACCAAGAATCGCCAAACTGGGCAGCTCGTTGTTATGGCTCATCGCCCCTTCGGCGACCCCAATGTCGGACCACTTGAATGGCGTCTTGGCTTCCGTGCTGGTTCTGGAGCGGACATAGCCAAACCGAGCATCGTTAAACCATGAGTTGCCGAATGTGTAGGTGTGGGACAGGGAGAAGACCCTGAACTCCGAATCGCTCGGACTTGGGAAACCCGGGATATTTCCTGCTGGATTAAGTCCGTTCCCAGGAAATGTGACGGTCTGATCATCGTTGGCCAGAAAGAAGCGAGCCGAAAACTTGCTATTCGATCCTCGGAGATAGTCAGCATTCGTAGCGAATTGGTCTTCGCTGAAATGGCAAGGATCCGTGAATACTGAGAAGCCCTGCTGAGCAAATGGTTTTCCCGAATTTACTGTTTGGGGCGAGGGGATGAGAAAGGTTCCATCAGGCAGTTTGAGATTCAAGAGGGCAAGGGCTGAAGGATTGATGTTGGACCCGTCAGGTCTGACCGCAATACCCCCTTGCGCACCGGTCATCCCTCCAAACATGCTCCCGAGGAGGGCCGGGGAGCGGTCATTCGTCAGGGGCGGCTCGCTTAAACTGGCGGTGCAAGCGGTCCTCGATTGACCGGCGGCAATCCCATTTACCTGCCTCGTACCCTGATAGGACCCAAAGAAAAGGAATTTGTCCTTCTTGATCGGCCCACCTAAGGCAAACCCAAATTGGTTCTGCTTGAGGACAGGGCGCGGTTGACCGGTTTGATTCAGAAAGAAATCGTTGGCATTCAAAGCCTCGTTGCGCAGAAACTCGAAAACCGTGCCGTGAAATGCGTTGCTCCCGGTTTTTGTAATCACGCTGATGTTGGCACCGCCATAGCGCCCATAAGCGGCGTCGTACAGACCCGTCTGGACTTTGAACTCCTGAAGACTGTCGGGGTTCGGAAGCGGAATGCCACCGCTGCCGGAGGCACTCCCCTGTACATCACTTACGCTGATTCCGTCCACTTGGAAATTGTTGTCATACGATCGAGCACCGTGCACGTAAATCCCATCATTCGATGTGGCTATCTGTGATAGAGCGGTTCCACCGAGTCCAAGCTCGCCGGCGTTGTAGACTCCGCTCAATATCCCAGGAGAGAGAGTCGCTATCTGGGCAAAATTTCTAGTCACCAGCGGCAAAGTGCTGACTGCTTTCTCGTCTACTACCTTACCCACCGCGGAACTGTCAGTCTGGACAGTAGGCCGCTGCGCAGAGACGTTCGCGCTCTGGGACACAGTTTCAAATCTCAGATGTAGCTCGATGTGGACTACGTCTGCAACGCTGACGTTGATCAATGCTCTGCCAACAAGCGGGTTGGCCCCGGGGCTGTGTGCTTGTACCTCATAGCTCCCCGGGGAGAGCAGCTGAAAATGAAATCTTCCTTCCTCGTCGGAAGTAACAGTTTCAACCATGCCGGTGTCCTGATTGGAGAGACGGACAACTGTAGCCGGTATGACGGCTCCACTTGGGTCAAGCGCCACGCCAGTCAGAGCGCCGGTCGAGGCGGTCTGGCCCTGCAAGCGGCTGTGACATAGCAGAGCCATTGTCAGGGTCGCCAGAAGTATTGGCCTACGCCAGAGCTTTTCTGAGTTTGGACGCATGTAATCCATCGCCCATAAGGGATTTATCGAGCGCATGAGCCGCAAGTGAATCGAACGCTGGGATGCTCATGTTAAAGCAAACGTTCGCCGCTCCCGCTGCGAAAGTGAGGCGAAAGTGTACTTGTAAATCCTACATAGACGTAACTAGTAGTTTTACCAGTCCGCATTACTAGTAGATCGTTCTAGAATTGGGGCGCCACTTGTCGTTAGCGGTTCTGTTCCTGTTAGGGCGTTATGTGCGGTAAACGTCTGAAAATCCCGCAAGTCTTCGAGGAAGGCCCGCCCGGACGCAGAGGAGTAGCTGACCTGCTCTGGCTTCTGGTTGCAGTTGCCGTTTTTGTCGCCCTGCATTTGAGTGCAGCGGCGCAAATACGCATAGAACCCCGACGTGTCCTCATCCTCAATGACCTTGGCATCATCTCGTCACCTGGCTTCGCCGAAGTAGATCAAGCACTCGTGGCAGGTCTACAAAAATCGCGGTACCACATCGATCTTTACGAGGAGAGTCTGGAAGTCACGTTGTTTCCAGACGAAGGGTTCCGCCGGCGATTTCGCGAAGAATTTGTTCGCAGGTATTCAGAGCGCAAACCAGACGTGATCATTGCCGCCGGATCGGAATCCCTCAAGTTTCTTACCGATTTGCACGAAAAGTTCCTCCGAGATACGCCAATCGTCGTTTGCGTAATTCTAGAGGAGATTCCTGAGCGGCTAAGATCCGAGATGCAGGTCACGGGTGTTGTGGCTAGAATGCGACCAGACGAGACTTTGAATGTGGCGTTGCGCTTACTACCTCGCACAAAACACGTCGTGGTCACGGGTGGTAAGGGGAAGTTTGACTACAGATTCGAAGAGATCGCTAAGCAGAGTTTCCGCAACTACGAATCGAAGCTTGACTTCACCTATCTCACCGACTTAAACATGCCCACCCTGCTGGAGCGATTGAGAAAGCTGCCGAGCGATACGATCGTCTATCACACCGCAATTTCAGAAGACGCGGCGGGAGAGCGCTTTATTGATTCGGCACAGGCGCTACCGTTGGTCATCGGTGCCGCGAACGCGCCGGTATTCGTCATGGACGATGTGGATTTCAGGGGAGGCGCCGTCGGCGGCCACTTGGTGAACTGGGCCGATGATGCAACCGCTGCTGCCGGAATGGCCGTGCGAATTCTCAATGGCGAGAGGGCGAAAGATATTCCTATTGTGACGAGCACGAACGAATACATGTTCGATTGGCGAGCTCTCAAACGCTGGGGGATGAAGGAGAGCGACCTTCCGAGTGGAAGCATCGTCCTCAATCGGCAATTCAGCGTTTGGGATTCTTATAAGCAGTACATCCTTGCCGGCGTATGTCTGATCCTGTTCCAGGCCTTCCTTATCGGTGGATTGCTGTGGCAGCGTGCTCGACGACGCCAGGCGATTCGCGATCTTCAAAAGCAGACGACGGAGGTTAAAGCGCGAAAAGAACTGTTAAAAATATTCGTCAAAAACGTGCCGGCTGGTGTCGCGATGCTAGACCGTGACATGCGATATGTCCAGGTGAGCGACCGCTGGTGTGAGGACTACGGACTGGATGCTTCGACGATTCTGGGACGTTCCCACTATGAAGTTCTCACCGACGCGCCCGACTGGTGGAAACAAATCCATCGACGGGCTCTTGACGGAGAAACGTTGCGAGCCGACGAGGACCGCTGGGAGCGCAAAAGCGGCACCACCTGGGTACGCTGGGAGGTTCGTCCCTGGCTGAGTGTCGATGGAACCCCCGGAGGAATTCTCATCTTTGCCGAAGACATCACTCGCCGCAAACAGGCCGACGATGCACTCTCGGGCATGACTCATAAGTTGATCGAATCGCAGGAGCAAGAGCGCTCTCGTATCGGGAGAGAGTTGCACGATGACATCAACCAGCGCCTCGCTTTGGTGGCTGTCGAGTTGGATCGATTCAAACAGAACGCTTCTGCAAACGATTTTCACGACGTACTCGAAAAAGCCAAAGGTCGGGTGATCAAGATTGCTACGGATGTGCAGGCGCTCTCTCACCAGTTGCATTCATCGAAGCTGGAGTACCTCGGTCTTGCTGCGGCGGCAAAGAGTTGCTGCAGGGAGATTTCGGAAATGCACAATGTGCAAGTTGATTTCACGCACGACGGTGTGCCACGCAATTTGCCTCAGGAAGTCGCCCTTAGTTTGTTTCGAGTGTTGCAGGAAGCTCTGCAGAATGCAGTCAAGTACAGCGGTACCGATCACTTCGAAGTAGAACTGTGTGGGACAGATTCTGATCTTACTCTCAAGGTTCGCGACTTCGGACCAGGCTTTGACGTGGCGGAAGCCATGAAAACCAAAGGTTTGGGCCTGGTGAGCATGCGTGAGCGCATCAATTTAGTGAAGGGTGAGCTTGAAATCAAGTCAGACTCAGTCTCGGGAACAGAGATTACGGCGCAGGTTCCAATCCCGGCATCAGACCGCACAAGCAATGTGACCCCGATATCGGCTAGAAAGATGAAGAATAATACGCGGTCTCAACGCATTGTGTTGGCTGACGATTTTCCCGAGATATTCGAACAAGCCAAGAAACTGCTTCGGAATGATTACGAAATTGTCGGCTTTGCCTCAAACGGCGGAGAAGCTCTTAGGCTTTGCTCGACTCTTAACCCAGACATCGTCCTTCTCGATATCTCAATGCCGGTTCTCTCCGGATTCGAAGTCGCAACTCGCCTGAAAGAATTGGGGTGCAGATCAAAAATTATCTTCGTTACCGGCCAGGAGGATCACGACTACATTGACTCAGCTTTTTCGCTGGGTGCCTTAGCCTACGTTCTCAAGGCCAGAATGGGGACCGATCTCCTTCCCGCCATTGATGGGGCCTTAAAGGGCTTTACTTTCACGTCGCCGATTGCAGTGCAGGTAGCCGCTACATCACCTGAACGCCGATAATCCCTACCCATGTCCTTCTGCACCCTACGTGCCCAGATTTCTGACCCCACCGCTCGCGCTCACTCCTCACTCGGCGTAGCTAGCGAAAGTGCATAAACGTCGTAGTGGCCATGCTCGCGCGAAATAACGAGTGATCCATCCGGAGCCAGGCCGAAAGATGCGGAAGCCGCGCGGAAATTCACATCCAGGAATCTCTCTTCGGCGCCATCGGGGACATGAACACGAAATGTTGCATGTTCGTCGGTGGAATAGTGGGCGGGATAATAAATGTACTATGAGTCAGCTGACCAAACCGGAAATTGTGCGGGACGAGTCAGTGCGTTCGTTTGCCGGATTTGAGGTCGACAAGAACAAGCCGTTCGCTTTTGGCATCGCTCGCTGCCAACCAACGTCCATCGGGGGACCAGAGGGGGTTGTACAAACCATCCGTGCCCGGGATTCTTTGGCTTTGACGAGTTCCCAACTCCATTCGGTAAAGGGCTACGGTGGATGAATCGTCGATGCCGGGTGGCCTGCCCTTTTGACTTTGACGATAGGGAGAACAAAAGTGGGTGCCCCGCTCCTGCGATTTTTGCAGGGGCGGGTACGATGCTGCCGATCTCAGGAGATTTTGATGTCGAGAATCGAAAGGTAGCCGCATCGTTCACCCCCCCAGCGAACATCTGCGCAGAATCACAGCCCCGTGTGATTCCAGTCCTAGCGATCCACAATCCAAAAGCAGACCATAACCAAGGCGAAAGCTTGCGAGAAGAAAAACGCCAGCAAGGGATAACTCCTTGCGAATGAAGATTTTACCCGCAAGTTATTGAGCCCCATAGATTACTTCTCGAATTTCCCCTAAGTTCATGATTCCATTAGACCGAGGGGGAGGGGGATACCCCAGCCCGCCCGATCCCGCCAACTTTTCTTGGCTTGATCCTCACGGATTCACGGTGAACACTGCCGCGCTTTGGGCACTGCCTCCCGGAGTTGTCACCGCGATCTTTCCGGTCTTCGCATTTGCCGGAACAACGAATGTGAGTTGCGAATCTGAGTTTACGGTGTATGACGTTACCCTCACGCCTCCGACACTGATCGCCTGAGTCTGAATCAACCCCGTTCCCGTGATTACCACCGAATCTCCGGTTTTTCCATTCGTTGGAGAAAAGCTGAGCACCTGCGGAATCACTCTGAAAATCTTGCTGCTCGTCAGCGCCCCGGAGCTTGTGTTGACCGTCACGAACCCCGTTTCTCCCGACGGAATTGCCGCCGTCATGAACGTGTTGGACAAGACATGAAACGAAGCCGGAGTTCCATTGAACGTGACACTCGCCGCCGTAGCGAAGCCCGTCCCCAGAATTCCGACGGATCCGCCGACAAGACCAGTAGGACTTGTCAGCTGCGCGAACGGAGGCAAGCCTGTCTTGAAGCCGTAGATTGTGCCATCGCTTGCTGCGCCACCTCGTTTGGTCAGTCCGAAGATTGCGCCATTCGTATGCTGCATCGGGGTTGCGTAGGCGCCATCACCATCAGGCACGTCAAAACTGGTGAGGACCGAATATGCGCCAGAAGTCGTGATTTCAAAAATTACCCCCGCTCCATTCTGGCCACCCCATATCGTCGCTCCATAAAGGTTCCCGTCATTGCCTGCAATCAGGCCTGCGAAAGCCTGATATCCGAACTGGAAATTCTTTGAACTGAAGTTGTAGATCACGCTATAAGTTCCCGTCGGTGTGATTTTGAAGATGACTCCCGCATCCTCCGTTCCTCCAGCGGTTGTCGTGCCGTAGAGATTGCCATCGCTTCCTTCTACGAGTCCGCCAATCGGAAACTGGCCATGCGGCCCGTCGAAACTGTACAGAATCGTGGAAGTCGTTCCGCTAATCCGATAGATCGAGCCGTTTTGCGTGGCCCCGGCGAATTCCGTCGTTCCGTAATATGCTCCATTTCTTGCCAGCAGCAACGGACCGAAAGATTCAGACGGAGTGGTTGCGATTCTGGTGAGAACACCAGCCGGAGTAATCCTGAACGCGATGCCAGGATGTGTCGTGCCATACATCGCTCCGTCGGACCCGATCATTAACGGCGACACCGGAAAGCCTCCATCTTTCGTGGAGTCACCGGTGAAGTCGTGGATCACGGTCAATGCGCCCGCCGGAGTAATTCTGAATACGTTTCCGAAGCCGTAAGCACCACCTTCCTCCGTGGTTCCCCAGACGTTTCCATCAAGTCCAAGCAACAGCCCGCCGACCGGAGTGCTGCCATGCACCGTGTCGAAACTGTAGAGTTCCGCGTACCTGCCGCTGGGCGTGATCTTGAAAACCGTCCCGATGTTGCTGGCTCCTCCGAAGGACGTTATGCCATAAAGATTTCCATCGCGTCCCTCCGCCATGATCGACGGGTGCTGCGGACAGCACGCTCCTGAGTGTCCCGGAAAATCGTAAAGGTCGATATATCCCTGCGCGCTGAGAAATTGCCCGCACAGCAGCATCGATAACAGGGTAAGTCCGAGAATCGTCTTGCCGATGTAAGAAACTCGAGGCTTGGCGTCGGCAGACTCTGCGGTGCTAAATCGTACTGTCGTCTCGCGATGCGTGGCTGCAGTTGTCATAAGTGTTATCCCCCGGAGTATTCGTTGGGAGCGGGCAAACCGCTTGCTGGGCAAGGCTTTCGCGCGGGAAGCCGGCGCAGATTCTAACAGGAATCTCCCCCGGAATCGTCTATTTCCCGTCAGCGTTATTGGAATTCCTTCCAGATTCAAAATTGCGGTGGAAGGGAGCGGTTTTCTCCCCCCAGAGGCCGTCCCTCCCCCGTTTCCAACACTTACAGCTTGCGAAGCGCGACGCCTGCCAGGTAGTTTCCCCCGACAGTCTGCGGCGCCATAGTGAACGCCTGTGGTCCAGCTTTCACTACCTGGATGTCGAAGCCAAATCCGCAGCCTGTGCCGCAGCCGAGAGCGATGAATCCGCTGCCGTCAGCGTTGAATTGCTGGATTTGCGCGGATAGCCCGGAGAGGTTGATGTCTCCGCATCCGACTGTGTGCTGTGTGGCCGAGATCTGGGTCCCATTGCCGGTTGCGTCGAGCGTGAACGTGGTTTCTAGAGTGGTCGTGCCGCATCCGGTGACGCCTGAGAGAGCGGCAGTCCAGGTGCCTTTCATCTGGCTGATGCTGATTGGAGCTTTCGCTGGTGACGCATCTTGGGCTGCGCTGAACATCACCGCCGCGAACGTAATGACAAGCAATGCCGCAGTTCCGGTTGCGAGTTTCTTGGTGTTGAGCTTCATAACTTTCCTCCTGAGTTTTTGGTTCTCGATCAGCCAGGCCACAGTTGGGGAAAGGATGTTGGGTGCTGGCTTGCTCGGGCGTTTGTGCCGCCCTACTGGATAAAACGTGAAATCCCGGAAAATCGGCTCATGAAGGCTGAAAGATTTATTTC
>Ga0335082_10004924_pt1 | contig 14593 bp, 10 predicted proteins | sample Lox_Sample_41_FD_206718 | JGI IMG/M metagenome (GOLD analysis project Ga0335082, IMG submission 206718) | Soil microbial communities from Loxahatchee National Wildlife Refuge, Florida, United States - Lox_Sample_4.1 | ecosystem: Environmental > Terrestrial > Soil > Wetlands | place: USA...
CAGAGACCCCTCATCTACCTGCTGCTGGCTGCGTCCGCCGCGGCGCTCGTCTCCGGCAAGGGGGGCGACGCGGTGGTGATCCTGCTCGTGGTCTTCCTGAACGCGCTGATCGGCTCGATCCAGGAGGGTCGCGCGGAGCGTTCGCTCGAGTCGCTGCGGCGCATGGCGAGCGTGAAGGCGCGCGTCCTCCGGGACGGGCTCGAGCACGTGGTCGAGGCGCGCGCTCTCGTCCCGGGCGACATGCTCGTGCTCGCTGCGGGAGACGCCGTGGCCGCCGACGCGCGGCTCCTCGATGGCGCCGCGCTCGAGGTGGCCGAGGCGGCGCTCACCGGCGAGTCCGCGCCGATCGCGAAGCAGGCCGCCGCGCTCGCGTTCGATACGCCGCTGCCGGACCGCAGCAACATGGTCTTCGCGGGCACCCACGTGACCTCGGGCCGGGCGCGCGGCGTGGTGGTGGCGACCGGCCGCGGGACCGAGGTCGGACGGATCGCGGCGCTCGCGGAGGGGGCGCGCGAGCCGAAGACGCCGCTCGAGCGCCGGATCGCGCAGCTCGGTCGCTCGCTGGTCGTCGCGTCGGGGGCGCTCTTCGTCGCCGTGAACGCGCTCGGAGCGTGGCGGGGCCTCGCGGCCGGCGAGATCGCGATGGTGGCGGTGAGCCAGGTCGTGGGGCTGATCCCGGAGGGCCTGCCGGCGGCGATGACCATCGCGCTCGCGGTCGGCGTGCAGCGGATGGCGCGCCGCGGCGCCATCGTGCGCCGGCTCGCCGCGGTCGAGGCGCTCGGCTCGACCACCGTGATCTGCACCGACAAGACGGGGACCCTCACGCGCAACGAGATGACCGTGAGCGCGCTCTGGCTGCCGAGCGGGCGCGAGATCGCGATCACCGGCGGTGGCTACGCGCCGGTCGGGACGCTGGTCGAGGCGGGCCGGGAGCTCGCCGCCGAGCCCGATCCGGAGCTCGAGGCGCTCCTGGTCGCGGCCGTCCTCTGCAACGACGGCCAGCTCCTCGCCCCCGACGAATCGGAGCCCGCGTGGCGCGGGGTCGGCGATCCCACCGAGGTCGCGATCTTGGCCGCGGCCCTGAAGGCCGGCCTCCCCCTCGGCGCCGTCCGCGAGCGCTTTCCGCGGCGGGCCGAGCTTCCGTTCGACCCGGCCGTCAAGATGATGGCGACTCAGCACGACGACGCGGGCCGCGCGCGCGTCTTCGTGAAGGGCGCCCCCGAGATCGTCACAGAGCTCTGCGGCTTCGCGGGTCGCGGCGGCGAGGCGCACCCGCTCGATCGGGCTGCGCTCGCGGCGGCGCGGGCGGCGGCGGATCGCCTCGCGGATCGCGCGCTTCGCGTGCTCGCGGTCGCGGTGGTCGACGACTCGATCGACGGCGCGCTCGGCTTCCGCGCCTTCGAGGGCCGGGCGGTCCTGCTCGGCTTGATCGGACAACTCGACCCCGCGCGGCCCGAGGTGGGCCCGGCGCTCTCGGCGTGCCGCGCAGCGGGGATCCGCACCGTGATGGTGACCGGCGACCACAAGACCACCGCCTTCGCGATCGCGCGGGCCCTCGGGATCGCGGCGCAGGGCGACGACGTCCTCGACGGCCGCGATCTCGAGCGCCTCGGCGACCCCGAGCTCGACGCGCGCCTGCCGCGTGCATCGGTCTTCGCTCGCGTCCATCCCGCGCAGAAGCTCCGCATCGTCGAGGCGTTCCAGCGCGCGCGCGAGGTCGTGGCGATGACCGGCGACGGGGTCAACGACGCGCCCGCCCTGGCGCACGCCGACGTGGGCGTCGCGATGGGGCGGACGGGCACCGAGGTCGCCAAGCAGGCGGCGCGCGTCGTGGTCGTCGATGACAACTTCGCGACGATCGTCGCTGCCGTCGAAGAGGGGCGCCTGGTCTATCGCAATCTCAAGAAGGTGATCTTCTACCTGCTCTCGACCTCGATCCCCGCGGTCGTCGTCCTGCTCGCCGCGCTCCTGCTCGGCTATCCGCCCCCGCTCGCAGCGCTGCAGATCCTCTGGATCAACCTCGTCACCGAAGGGACGGTGACAGTGAACCTGATCATGGAGCCCGCCGAGGGCGACGAGATGCGGCAGCCGCCGATCGCCCCAGGCGAGCCCCTCCTCGGGCGCCCGGCCCTCTGGCGGATGGCCGTCATCGTCCCGGTCATCATCGCCGCGATCCTGGGCTGGTTCATGACGAGGCTCGCCGAGGGGGTGCCGCTCCCGATCGCGCGCTCCGAGACCTTCACGCTGCTCGCCGTGTGCGCGTGGTTCAACGTGCTCAACTGCCGATCCGAGCGCCGCTCGGCGCTCGGCCTGGGGCTGTTGCGGAACCCGTGGCTGCTCGGCGGCCTCCTGCTCGGCAACGCCATGCAGCTCGCGGTGATCTATTGGGGGCCGCTCCGAGAGCTCTTCCACGCCGAGCCGATCCAGGTCCGCGAGTTCGTTTGGATCGGACTCGTCGGGAGCTGCGTGCTCTGGGCCGAAGAGCTGCGCAAGCTCGCGCAGCGCAGCCGCCCCCGGCGAGCGACCTGAGGGACCGGCGATCGAGGTTGCAGCCCCAAGGGAGCATGGCTACGGATACCTCGTGAGCGGCGACGCGGTCATCCCCCACTTGGTGCTGAGCACCGCTTCGCACCTTCTGCTCGCTCCCGTCGCCCACGCGGCCAACGACGTCGCCACCTCGAGCGTCTTCTCCCCGGTGTCGGCGCCTGCGGACTCAGTGGTGCGCGTCGCGACGCTGGTCCTGATCGTCACGGCGGGCATCTTCGCCGTGGTCGCGAGCCTCCTGGTCTACAGCGTCGTGCGGTTCCGCCGTCGAGCGGACGACGACGGCAGCGAGCCGCCGCAGGTCTACGGCAGCGACCGGATCGAGCTTGCCTGGACCGTCATCCCGATCATCACGGTCTTCGTGCTCTGCCTGGTGACGGCGCGCACGGTCTACGACGTGCAGGCTGCGCCGAGGCCAGCGGACGCGCTCGAGGTGACGGTGGTCGGCCATCAGTGGTGGTGGGAGATCCGCTATCCCGGCTTCGCGACCGCCAACGAGATGCACGTGCCGGTCAGCGAGGGCCCGGCAGCGCGCCCGACCTTCCTCGCCCTCGAGTCTGCCGACGTCGCCCACAGCTTCTGGGTCCCGCGCCTGGCGGGCAAGACCGATCTCATCCCGAACCGCCACAACCGGATGTGGATCGCGCCGCGCGAGCCGGGCCTCTATCTCGGCCAGTGCGCGGAATTCTGCGGCACGCAGCACGCGCACATGCTCCTGCGCGTCGTCGTGGAGCCCGCCGCCGAGTACGCGCGCTGGGTCGCCGCGCAGCAGGCGCCGGCGGCCGACGATCCCGATGCCTCCGCCGGGCGGCGCGTCTTCGAGACGACCGCCTGCATCAACTGCCACACCGTGCGCGGGACCGTCGCGACGGGACGTTTCGGTCCCGACCTGACTCACCTGATGAGCCGCGCGACTCTCGCGGCCGGTGCCGCGGAGATGAGCCGCATCTCGCTTCGCGCTTGGATCGACGACCCCGATCACGTGAAGCCGGGCGCGCTGATGCCGGCGATGCAGCTCGACGACGCGGCCACCGACCAGCTCGTCGGCTACCTCATGACACTGCGCTAGCGAGGGCCTCATGGCAACCATCGATCCCGCCTTCGCCTCCGCACATCCCGGCGCCAGCCGCACCTCGGTCCCGGGCCTGCTGCACGGCTGGGTCGTGAGCGTCGATCACAAGCGGCTCGGCCTGATGTACATCGCCTCGGGGCTCTTGTTCTTCGTCGTCGCCGGCCTCGAGGCGACGGTCATTCGCATCCAGCTCGCAATCGCCGAAAACCACTTCGTCTCGCCGCAGGTGTTCAACCAGATGATGACGCTGCACGGCACCACCATGGTGTTCTTCGTGGGGATGCCGATCTTGCTCGGCTTCGCGAACTACCTGGTGCCGCTCATGATCGGCACGCGCGACATGGCCTACCCACGGCTGAACGCCTTCTCGTTCTGGCTGTCGCTGTTCGGCGGTCTTCTGCTCTACTCGAGCTTCCTCGCCGCCGAGGGGCTGTTCGGCGGCGGCGCGGCTCCCGACGTCGGCTGGTTCGCCTACGCGCCGCTGACCGAGCTCACGTTCTCGCGCGGCAACGCCACCGATTACTGGAACCTCGCCATCCTGGTGAGCGGCGTCGGCTCGATCGGCACCGCGATCAACCTCGTCGCGACCACGCTCTGCTTGCGCTGCCCGGGCATGACGCTCGGCAAGATGCCGCTCTTCGTCTGGATCAACTTCGTGGTCGCGTGCCTGATCCTGGTCACGATCTCGCCGCTCACGGCGGCCCAGATCATGCTGCTGCTCGACCGTTTCCTCGGCGCGCACTTCTTCGACACCCAGGCCGGCGGCTCGGCACTGCTGTGGCAGCACTTCTTCTGGATCTTCGGGCACCCGGAGGTCTACGTGCTGATGCTGCCGGGCTTCGCGTTCGTCTCGGAGATCGTCCCAGTCTTCTCGCGAAAGGTCATCTTCGGCTACCCGATCATGGTGGCGGCCACCGTTGCGATCGGCTTCATCAGCCTCTCCGTCTGGGCCCACCACATGTTCGCCGTCGGCATGGCACCGGCGGCGAACACCTTCTTCGCCGTCTCGACCATGATCATCTCGGTCCCGACCGGCATCAAGATCTTCAACTGGCTGGCGACGATGTGGGGCGGCAAGATTCGCTTCACCACGCCGATGCTGTTCTGCATCGCCTTCTTGTTCCAGTTCCTCTGCGCAGGCCTGACCGGCATCATGCTCGCCTGCGCGCCGTTCGATTGGCAGCTCACTGATTCCTATTTCGTCGTCGCCCACTTCCACTACGTGCTGGTCGGCGGGCTCTTGTTCACGATCTTCGGGGCGATCTACTACTGGTTCCCGAAGGCCACCGGCCGCATGCTCGACGAGACGCTCGGCCGCTGGCACTTCTGGCTGCTCGTGATCGGCTTCAACATGACCTTCTTGCCGCAGCACTTCGCGGGGTTCGCCGGGATGCCGCGCCGCATCTACACCTACGGGCCGGGGCGGGGCTTCGAGATCTGGAACCAGGTCTCCTCGGCGGGGGTGATCTTCCAGGCGGCGGCAGTCGCCTGCTTCCTGGTGAACGTGATCCACTCGCTGCGGCGCGGGGCGCGCGCGGGCAGCGATCCCTGGGACGCGTGGACGCTCGAGTGGTCGACCTCGTCCCCGCCGCCGGCCTACAACTTCGAGGAGCTCCCCGCGGTGCGCAGCCGGCGCCCGCTCTGGGATCTCAAGCACCCGGACGATCCCGACTGGAGGTTCGAGTGACGGCCGCGACGCCGGCGATCCCGACGGCCGCGGAGTGGCGGCTCCCCGACCGCGGACGCGTCGCGATCGCGGCGCTGATCGTGGCGGAGACCGCGGTCTTCACGATCTTCGTCGCCGCCTATCTCTACTACGTCGGCAAGAGCCTCGGCGGCCCGACGCCGCGCGAGGTGCTCCGGCTGCCGGTGCTGATCTCGATCCTGCTCTGGTCGAGCAGCGTCACGATCCACCTGGCGGTGCGGGCGTTGCGAGCGGGCCGGCTGCGGGGCTTCACGGGGTGGTGGTTCGCGACGCTCGCGCTCGGCGCGATCTTCCTCGCCGGAACCGGCCTGGAGTGGTACCGGCTGATCTTCCGCGAGGGGCTGACGATCCGCACGAACCTGTTCGGCACGACCTACTACTCGCTGGTCGGCCTGCACGCCTCACACGTGATCGTCGGCCTGGTGATGCTCACCACCGTGTTCGCCCTTGCGCTCCGCGGATACGTGAAGGTCGAGCACGCGGGTCGCGCCGAGGTGCTCTCGCTCTACTGGCACTTCGTCGACGCCGTGTGGGTGGTGGTCTTCCTGGTTGTGTACGTGGTGGGGCGCTGATGGACGCGGAGCGCGATCGAGCCCGCGCAAGCATCGCGGTGCCCGCCTCGACGGCGGCGCCGCTCGTGGCGTCGGTCGGCGTGACGCTGCTGCTCGCGGGCCTCGTCACGAACGCCACCGTGAGCGCGCTCGGCGCCATCCTCTTCGTCTCGGGAGCGGTGACCTGGTTCCGCGAGGTGCTTCCGCACGAACGCCACGAGCCGGCCGTGCTCGAGCGACCTCCCGAGCCGATCGTGCCGGTGCGGCGCGCCGTCCGGCGCCTCGCGACTGCGGCGGGGCCGCATCGGGCGCGTCTACCGGTCGAGGTGTACACGCTGTCGGCGGGGATCCGCGGCGGCATCGCCGGCGGCGTCGCGATGGCCGCGCTCGCCGGCCTGCACGGGCTCATCAACCATGGGAGCCTGTGGTACACGGTCAACCTGCTCGCTGCCGCCGCTTCGGCGCAGCTCAGCAACGCGAGCGCAGAGGCGCTGCGGGCGTTCAGCGCCGAGGGTGTCGTGCTCGCACTGGTGATCCATTCCGCGCTCTCGCTGCTGGTGGGCCTGCTCTACGGCGCCATCCTCCCGATGTTCCCCCGCCGTCCCGTCCTGTGGGGTGGCCTGGTGGCGCCGCTGCTCTGGACCGCGCTGATCGCCGCGACGCTCGACCTGATCAATCCCGCCTTGAACCGGCGCATCGAGTGGCCCTGGTTCCTGGCCTCGCAGATCGCCTTCGGTGTGGTGGCGGGTCTCGTCGTCGCTCGCTCCGCCCGCGTCGCCACCACCCAACAGGGCCCGCTCGCGCACCGAGGGCTCGATGCGCGGGACGATCGATGACTCTCCGAGTGCTGCTCGCCTGCGCGGTCCTCGCCCTGTGCGTCGGCTGCGACCGGCTTCCGGGCCGCCCGCGGCCCGACAGTCGCCCGCTGCGACCGTCTCAGGTGACGGACTTCGCGACGCTGTACGACCAGAACTGCGCCGGCTGCCACGGTCGCCCCGGCGAGCCGGGAGCGGCGGTGGCGCTGGCCGACCCGGTCTACCTAGCGTTCGCCGACGATGCGACGCTCCGCAGCTTCACGGCACGCGGCGGGCCGTCCGCCGCGATGCCGGCCTTCGCGCGCTCCGCCGGTGGGAGCCTCACCGACCAGCAGATCGAGCTGCTGGTGGCGGGCCTGCGGACGCGCTTCGCGCGCCCCGACGCGCTGCGCGCCGCCACCCCGCCCCCCTACGCGAGACCGCCGGGAGATGCAGCGCGCGGGGCGCTCGTGTACGCGGCTCGCTGCGCGGAGTGCCACGGCCCGACGGGATCCGGCGGGGAGCGCGGCGGCTCGATCGTCGACGGCTCCTATCTCGGCTTGATCAGCGATCAGGGCCTTCGCACCGCGGTGGTGGTGGGGCGTCCCGTGCTCGGCATGCCCGACTGGCGCGGCGATGCGGGCGATCGGCCGCTCTCGGCCGAGGAGGTCGGCGACGTGGTCGGGTGGCTGATCGCCCACCGACCGGAGCTCCCGGGCCAGCCGTATCCGGCGCCGGCGACGAGGAGTCACGACGATGGCTGATTCGAGGGATTCGAACGCACCGGTTCCGCCGGTCTCGCGGCGGGGCTTCCTGCTCACCGCCGGCGTCGCGCTCAGCACCGTCGCCGCAGCGCTCTTCGCGGTCCCGGTGGTGGGGTTCCTTCTCTCGCCCGTCCGCCGGCTCGCCGCGCAAGCGTGGGTCCCGCTCGGCTCCCTCGCCGAGTTTCCCGAGGGCCAGACGCGGCTCGCCACCTACCGCAACCCGTTCGTGCAGCCCTGGGACGGGGAGACGGCGAACGTCCCGTGCTGGGTGCGCCGAATCTCGGCAGCGAAGTTCCAGGTCTTCGCAATCAACTGCGCGCACCTCGGCTGTCCGGTGCGTTGGTTTCCCGAGTCGGGCCTGTTCATGTGCCCGTGCCACGGCGGCGTCTACTATGCCGACGGCTCGCGCGCCTCCGGCCCCCCGCCTCGCGGCCTCTTCGAATACGAGCACAAGGTGGAGCAGGGACAGCTCTGGGTGCGCGGCGGCGAGCTGCCGACGCTCTCGGAGCCCGTGTGAGCGCGCCGACACGCGCAGAGGGCGCGGCGTTACGCGCGCTTCGGGCCGTCGGCGCCTGGCTCGAGGAGCGAACCGGGCTCGGCGCGCAGATCGGCGAGGTGGCGGGCCACACCGTCCCGCGCGACACGGCGAGCTGGTGGTACGTCTTCGGCAGCGCCTCGCTGACGGCCTTCGCGATGCAGGTCGTGACGGGGATCTGCCTCGCGACGGTCTACACGCCCTCGGCCAACGACGCGTGGACGAGCCTGGTGCAGCTCGACCAGGGCGTTCCGCTCGGCTGGTTCCTGCGCGCGTTGCACGGCTGGGGCTCGAACTTCATGGTGGCGCTGGTGCTGGTGCACATGGTGCAGGTGTTCCTGTTCGGCGCCTTCAAGTATCCGCGCGAGCTCACCTGGGTGCTGGGCGTCTTCCTCCTGCTGATGACGCTCGGCATGGCCTTCACCGGCCAGGTGCTGCGCTTCGACCAGGACGCCTACTGGGGCCTCGGCATCGGGGCCGCGATCGCGGGCCGCGTCCCGTTCCTCGGCCCGCAGGTGGTGCACCTGCTGCTCGGCGGCCCGATCATCGCGGGCGCGACGCTCTCGCGCTTCTTCGCCCTGCACGTCTTCGTGATCCCCGGGCTCTTGATCGCGTTCGTCGGCCTCCACCTGCTGCTGGTGCTGAAGCTCGGGATCAACGAGTGGCCGATGCCCGGAAGGCTGGTCGACCGCGACACCTACCGGCGCGAGTACCAGGCGCGCGTGCGAGCGGACGGCGTGCGCTTCTTCCCGGACGCAGCCAAGCGCGATCTCGTCTTCGCTGGGATCGTGATCCTGGCGCTGGTGGCGTGCGCGGCGCTGTTCGGACCGATCGGGCCGGGCGGGCAGCCGGACCCGACGATCATCGACACGGTCCCGGCGCCGGACTTCTTCTTCCTCTGGATCTACTCGCTGTTCGCGCTGCTGCCGCCTGGCATCGAGACGCCGCTGATCCTGATCGGCCCGGTGCTGGGGATCGCGTTCCTGCTCGCGTTGCCCTTCCTCTCCGGAACGGGCGAGAAGAGCTGGCGCCGTCGGCCTTTCGCGGTGATCGCGGTGCTGCTGCTGGCGCTCACCGTCGGCACGCTCACCTACCTCGGGACCTTCGCTCCCTGGTCGCCGGTGATGGAGGCATGGAGCGCGCTGCCGACCCCGACAGCCTATCTGAAGGGCCGCTCGCCGCTCGAGATCCAGGGCGCCTTGATCGTGCAGAGCAAGCAGTGCCGCAACTGCCACGCACTCGGCGGCGAAGGAGGTCTCCGCGGACCGGCGCTCGACGGCGTCGCCACGCGCCTCACGCGCGACCAGCTGATCCGGCAGGTGCTGCAGGGGGGCGGCAACATGCCGGCCTACGGCAAGAACCTGAGCCCCGCCGAGGTGACCGCGCTGGTGGCCTTCCTCGAGACGCTTCATCCCGCCGGACAGCAGCCGGCGCGCGACGCGAGCGCTGCCGGGGCGGGGCAGTGAGGCTCGGAGCCGCGACGGCGCTGCTGCTGCCGGCCTCCCTCTACGTGCGCGGCTGGCGCGATCTCCGAGCGCGCGTCCCCGAGCGCCTTCCACCCTGGCGTCTCGCCGCGTTCCTCGGCGGCCTCGCCGTGCTCTTGGCCGCGATTGCATCGCCGCTCGACGGCCTCGCCGAGCGGCTGCTCCGGGCGCACATGGCGCAGCACATGCTGCTCTTGATGGTCGCTCCCCCGCTCCTCCTGCTCGGGTGCCCCCAGCTGCCGCTGCTGCGCGGTCTGCCCGCTTGGCTGCGCTCCCGGGTCGCGCCCCTCCAGAGCAACGTCGCGCTCCGGCGCATCGGCGAGACGGCGGCCCACCCTCTCGTCGGGTGGACGGCGCTGGCGGCGGCGACGTGGGGCTGGCACCTGCCGGCGGCCTTCGAGCTCGCGCTCCGCGACGACGCGTGGCACGCGGTGGAGCACGCGTGCTTCCTCGCCGCGGGACTTCTCTTCTGGTGGCCCGTCGTCCAGCCGTGGCCCTCGCGACCTCGTTGGCCGCGCTGGACCATGATCCCCTACCTGCTCCTAGCCGATTTCCAGAACACCGCGCTGGCGGCGCTCCTCACCTTCTCGGACCGCGTGCTCTATCCCTTCTACGCCGAGCTCCCGGGCGTCAACGGTGCCTCCGCCCTCGACGACCAGTCGGCGGCGGGCGTCCTGATGTGGGTCCCGATGTCGATCCTCTACCTAGTCCCGGCGGGAGTCATCACGCTCCGCCTGCTCTCGCCGCGCCGACCGATCACGCGCTCGGCGCGCCCCTTCCGATCAGCTCCCGCGCCACCTCCGCCACCCGGTCGGGCTCGAAGCCGAACTTCCGCTGCAGCTCCTTGAGCGGAGCCGAGGCGCCGAACGTGCGCATCCCGAGGACGCGGCCCTTGGACCCAACGTAGCGCTCCCATCCGAAGGTCGAGGCCTGCTCGATCGCGATGCGCAGCTCGACATCGGGCGGCAGGACACTGTCGCGGTACTCCCGCGTCTGCTCCTCGAACAGGTCCCACGACGGCATCGAAACGACCCGCGAGCGGATCCCGTCCGCGAGCAGCTTCTCGTGGGCACGCACGGCGAGCGCGACCTCGCTGCCCGTGGCGATGAGCACGATCTCGGGCCGGCCGCTCGGCGGGTCGCCCAGGACGTAGGCGCCGCGCGCCACGCCCGCCGCCGCCGCATAGGTCTTGCGGTCGAACGTCGGGAGCGGCTGGCGCGACAGCACCATCACGGCGGGCTTGTGGCGAAGCTGCAGGGCCACGCGGTAGGCCTCGACGACCTCGTTGGCGTCGGCCGGGCGCAGCGTGACGAGGCCGGGGATCGCGCGGAGCGAGGCGAGCTGCTCGACCGGCTGGTGGGTCGGGCCGTCCTCCCCGTCGCCCATCGCGTCGTGCGTGAACACGAAGAGCGCGGGCAGCTCCATCAGGGCTGCGAGCCGGATCGCCGGCCGCGCGTAGTCGCTGAAGATGAAGAAGGTCGCGCCGAAGGGGCGCAGCTTCGAGAGGGCGAGCCCGTTCACGACGGCGCCCATGGCGTGCTCGCGGATGCCGAAGTGCAGATTCTTGCCGCCGCGGTCATCTGCCTGGAAGTCGCCCGCGCCCTCGTACTTGAGCGTGGTCTTGTTCGAGGGACCGAGATCGGCCGAGCCTCCCAGGAACCAGGGCACGTTCTGGGCGAGCACGTTGAGGACCTGACCGGAGGCGTCCCGCCCCGCGAGCCCCTTCGGATCGGGCGCGAAGACGGGGAGGTTGCGGTCCCAGTGCGCGGGGAGGTCGCGTCGCTGCATCTGGTCGATCTCCGCGGCGAGCGCTGGGTACTGCGACCGATAGGCTGCGAAGCGCTCGCTCCATGCAGCACGCGCCTGCGCCCCGCGCGCGCCGATCCCGGCCGCGAAGTGCTCCCGGACGCCGTCGGGGACGAGGAACTTCGCGTCCTCGGGCCATCCGTAGGCGCGCTTGCAGAGGCGCACCTCCTCGTCGCCGAGCGGCTCGCCGTGCGCGGCTGCGGTGTCCTGCTTGTGGGGCGAGCCGTATCCGATGTGGCTGTCGAGGATCAGGAGGGTGGGGCGGCCGCGGGTGCCGCGGAACACGTCGATTGCGCGCTCGATTCGAGCCGTGTCGTTGGCGTCGCCGACCCGCAGGACGTTCCAGCCGTATGCCAGGAAGCGCGTGGCCACGTCCTCGGTGAAGGCGATCCGGGTGTTCCCCTCGATGGTGATGTGGTTGTTGTCGTAGACCCAGCAGAGGTTGTCGAGGCCGAGGTGGCCCGCGAGCGACGCCGCCTCCGCCCCGACGCCCTCCATCAGGCAGCCGTCTCCGCAGACCGCGTAGATGCGGTAGTCGAAGACGTCGAAGCCGGGCCGGTTGTAGCGGTGGGCGAGCCACGCCTCGGCGATCGCCATTCCGACGCTGGTGGCGATGCCCTGCCCGAGCGGACCGCTGGTCGTCTCCACGCCCGACACCCAGTGGTATTCGGGATGCCCGGGCGCCTTGCTGTCGAGCTGGCGGAAGCGGCGGATGTCGTCGAGCGTGACCGACGGCTCGCCGAGCCTCTCGTAGTCGGCGCTCACCGCCCGCATGCCGACGAGATGGAGCACCGACCAGAGCAGCATCGACGCGTGTCCGTTCGAGAGGACGAAGCGATCCCGGTTGGGCCAGATGGGGTCCTGCGGGTCGAAGCGCATGACGCGGTTCCAGAGCGTGTAGACCAGGGGCGCGAGCGCCATCGGCGTGCCCGGATGGCCGGAGCCGGCGGCCTGCACCGCGTCGATCGAGAGCGTGCGGATGGTGTTGATGCAGAGCTGGTCGAGGTCGGGGGACGTCATGGCGGCCTCCGTCAGGGTCGACGCGGAACCGGGCTCGCCGCGGCGGTCGCGGGCGCGTCCGGCTCCGAGACGACCGGCGATCGCACGGTCGGCAGCTGGACGATGTCCTTCGAGAAGAAGAGATCGAGCGTCCAGTCGATCAGCACGCGAACCTTCTTCTGGAAGCCGGGGAGCTTGGCGAGATAGATGCCGCGCCAGAGCACCCACGCGACCAGTCCCGAGAAGCGGAGCCCGAGGATCTCTGCCACCCCGGTGCGCCGCCCGATCGTCGCGAGCAGCCCGATGATCTTGAAGCGAAACGGCTGCAGCGGCCTGCCGTCCAGCGTCGCCGCGACGTTACGCGCCAGCACGGCGGCCTGGCGGACGGCGTGCTGGGCCGTGGGCGGACAGAAGCTGCCGGGCTTCGACGAATCCGGAACCAGCGCGCAGTCGCCGAGCGCCCAGACCCCGGGCCAGTCCGGCACCTGGAGGAACTCGTTCGCGACCAAGCGGCCGCGCTCCGACTTGCAGCGCAGGCTACCCAGCAGGGGCGAGGGCGTGATGCCGGCCGTCCAGATCAGCATCCGGGTGGCGATCTTGTCGCCATCGGCCAGCGCCACCTGCTGTCCGTCGTAGCCGACCACGCGGCTGCCACTTCCGAGGCGGATCTCGACGCCGCGTGCGCGCAGTCGTTCGGCCGCGTAGCGACCGAGGCTCTCGCCGAGCTCCGGCAGGAGGTGATCGCCCGGGTCGGCCAGGACGATTCGGAGCAGGTCGGGCTTCACGTTGCGATAGAACTTCATCGCCTCGCGCAGCAGATCGTTCACGGCGCCGGCCGTTTCCGTGCCTGCGAAGCCGCCGCCCGCGATCACCACGGTGAGCGTCACCCGTCGCTCGGAATCGTCGAGCTGGTTGTCCGCCAGGCCGAGCGCATCGATGGCGCGGTTGCGCACCAGGATCGCGTCCCCGAGCGTCTTCATCGTCAGCGCGTGCTGCTCCAGGCCCGGGATCCGATAGAAGTTGGTGACGGAGCCCAGCGCCAGCACGAGCTGGTCGTACGGCACCTCGAGGGCTTGGGGGAGACCTTCGTGCGCGACGCGCACGCGCCTCTTCTCGAGGTCGATCGCTTGGATCTCCCCGACGTGGACCGCGGTCCTGCGCAGCATCTTGCGCAGCGGTTGGACGATGTCGGCGACGGAGACGTCGGCACCGGCGACCTCATGCAGCATCGGCGTGAAGAGGACGAAGTTCTCGTGGGCGAAGAGGGCGATCTCGACGTCGCGTCCCGCCAGCTGCCTCTGGAGGTGCCGCGCAGCGTAGGCTCCCGCAAAGCCGCCGCCGAGAACCACGATTCGCTTCCGGTCGGCCGAGTCTCCGATGGCTTCCTCCGCGCTGGAGGGCCCGGCGTGGACGCGCTGGGTGCGTCCATGTGGGCCCGCCTCCGGCATCGTCAGGTGCGCCTCTCTCGGCGGTAGCGACGGATCAGGTTGTTCGTCGAGCTGTCGTGCTGAAGATCCGCCTCCGCCGGGCTCTCCAGCTCTCCGATGATGCGCTGCGCCAGGGCCTTGCCCAGCTCGACGCCCCACTGGTCGAAGGAGTCGATGTCCCAGATCGCACCCTGCGTGAAGACGGAGTGCTCGTACAAGGCGACGAGCCTGCCGAGAGCCGCCGGCGTGAGCTGCTCGGCCAGGAGGGTGTTCGACGGGCGATTGCCCTCGAAGACGCGGTGGGGCACCAGCCAGTCCGGCGTGCCCTCGGCCCGCACCTGCTCCGGCGTCTTGCCGAACGCCAGCGCCTCGGTCTGCGCGAAGACGTTCGCGAGCAGCATGTCGTGGTGCCGGCCCACGGGGTTGAGCGTGCGGGTGAACGCGATGAAGTCGCAGGGGATGAGCCGGGTGCCCTGATGGATCAGCTGGTAGAAGGAGTGCTGGCCGTTCGTGCCGGGCTCGCCCCAATAGACCGGCCCCGTGTCGCACGAGACCGGCTCCCCATCGAGCGCGACGTGCTTTCCGTTGCTCTCCATGGTGAGCTGCTGCAGATAGGCGGGAAAGCGCTTCAGGTACTGCTCGTAGGGCAGCACCGCGACCGTCTGCGCCCCGAAGAAGTCGTTGTACCAGAGGGCGAGAAGCCCCATCAGGACGGGGAGATTGCGCTCGAAGGGGGCGCTCCGGAAGTGCTCGTCCATCTCGTGGAAGCCGTCGAGCATGGCGCGGAAGCTCTCCGCTCCGACCGCGAGCATGGTCGAGAGGCCGATCGCCGAGTCCATCGAATAGCGCCCGCCGACCCAGTCCCAGAACCCGAACATGTTGGCAGTGTCGATGCCGAACTCGGACACCTTC
>Ga0335082_10004925_pt1 | contig 14591 bp, 13 predicted proteins | sample Lox_Sample_41_FD_206718 | JGI IMG/M metagenome (GOLD analysis project Ga0335082, IMG submission 206718) | Soil microbial communities from Loxahatchee National Wildlife Refuge, Florida, United States - Lox_Sample_4.1 | ecosystem: Environmental > Terrestrial > Soil > Wetlands | place: USA...
CCTCGGCTACCAGGAGCACTGCCGCTTCGACGAGCGCCTCGTCCATCGCCTCGGCTCGCCGTGGCCCGACCTGCCGGCCACGTTCCGGCGCCTCTTCCCCCGCAAGGAGTCCGACCGCCGATGACCGGAACCGCCGCCCGCTCGACCGGGACCCTCCCGCACCACGACGTCACCGACCTCGCCCTCGCAGCCGAGGGCGTCCGCCGGATCGATTGGGCCGAGCGGGAGATGCCCGTCCTCCGCCTCATCCGCGAGCGCTTCGAGCGGGACCGGCCCCTGGCCGGGATACGGATCGGGGCCTGCCTCCACGTCACGACCGAGACCGCCAACCTCGTCCGGACGCTCAAGGCGGGCGGAGCCGAGGTGACCCTGTCGGCCTCGAACCCGCTGTCGACGAAGGACGACGTCGCGGCGGCGCTCGTCGCCGAGTACGGCATCGCCACCCATGCCCGGCGCGGCGAGGATCGCGACACGTACTACGCCCACCTCAACGCGGTCGCCGACACCCACCCGTCGATCACGATGGACGACGGCTGCGACCTCGTCTCACTGCTCCACCAGGAGCGTCCGGCCCAGCTCGACGAGGTCCTCGCCGGGACGGAGGAGACGACGACCGGCGTGATCCGCCTCAAGGCGATGGCCGCCGACGGCGCTCTCCGCTTCCCGGTCGTGGCGGTCAACGAGGCCCAGACGAAGCATCTCTTCGACAACCGCTACGGGACCGGCCAGAGCACGGTCGACGGGATCCTCCGCGCCTCCAACGTCCTGCTGGCCGGGCGGAACGTCGCCGTGGCCGGTTACGGCTGGGTCGGCCGCGGCATCGCGTCGCGGATGCATGGGATGGGCGCTCACGTCGCGGTCATCGAGGTGGATCCCATCCGGGCCCTCGAGGCGCTCATGGACGGCTTCCGCGTCATGACCGTCGGCGAGGCCGCACCGTGGGCCCAGCTGTTCGTGACCGCGACCGGCAACGTCAACGTGTTCCGCCGCGAGCATTTCGCGGCGATGCAGGACGGGGCGATCATGGCCAACAGCGGTCATTTCGACGCCGAGCTGGACCTGCCGGCACTGCGCGAGATGGCCGAGGGACATGTCCGGGAGGTCCGCGACAACGTCGAGGAGTTCGACGTCGGCGGCAAGAAGCTCAACCTCATCGCCGAGGGTCGCCTCGTCAACCTCGGTGCCGCCGAGGGTCACCCGGCCGCCGTGATGGACATGAGCTTCGCCAATCAGGCCCTGTCGGCCGAGTATGTGGTCGCCCACCATGCCGAGCTCGAGGACAAGGTGTACGTCGTTCCGGAGGCGATCGACGCCGAGGTCGCCCGGCTCAAGCTGGCCGCGCTCGGCATCGCCATCGACGACATGACCCCCGAGCAGCGGGCCTACGTCTCCTCCTGGCAGCACGGGACCTGATGGGGGTCCGAGCGTCGGGCCGTGTCAGGTCCGCGGCGCTCAGCCGCCGGTGATCCAGCCGGCGATGTGGATCCCGGCCAGGCCGGTCGAGTCGGGGACGAGCACCGCGGTGGCGCCGTTCGTCAGGTCCACGACGAGGAGCTCCGTCGACTCGATCGGCCACGGGATCGACGAGTGCTCTGGCCCCAGCTCGACGAGGGCGAACGAACCCTTCACGCCCATGAACTGCTGGGTATACGCGCCGGCCGGCATCTCGAACAGGACCGACTCCATCCCGTAAGGAGCCGCAGGAGACCACGACGTGATGGCGCCGGTGATCCCGCTGTCGGCCGGGGCGTAGTCGAGGATCGACCCGTCCGGCGCCCAGGCGAGGGATTCCGACGGGGAGTTCCTGAGCGTCGCCACCGTGCTCCCGTCGCGCAGCTCCCAGGCGCCATCGCCGGAGGCGCCGCCCCGATCGAGGACGCGACCTGTGTTCGGGTCCACGCCGGGCTGCTGGAGGGTGTCTGACCAGACGGTGAGATCCACCACATGGGAGCCGGGAGTCGTGCCATTCGACTGGGCGAGCGGCTCGGCCTTGCCGGAGAAGCGAGTGATCGGGACGACCGCGCCGCCGGCGACTGGGACCTGGAACGGCGTCTGCCACCACTCGGCCTCGCCCTGCGTGTCCCAGCCGTAGAGGATCGCCCCGCTCCGGGAGAACCCGAGGACCCGATAGGCCTGCCCCGGGAACGTCCTCGTCGTGACCTTCGCGGTCCCCGTGGCGAAGTCGACGATCCTCCATGTCGCCGGCTGCGATCCGACGACGAGGCGCGATCCGTCGGCCGACCAGACGAGGTCGGGAGGCCCGCTCGGGAGCGAGGAGCTCCAGAGGACGGATCCATCCGCACCGAACACCCGTACCCGAGCGAGCGACTTCGGCGATCCGTCCGTCTCGGCGAAGACGATCCTGGACCCGTCGGGCGATACGACGACCTGCCGGGCGATCACCGACGCCGTCGACGGATCGGGGTCCGCCCACCTGTCGGTCGTGAACGAGAACAGCGGAGCCGACCCGTCCGGCGCCCAGGTCGTGATCGCGATCGACGTCAGGCTCGGGAGGGTCCAGTATGCGATCGCCGGCGCACCGGTCAGCGGCGCCGTCGGGAACTCCGGCATGCCGGGCGCCGCGGCGGCGGACGGCGACTCGGAGGGGGTCGACGAAGGCATCGTGGAGGCGCCAGGCGAGCCGGACGGCCCCGTGGCTGGTGCGCTCGGACTCGGAGGGACGCTCGGGCTGGCGACCGCGATCCCGGAGGCGGCGGGCGATGGGGAGCCGGCGACCGGCGCGGTCGCGAGGCTCGAGCCGACGAGGACGGCCACCACGACCACGGCGGCCGCGGCGAGCAGGGCCGGGGCGGCCCAGCGGTTCCGCTGAGCCGGCTTCGAGCGCACCCTCACCCCGGACTCGCCGACCGGTCGCGGGTCGATGGACAGCTCGGCCCCGACCGGGGCCGACTCCCCGGCGGCGCGGTTATCGGCGGCCTGCCGGAAGGCGACCGCGTGACGACGGACGCCGCCGATGGCGGCGATGAGGGCTCCGAGCTCTGCGAGGTCCGCCGCGAGGGCGCCGGCGTCGTCCGCGTGACGGTCGCGGAGCGTCGCCTCCGCCTGGGTCCGGGTGATCCGGCCGGCAGCCACGGCCTCGGCGAGGTCGAGGACGTCCATCTCGGCGGGCTGTCGCCGGTCGTCGCTCATCGGTCAGCCTCCCCGAGCTCGGCGGCGATCCGGCGAAGGCCGCGATGGACGTGGCTGCGCACCGTCACCGCCGGGATCCCCATGATCGTGGCGATGTCGTCGTACGGGAGGTCCTCGTAGAAGCGCAGGTAGACGGCCGCCCGCTGCGAGCCGCGGAGGCGTCCCAGCGCCCTATCGACCGCCCGGACCCGCTCGTCGCGGATCGCCCGGTCGGGCAGGCTCGGGGCGTCATCCGGCCGCTCGGCGAGGCCGACCAACGAGAGGATCGGCCGGCGCCTGCGGTAGAAGTCGACCACCGCGTTGTGGGCGACCTTGAAGAGCCAGGCCGGCCTCGCCTCCTCGTCGGGCGGGATCGGACCGGACAGGAGCCGCCGGAAGACGTCGGCGGCGAGGTCCTCGGCCTCCTCGATGCCGCGTACCCGGAAGGCGATGTAGCGGCGGACCCGCTCGCCGTAGGCCTCGAACAGGGCGCCCGCCTCCTCGGCCGTGGCGCGGGCGGCGGGCCGGCGGGCGGCCTCAGGGTCCATGACCGCCGTCTCCTCGAGCGGCAGCGCGTGGATCGCGAGCATCGGGTCCTCCGCGGGGGGCTGGGCACCACCGAGGGACGCACGACCGCCCGATCCGTTGCACCGTCGTCGGTGGAGTCCGTCGCGCCGTCATCGGATGAGTCCGCGGAGCCGGTCGAGGCCGGCCCAGACGTCGACGAACCGCGTGTACAGCGGGGCGAGCCCCATCCGGATCGAGTCCGGCGCCCGGAAGTCGGGGACGACGCCGGTCTCGATGAGTCGCCTCGTCAGCTCGCCGGCGTCCGGATGGCGGATCGAGACATGGGCGCCGCGGAGGGCCGCATCGCGCGGCGAGCCGAGCGTGCAGCCGAGCGGCGCGAGCCAGGCGTCGTGGAGCTCGATCGCGTACTCGGTCAGGGCGACCCCCTTCGCCCGGACCGCGTCGATCCCGGCGTCGATGACGAGCGCCGCTCCCTCCTCGACCGCCACGAGGCCGCCGACGGGCGGCGTACCGGTGAGCCAGCTCCGTATCCTGGGCGCCGGCTCGTAGCCCGGGCCCATCGCGAACTGGTCGCGTCGCCCGAACCAGCCCTGGACCGGGTTCCGGATCGAGCTCTGGAGCTCGGAACGCACGTACAGGAAGGCGGGCGAGCCGGGACCGCCGTTGAGGTACTTGTACGTGCAGCCGACGGCGAGGTCGGCTCCGCTGCCGGTGAGGTCGACCGGAAGCGCCCCCACGGAATGGCACACGTCCCAGAGTGCGAGCGCGCCGGCGCCATGGGCGGCTGCCGTGATCGCGCTCATGTCGGCGATGGCGGCGCTCCGGTAGTCCACGTGGCTGAGCACGACGAGGGCGACCTCGTCGTCGAGCCGGGCCCACACGTCGGCGACGGTCGGGCCGGCTACCGGGTCACGATCGATCCAGCGGAGCTCGAGCCCACGAGCGGAGGCGAGTCCCTCGAGGACGTAGCGATCGGTCGGGAACTCGTCGCGATCGAGGACGATCGCCCGCCGTCCCGGCCGCGCTCCGAGCGCTGCGAGCGCGAGGCGGTAGAGGTTCGTCGTCGTCGAATCGGCGACGATCGTCTCGCCGGCCCTGGCTCCGAGGAGCCCGATACCGATGAGGTCGCCGACGCGCTCGGGCAGGTCGAGCCACTCGTCCCAGCCCCGGATGAGGCCGCCACCCCAGCCGTCCCGGACGAGCGCCGCGAGACGGGCCGCCGTCCAGCGGGGGAGCCTGCCGAGGGAGTTCCCGTCGAGATAGACGAGATCCGGGTCGTCGATGACGAAGCGCGCCCGATACCCTGCCAGCGGGTCGGCCTCATCGAGGGCCTGGGCGCGCCCCCGGGAGTCGTCCATGAAGACGGAGTGTAGGCGGCCACCCGAGGTCTTCGAGGCCCTCTCGCCCGAACCTCGGGGTGCCCGTGGGCACCGGGCGATCGGCAGGCCCGTGCTACCCTGCCGGGGAACCTACGAGGAGCAGGATGACGAGCATCGTCGCGGCCGACCACTATCTCTTCACGTCCGAATCGGTGACCGAGGGTCACCCGGACAAGATGTGCGACCAGATCAGCGACGCGATCCTCGACGCGATCATCGGTCAGGATCCATATGCCCGAGTAGCCTGCGAGACCGCGACGACGACAGGGCTCGTCCTCGTTCTCGGCGAGATCTCGACCCGCACCTACGTCGACTTCCAGGCGGTCGTCCGTGACCAGGTGCGTGAGATCGGCTACACGCGAGCGGACTACGGGTTCGACTACCTCACCTGCGGGACGCTCGTGAGCGTGAAGGAGCAGTCGGCCGACATCGCGATCGGCGTCGATGCCGCGCTCGAGACCCGCGAGGACGCGGCCTCGGTCCGCGAGCTCGGTGCCGGCGACCAGGGGATGATGTTCGGCTTCGCCTGCCGCGAGACGCCGGAGCTCATGCCGCTCCCCATCGCCCTCGCTCACCGGATGGCCCGTCGCCTCGCCGAGGTCCGCAAGAGCGGCCAGCTGGCGTATCTCCGGCCGGACGGCAAGACCCAGGTGACGGTCGAATACGAGCGGGGCGTGCCGAAGCGGGTCCGAACGGTCGTCGTCTCGGCCCAGCACGACCCCGACGTGCGCCCCGAGCGGATCCGGGCCGACATCGCCGAGACCGTGATCCTGCCGACGATCCCGAGCGACCTCCGCACGGACGATCCGATCATGCACGTGAACCCGACCGGTCGGTTCGTGACCGGCGGGCCGATGGGCGACGCCGGCCTCACCGGACGCAAGATCATCGTCGACAGCTACGGCGGGATGGCCCGCCACGGCGGCGGCGCGTTCAGCGGCAAGGACCCGACGAAGGTCGACCGCTCGGCCGCCTATGCCGCCCGCTGGGTGGCCAAGAACATCGTGGCGGCCGGCATCGCCGATCGCTTCGAGGTCGAGATCGCCTACGGCATCGGCATCGCCCACCCGATCAGCTTCTCGGTCGAGTCGTTCGGGACGGGGCGCATCACCGACGAGCGGATACAGGCCCTCATCGAGCGGCATTTCGACCTCCGCCCGGCCTCGATCATCGACGCCCTCGACCTGCGCCGGCCGATCTACCGCCAGACGGCTGCCTACGGCCACTTCGGTCGGCCCGACCTCGACCTGCCGTGGGAGCGCACGGACAAGGCCGCCCTCCTCGCCGACGAAGCTGGCCTTCCCTACCCGGAGCCGGCGACGGCCGTCGCGGCCGGGTGACCCACGGCTGAGCGGCCGGGACCGCTCGGAGCCACATGCATGTCGTGATCCTCGCCGGGGGCGGCGGGACCCGTCTGTGGCCGCTCAGCTCGCCTGAGCGGCCGAAGCCGTTCCTGCCCCTGCTCGGCGACGAGTCGCTCCTCCAGAGGACGGCCGCCCGGATCCGGCCGCTCGTCGGACAGGGCGACATCACCGTCGTCACCGACCGCCGATATCGGAGCCTCGTCGCGGCCCAGCTCCCGGACGACCGGATCCTCGCCGAGCCGACCGGGCGGAACACCGCCGCCGCCGTCGCCCTCGCGGTCGCGGCCGTCGAGCGCCCCGACGACGAGGTCATGCTCGTCCTGCCGGCCGATACGACGATCGAGCGCGAGGACGTCTATCGAGCCGTGATCGCCGCGGCTGCCGGCGGACTCGCGCTGGGCGCGTTCGGCATCGACGACCCGCTCGTCACGCTGGGCTGCCAGGTCACGAGGCCGAGCACCGAGTATGGCTATCTCCAGCCAGACCTCGATCGAGGCGGAGACGTCGAGGGCTTGCGGGCCTATCCGCTCAAGCGGTTCGAGGAGAAGCCCTCGCCGGGCCGGGCCCGCGAGCTGGCCCGCGAGCCGGGTGTCGCCTGGAACGCCGGGATGTTCCTCTGGCGGCGGCGGGCGATCCGCGAGGCGCTCGAGCGGTACACCGCGCTCCTGACCGTGATCGCCCCGTCGGTCCGCTCCGAGGCCGCCCTGGCCGCCGCCTACGACCGCCTCACCCCGATCTCGATCGACTACGCGGTCATGGAAGGGGCGGCCCGCGACGGACGGGTGGTCATGGCGGCCATGGACGTCGGCTGGAGCGACCTCGGCGGCTGGCCGGCCCTGCTGGAGGCCCTCGCCGCGGTGCATCCGACGGGCCGCGTCGTCCACCCCGGAGAATCGGTCGAGCTCGGTGCCGAGGACCTCCTCCTCGTCCGGACCGACGGACGGCTCGGTCTGATGGCCGGCCCACGCGGTAGCATCAGCGCGACGGCGCCGATGGCCCTCTTCACCGATGCGGCGTCCGATCGCCCGATCCTCGACGCGCTCCTCGAGCGGGTCGCAGCGCAGGAGGTCCGGTCATGACGACCATCGCCGAGGCACCCCGGCCGACGACGATCGTCTTCGGGACGGACGGCTGGCGCGCCCGCGTCGCCGACGAGTACACGTTCGAGAACGTCCGCCGCTGCGCCGATGGCGTGGCCGCCTACGTGACCTCGCGCGGCGAGCAGGCGAAGGGCGTGGTCATCGCCTACGACCGGCGGTTCGCCTCGGAGCATTTCGCCGCGGCTGCCGCCGAGGTGGTCCTCGCCCACGACATCCCCGTCGCGATCGCGGCTCACGCGGTGCCCACCCAGATGACGTCGTACGAGGTGGTCGAGCGGTCGGCGGCGGCGGGGATCATGATCACGGCCAGCCACAACCCGTGGACCGACAACGGGTTCAAGGTGAAGGCGCCGACCGGGTCCGCCGCCGGGCCCGAGATCATCGCCGTCCTCGAGGACCGCATCGCCTCGAACGGCGGGACCGCGATCGAGCGTCGGCCGCTGGACGACGCCGAGGCTGCCGGGATGGTCGAGCGGTTCGACCCGTACGACGGCTACGAGCGCTACACCCGCCGGACGATGGACATCGACGCCCTCAAGGCGGCCGACCTTCACGTCCTCGTCGAGCCGATGTGGGGCGCCGGAGCGGGCTGGATCAGCCGCCTCCTCGCCGGCGGCCGGATCCGGATCACCGAGATCCACCAGGAGCGCAACCCCTATTTCGGCGGGGTGAACCCGGAACCGATCCGGCCGAACATCGACGAGGCCCTCGGGATGCTCGCCGGTGGCGGCTACGACCTCGGCCTGTTCCTCGACGGCGACGCCGACCGGGCGGGCGCGGCCGACGAGCGGGGCACGTTCATCCACCAGCTCGAGGTCACCGGCCTCCTCATGTACTACCTGGCCGAGCACCGTGGCCTCCACCAGCCGGTGGTCGAGAGCGTCAACAACACCTCGATGGCCGCTCGGCTCGGCGAGCGCTACGGAATCCCCGTCAGCGAGACCTCCGTCGGTTTCAAGTACATCGGCCCGAGGATGATCGAGACCGGGGCGATGATGGGGGCCGAGGAATCCGGCGGCTACGGGTTCGGCATGCACCTGCCCGAGCGCGACGGGATCTATGCCGACCTCATGCTCCTCGACCTCTTCCTCCGCGAGCGGGCCGCCGGCCGAGCACCGGTTTCGACGGCCCTCGCCCGGTTCCACGAGATCGCGGGACCGTCGTTCTACCGGCGGATCGACGTCCACGTCGACCGCGCGGCCTACGCGGCCGCCAAGAGCCGACTCCTCGAGGTCCTAACCGACCGGCCGCCGGCCGAGATCGCCGGCCGGGCCGTCGTCCGGACCCAGGTCCTCGCCACCAGCGACGGCTCGAAGTTCTTCACCGCCGACGGCTCGTGGCTCCTCGTCCGGACCAGCGGCACCGAGCCACTCGTCCGGATATACACGGAGGCGACGTCGGCGGAGACGCGGGACGCCCTCGTCGAGGCCGGTGAGCGCCTGGTGCGCGAGGCGTGACCGAGCGGACCGTGGACGCCGACGCCGCGCGGCGGGTCGAGAAGCCGTGGGGCCACGAGATCATCTGGGTCGCCACGGACCGCTATGTCGGCAAGGTGATCCACCTCACCGCGGGTCGGCGACTGTCGCTCCAGTACCACGAGCGCAAGGACGAGTCGATCCTCGTCCTCAGCGGGATCCTTCGGCTCCACCTTGCCGACGCGGGCGGGACGATGCGGGTCGAGGACCTCGGCCCCGGTGCCCACCGCCGGATCCCCGTCGGGCGGATGCACCGCTTCGAGGCGACCGACGGGGACGTCGAGCTCGTCGAGGTCTCGACGCCCGAGCTCGACGACGTCATCCGGGTCGAGGACGACTTCGGTCGCGAGGGCACGAACGCGCCCTGACGACCCGTCGGGTGGATCCGGGACGGGCCGGCGGGCGCGGTCAGCGGGCTGTGGAGGCGATCGGTGCGGGGCGGTCCGGCGACGACCCTCGGTCGGTCGAGGGTGGCCGATTCGGGGGGTGACCGGGACCGGCGATGGGTGTACCGTTTCCCCAGACGACCGCCATCACCGGTCGACGGTGCATGACCGGACGGCGGCCTCGGTCAGCGCCTCGGGGTCGCCGGGCCCTGGGCGATGGAGGGTCATCGACGATGCACAGCTCTCTGATCGGCAAGGTCGAGAAGGCGAATCGCTACGCGCGTGAGCTCGATCGGATCACGATCGACCGCCTTTCCCTGACGTTCCGTGGTGACAACGACACTCATCACGTCAGTCTCGACGCCGGTTCGTGGCATTGCACCTGCCACTACTTCGAGAGCTTCTCGTCGTGTGTCCACCTTCTCACCCTCCAGAAGATCTTCGGGGTGATGCTGCCCGAGGAGGCCCAGGTCTCGATCTTCACGGCCTCGCCGGAGTACGCGACCGTCTGACCCGGCCCGATCCGTGACCGCCGTCACGGATCGAAGCCGACCAGCACGACGACATCCATCCCGCCCGGCAGCGGGACGTTCGCCCGTCTCTCCCAGCGATCCCCGGCACGCCCGTAGACGGTCACGCCCGACGGGTCGCCGGCCGCGTCGAGCCAGGCGACGGCGAGCCGCGAGCCGGTCATGTCGAGGAGAAGCTGGCCGGCCTGGATCGCCCCGTCCGGGGGCTCGATCACGTCGGCGACAGCTGCCCATGCATCCGGGTCCCCGGCTGCGTTCGCCGGTCCGGTACGGACGCGCGTGCTGCCTCGATCGGCGGCGGCGACCATCCGCCCGTCACCCGACGCGGCGAAGGCGCCGCCGGGGCTGGGCCGATGGCTCACGGCTCCGGTCCCGGTCTCGACGACCGCGAGGGTCGGTGCATCGTTCCGATCGAGGATCGGAACGACGACCGTCCCGGAACCGAGCCAGGCAGGTGGCCGGCCGTCGGATCGGCCGTCGAGGGCGATCCTCACCGTCCGGCCGCTCGTCGGGTCGACGATGAGGAGGGCCGCGTCGGCGGCGCCGGAGGCCGGGTCTCCGAGTGCCGCCGCGACACGGCCGCCGTCCGGTGAGAGCGTCGGGAACGACGGCGGGGCAGGCGCCACGCCGCGAGCGGCGATGACCATCCGTCGCCATGCGTTCGCCGGTCGACCGCCACGCACCGTCAGCGCCCAGAACCACCCCGCCGGATCGGTGCCCGCGACGAAGCCTCGGGCGAGGTCGCCCGAGGCCCAGCGGGTGTCCGTCGGCGGGCCGGGGATCCGCGGCGAGACATCAGGCCCCGAGGTGGTCCGACGCTCGAGGCGGAGATCGCCGCGGGTTCCGAGGAGCAGCCACGGATCGATCCGTCCGCCGGTCGACTCGGACCGCGCCACGGCGGTCTCCTCGGCCGCCGACGGCACGGCGTCGGGCGGTGACGGGCCGACCCGATCCGTCGGGCTCGGTCGAGGGTCGGCGGTCGCGACAGGGCCGGGGCCGCATCCGTTGGCGACCGCGAGGATCGCCACGACCGCGACGATCGCGGCCCGCGCCCGCGGCTGGGCGGCCGGCGGGAGCGGGGCCGGCGGGATCGGGTTCACCGGAGGACGTCGCCGCCGAGGATGGAGCCGTCACCCGCATCGAGGTAGACCTCGAGGCCGCGAAGGCTCTCGGCGAGCGTGGCGGTCGTCGCGACTCGTCCGACCCAGGCGAGCCGGAGCGTGGCGACCGGTGCGTCGGGTCGGGCCGGCGCGAACGTGTCGTTCGGGGCGACCCAGGCGAGGTCGACCCCGGTGACCGTTACCTGGCGTCGCTGATCGGCGGCGAACCATCGGTCGAGCTGGGCGTCGAGGATCCGCCGGACCGTCGCTCGGTCCAGCGTGACGGCCGGAGCCGGCGCCAGCCTGCGCTCGGTCCTGCTGAAGCTGTGGAGCGATCCGTCGGCCCAGAGCTGGATCCGCGTGCCGTCGCCGGGGACGGGGACGCCGGCCACGGAGCGGGTCCAGCCGACGGTCCAACCACCGTCCGCCCCGGTCCGCCCGACCCGGACGAGCCCGGCAGGCTGGCTGCCGAGCGTGGCCGTGACGAAACGCTCGGCCTGTGCCCGCGCGGCCGTCGCATCGGGCAGCGGCGCACCGCCCTCGCTCGACCAGCCGAAACGGACGGCCGCCGTCAGCCGGCCGGCCGTGTCGAAGCGTTGGAGCGAGATCATCCTGCCGACTCCGTCGAACGCGGTGATCTCGTCGTAGGTCGTCCCGGCGAACCGGTCGACGACGTGGGAGGCCTCCTGTCGCGCCGGTGCCGGCCACCCGAGCCGCAGGCGAGATGCATCGGCCCGGGCGAACCCGGCCTGCGCAGCGGACCCGGTGAGCGTCGCCACGTCGATGGCCTGCTGCCCGGCGACGAACGGATCGGCGGCCGTGCCGGATCGCGGGCTGGCGGCAAGGATGGCGGTCATCGCGAGGACTCCGGCGATCGAGCCGAGGCCGATCGCCAGGCGTGCCGACGCGAGTCGGCGGGCTCGGGCGCGGTCGGCGACGCCTGCGAGCCGCCCGCGAAGGTCAAGGGATCCGACCATGTCGTCACCTCTACTGGCAGGCGGTGCACGGCGGGTCGTAGGGGCCGGCCAGGCCGAACGAGTCGTAGCTGCCCCACCAGTCGGCCCCGAAGGAGGCGTGGGTGAACGACCCGAGGCCGGCGATATCGAAGGCCTGCCCGGCGTGGCGGCCCTTGGCGAGGGCGTCCCAGAACCGCTGCTCGAACGTCCACTCGTCGTTGTCGTACGCCTCGCCGAGATAGCCGAGGAAGAAGACGGGCCCGTTCCAGGCGACCTTCGTCTTGGCGATGCCGAACGCGGCCGGCAGGGTCGTGTAGGAGTCGCCGTTGTAGCAGGTGGAGATCACCACGAGGTTCGTCGGCCGGCCGGCCCGCTTGGCCGCGATGTCCTTCGAGTAGACGACGGCCTGGCTGCAGTCGCCGCCGTCCTCGCGGAACCCCGAGTAGCGACGCTGGTCGCCCGAGTGCCAGTAGTAATCGCCATGGGAATGGACGTAGAAGCCCCAGTCGTTGACCGTCCGGCTCAGGACCGACGAACGGGTGAACGACGTCGTCGTGTACGCCCCGGTCGTGTAACCGAGCCTCGCGTAGGCGGACTTCGCAGCGGCGAGCATCTTGGCCGGCAGCGAGTCGGTGAACCCGACGCACGGCGGCCGGAAGGCCGACTCGTTCGAGTAGACCGAGGCCTGGTAACCGGCCTCCGTGGGGCCGACCGCGAGGGTCGACAGGGCGAGGCAGGCGATCAGGAGCGGGATGCACGGTCGCCACCACCGTTCGAGCGACACGATCGGAGACCTCCTCCGGCGGATGGGTCCGGCACGGGCGGGAGGAGGGCGAGGCGGTCATCGTGGCAGGGGCCGCTTCGCCGCCACTTATCCGACGGCGATGGCCCGGGGCCCGTGCTACAGTCCGGCGTACAACTTCAGATCACGCCCCAGCGGTCGCGAAGTCCGGTGGAATTCCGGCACAGTCCCGCTACGGTGATCGCCCGGTCATGGGCGAGAGTCCGGTCGCCGACCCTCGGGGTGGATGCTCGAACCTTCGAGAGAAAGGGTAGGCACCGTGGACCCCGTCAGCAGCGCCCCTCCTTCCCGCCGAAGCGAGGGGCGTCGTCGTTCCCGGCTCGGCTCGATGGGTGCTGCCGTGATCGCCCTCGCCGCGATCCTCGGCGGCTGCTCCGCGGCGGCCACGCCGCCGGTGGCGACACCGTCCGCGATCGTCGCGACCGGCACGCCGGCACCCACGCCGACCCCGAGTCCGACGCCGGCCCCGTCGTTCCCCGTCACCCTGACCGACGACGAGGGGAACAGCCTGACCCTCGCCAGTGAGCCGCAGAAGATCGTGTCCCTCACGCCGGGCACGACCGAGACCCTCTATGCGATCGGAGCGGGCGACCGGCTCGCCGCGGTCACTTCGTTCGACGACTACCCGGCCCAGGTGAAGTCGCTGCCCCAGGTCGCGACGTACACCGGGGTCGACGTCGAGAAGATCGTCGGCCTCGGGGCGGACCTCGTCGTCGCCGGCGGCAACGGCTTCAACCCGCCCGACCAGCTGGCCAAGCTCCGCTCGCTCGGCATCCCCGTCCTCGCCGTGTACGCCAAGGACGTACCCGGTGTCCTCCACGATATCGAGCTCGTCGGACAGGCCGTCGGCGACAGCGACGCCGCCAGGGACCTCAGCGCCTCGATGCAGGCCGGCTTCGACCAGATCCACGCCGTGGTGGCGAACCTGACGGCGCCACGGACGTTCTACGAGATCGACACCACCGGGGCCATCTACGGGCCCGCCGACGACTCCTTCATCGCCGGGATGATCTCCCTCGCCGGTGGGACGCCGATCACGACCGGCGATCCGAACAAGTTCGACATCCCGCTCGAGAAGCTCGTGATCGCCGATCCGGAGGTGATCCTCCTCGGCGACGCGGCGTACGGGGCGACCCCCAAGATCGTCGAGGGCCGCCATGGCTGGGGGACGATGACCGCCGTCAAGACGCAGGCCATCCGGCCGGTCGACGACATCGTCATCACCCGGCCCGGTCCGCGCCTCGTCGAAGGCCTGCGGGATCTCGCCCTTGCCATCCACCCCGAGGCGGCTGCCGCGCTATCGGCCGTCGAGGGCGGGGCGTCCCCCAGCCCGGGCACGAGTGATGGCGCCTCGCCGGCCGCCTCTCCGTCCGCGAGCGCGGCGTACTGACCGTGACGACCGGGGCCGCGGCCCGACCTGCCCCCCGGGCCGTCCGGCTCGAGCGGTCGACGACGAGGACGCGACGGCTCCTCGTCGGGGCGACCGCGGCCCTCGTCGTCGCGATCGTCCTCGGGGTCGGCCTCGGCACGGTCTGGATCCCGCCGGCCGAGACGATCGCCATCCTCGTCCATCGCATCACGGGGCTCGACCTCGGGGTGGCGTGGACGCCGGCAGCCGAGACGATCGTCATCGACATCCGCCTGCCGCGGGTGCTCCTCGCGGCCCTCGTCGGGGGCGGGCTGGCCGTCGCCGGCGCCGCGTTCCAGGGTCTCCTCCGGAACCCGCTCGCGGACCCGTACGTGCTGGGGACCGCGAGCGGGGCGGCTCTCGGTGCGGCGATCGGCGTCCTCATCCCGACCCGCTTCCTCATCTTCGAGTTCGGGCTCGTCCAGGCGCTCGCC
>Ga0335082_10004927_pt1 | contig 14589 bp, 25 predicted proteins | sample Lox_Sample_41_FD_206718 | JGI IMG/M metagenome (GOLD analysis project Ga0335082, IMG submission 206718) | Soil microbial communities from Loxahatchee National Wildlife Refuge, Florida, United States - Lox_Sample_4.1 | ecosystem: Environmental > Terrestrial > Soil > Wetlands | place: USA...
CTGCACGAGATCGCCAATATAGACGATATTATCGTTCTTCAGGCAGTTGGCCGAACGTACCGATAATTCGAGCTCGTCCACCTTCTTGAGGAAGGCCGGATTGAAGGCGAGGTCCGGAATGGCTTCGGCGGCCTCCGCCTTGCGCGGCTCCTCGAAATTCACGAACACATTGAGTTGATCTTGCAGGATGCGCGCGGCATAGGCGAGCGAATCCTCCGGCGACACCGCGCCATTGGTCTCGATCGTCATTGTCAGCTTGTCGTAGTCGAGAATCTGACCTTCGCGTGTGTTCTCGACTTTGTAGGAAACTTTGCGTACCGGCGAATAAAGGCTGTCAACCGGGATGAGGCCGATGGGTGCGTCTTCCGGGCGGTTACGTTCGGCGGGTACATAGCCCTTGCCGGTATTGACGGTGAACTCCATGCGAATCTCGGCACCCTCATCGAGAGTGCACAGCACGAGGTCGGGATTGAGAACCACCACGTCGCCAACGGTCTGAATGTCGCCGGCGGTTACCGTACCGGGACCCTGTTTCTTAACGACCATCCGTTTGGGACCCTCGCCTTGCATTTTAATGGCGATGTCCTTGATGTTGAGCACCATGTCGGTGACATCTTCGCGCACGCCGGCAATCGAGGAGAACTCGTGCAGCACGCCGTCGATATGTACTGACTGCACCGCGGAACCCTGCAGTGACGACAACAGAATGCGGCGCAGCGCATTACCGAGCGTGACGCCGAAACCGCGTTCGAGCGGCTCGGCGACTACCGTCGCAACCCGCGCGGCGTCGCCGCCCGCGGAGACCTGGAGCTTGTTCGGCCTGATCAATTCCTGCCAATTCTTCTGGATCACGTGTTCACCTTTTCAGCGGCGCGATCTTGGCGCGCCTCGCGCACCCCACCCGCCGCGTGGGGAAAATCTCGGCGGTAGCACGCGCGCGGGACATTTGGACCCGCGCGAAAGAAACAATCACACCCGACGACGCTTTCGCGGCCGGCACCCGTTATGCGGAATCGTTGTCACGTCGCGGATCGAGGTAATGGTGAAACCGGCCGCCTGCAGCGAGCGCAGTGCCGACTCGCGTCCCGAACCGGGACCCGACACCTCGACTTCAAGAGTGCGCATGCCGTGCTCTTGTGCCTTTTTCGCGGCATCTTCGGCGGCGACCTGCGCTGCATAGGGCGTCGATTTGCGCGAGCCCTTGAAACCCATGGTCCCAGCCGACGACCAGGCGATCGTGTTGCCTTGCGCGTCAGTGATGGTGATCATGGTATTGTTGAACGAAGCGGCGACGTGCGCCACGCCCGAGGCGATGTTCTTTCGTTCGCGCCGTCGGACGCGGGTGGCTTCCTTACCCATTCTCAATCCTTTCGCGCCCGTGCGCCGTCGTCGGCGCGGGGCTTATCCTGTTATCAAGTCGGTCCCGGAGTCTTCTTTTTGCCGGCGATTGTCTTGGCCGGGCCCTTGCGGGTCCGCGCGTTAGTGTGGGTGCGCTGACCACGAACCGGGAGGCCTTTGCGGTGACGCAGGCCGCGATAGCAGCCAAGATCCATCAGACGCTTGATGTTCAATTGAACTTCGCGCCGAAGATCGCCCTCGACCATGTAGTCGCGGTCGATTAGCTCACGGATCTGGAGCACTTCGGCGTCGGTCAACTGCGATACCCGCCGTTCCGGCGGCAGGTTAACCTTGCCCACGATATCGTGGGCAATCTTGGACCCGATGCCATGAATGTATTGCAGCGCGATCACCACGCGCTTGTTAGTCGGTAGATTGACGCCCGCGATACGAGCCACTTAGCTTCTCCTATATTGGCCGCTGGCGCGGAACGCGCCAAATTCTCGTGTCCCTGGAAGGGGATAGCGCAAAGCGTAACACGACGCCTGTCCCCGCCTTGCTGGGGCCCGGCATCGCGTCAAACTCCTGAATGTGCAGCTTATTAAGGGATTCATCGCGCTCTCGTCAACCTCCGTCCAGTGCGGTTTTTGCGCTTTCCTGGCTTGTTTTTGCGTTTGGCCACGGTTGAACGTTTGCTCTTGCGGACGGTCTGCTTCGCCATCCTGACGGTTTTGGCCTTCCTGCGGCTCAATTTGGCCTTGGCAGCCTCACCGGGCGTCAAAAGCCGACAAATCGCCGCCGCCACCTTGTCGACCGAAGCCATTCCATCGACGCCCCTGAGGATGCCCTTGTCGGCGTAGTAGCTGGCAAGCGGCGCGGTTTGCGTCCGGTAGGCAGCCAGCCGGCCCTTGAGGACCTCGGGGTTGTCGTCTGCACGCACCGTTTCGCCGCGCGCGGTCATGTCGGCTACACGCCTTTCGATGCGACGAAGGAGAATGCCCTCGTTCACTTTCAACTCAATGACCGCGTCGAGTTTGGCGCCCCGTTCGGTCAGCAAGCGGTCAAGCGCCTGAGCCTGTGGCACCGTGCGCGGAAAACCATCAAGCACGAAGCCGCGCTTGGCGTCGGGCTGACCGATGCGCTCGGCAATGATCGCCACGACGACCTCATCCGGTACCAGGTCGCCTCGTTCAATGATGCTTTTCGCGCGTAAACCTATCGGCGTTCCGGCAGCGACGGCGGCGCGCAGCATGTCACCGGTCGAGAGCTGGACAATTCCGTGTTTGGTAATCAGTCGCTGCGCTTGTGTGCCCTTCCCCGCCCCCGGCGGGCCGAGCAGGACCAGTCTCATCGCGTACGACCTCGCAGCTTCGAACGTTTGATCAGTCCTTCATACTGGTGCGCGAGCAGATAGCCCTGGATTTGCGCCACCGTATCCATCGTGACGCTGACAACGATCAGCAGCGATGTACCACCGAAATAGAATGGCACCGCCGCATAGGAAATCAGTATCTCCGGAATCAGACAGACGATGGCGAGATAAAGCGCACCGACGGCAGTGATGCGTGAGAGCACGTAGTCAATGTACTCGGCTGTCCGCTCGCCTGGCCGAATGCCCGGAATGAAGCCACCGTGTTTCTTCAGGTTATCGGCGGTTTCCGTCGGATTGAAAACAACCGCCGTGTAAAAGAATGCGAAGAACACGATAAGAGCGATATAGAGAATGAGAAACAGCGGTCGGCCGTGACCGAGAAGCGTTGTGACAGTCGTGAGCCAGCCGGGGCCCTGCCCGGCATTGAAATTTGCAACGGTGGTTGGCAGCAGCAGCAACGACGAGGCAAAAATCGGCGGAATCACGCCGGAGGTATTCAACTTGAGTGGCAAATGCGAGGACTGCCCCTCAAACATGCGATTGCCGACCTGACGTTTCGGATATTGGATCAAAAGGCGTCGTTGTGCGCGCTCCATGAAAACGATGAATGCAATAACGGCGACCGCCATTACAATCACGGCGAGGATCAGTCCGGTTGACAATGCGCCTTGGCGCCCAAGTTCGAGAGTACCGGCGATTGCAGATGGCAGCTGCGCCACGATCCCGGACAGGATGATCAGCGAGATGCCGTTGCCGATGCCGCGCGACGTGATCTGCTCGCCCAGCCACATCAGAAACATCGTGCCCCCGGTGAGCGTGATGGTCGTGGACAACAGAAAGAAGATGCCCGGATTGCTGACCACACTTCCGGTACCTTGCAGGCCGACCCCGATACCGTAGGCCTGAAACGCCGCGAGAAACACGGTGAGATACCGTGTGTACTGGTTCATGATCTTGCGACCTTGCTCGCCTTCCTTCTTGAGCGCTTCAAGTGTCGGCGAGACGGTCGTCATCAGCTGAATGATGATCGAAGCCGAGATGTACGGCATGATGTTAAGTGCAAAGATCGCCATCCGGTGGATGCCGCCACCGGAGAACATGTTGAACATGCCAAGAATGCCGCCGGCCTGGGTGTTGAAGATCTGTTCCCAGGCATTGGGATCAATGCCCGGCAGCGGTATGTAGGTGCCGAGGCGATAGACCAGCAATGCGCCGACTGTGAACCAGATACGCTTCTTGAGCTCGTCGGCCTTGGCGAGTGCCGAAAAATTGAGATTGGCTGCCAGTTGTTCTGCTGCCGAGACCATCCGTCGCTCCTGCCGCCCCCAACTCTTTCACCGCGTCGCCTCGCGGCCCGTGCCTTAGATAGGCAAGTCTTCCCGAACTTGAAGCCGGCACGAACCTTGTTAGTCGGCCTTTGGGGCTTCGCCTTCTGCTTCCGCCTTTGGTTTGCCGCCTTTTGGTTTGTCACCGCCCTTGGCGGCCTCGAGCGCCTTGCGCTTGTTCTTGCCCTTCGGCTCGGCATCTTCTTCCTTCGCCGGCGCGAGAATCTTCACAGTACCGCCGGCCTTCTCCACCGCCGCAATCGCGGATTTCGACGCGCGCCAAACAGAAAATGCGATCTTGCTCTTGAGCTCACCGTCGCCGAGCAGCTTCACGCCGCCCTTCTCTCGCCGCATCAGGCCGGCCTTCACCATGACTGCGACATCGACCGGCGCCTTTGCATCGATGAGGCCGGCATCAATTGCAGCCTGTACTTTGCCGAGGTTAATTTCGTTCAGCTTGAGCGCAAATGGCGTGTTGCGGAATCCGCGTTTCGGCAGGCGGCGATGCAGTGGCATCTGACCGCCTTCGAAGCCTTTGATCCTCACGCCTGTACGCGCGGTCTGGCCCTTGCCACCGCGGCCGCCGGTCTTGCCCATACCGGAGCCAATGCCCCGGCCGATGCGCATCCGCTTTTTGCGCGCACCTGGCTTGTCGGCAATCTGATTGAGTTTCATTGCACCGTCCTCTTGCTTCTTACTTCGCGCCGCCGACCACGCGCACCAAATGCTGCACCTTTCGGATCATCCCGCGGGTTGCCGGCGTATCCGGCAGATCGCGGACACGCCCGATTTTATTGAGGCCCAGCCCGATCAGCGTCGCGCGCTGATCATGATGGCGGCGTTGCGGGCTACCCACCTGCTCGATCTTGATCATCGTCTTTTGGGCCATACGCTAAATTCCTCAATCAGCCGCCGCTTCCGCATCGCCATCCCGGCGGCGCGACTGCAAGGTGGAAACCTTGATATTTCGGCGCGCGGCAACAGAGCGCGGCGAATCCTGGTGCTTCAAGGCGTCGAATGTCGCGCGCACCACGTTGTAGGGGTTTGACGAGCCTAGTGATTTCGCCACGACGTCCTGCATGCCAAGAGTTTCGAATACTGCGCGCATTGGGCCGCCGGCGATAATGCCTGTGCCGGGAGGCGCTGCGCGCAGGAACACCTTTCCTGCGCCATGGCGACCGAGCACGTCGTGATGCAGCGTGCGGCCTTCGCGCAGCGGAACGCGAGTCAGACCTCGCTTTGCGGCATCGGTCGCCTTGCGGATCGCCTCCGGCACCTCGCGCGCCTTGCCGTGACCGAACCCAACCCGGCCCTTCTGGTCACCCACCACCACCAGCGCAGCGAAGCCAAACCGGCGGCCACCCTTGACCACCTTGGCCACACGATTGATATGCACCAGCTTGTCGGTGAACTCGCTGTCACGCTCTTCGCGGTCGCGGCCGCCGCGTTCACGATCTCGTCGAGGTTCATGTGCCATGATTGACCAATCCGTTAAAAGTTAAGGCCGCCTTCGCGCGCGGCATCGGCCAGCGCCTTGATGCGTCCGTGATAAAGATAGCCGCCGCGATCGAACACGACGTCCTTGATTCCTTTTTCCTTAGCGCGCTCGGCGATCAGTTTGCCAACCGCTTTGGCCGCTGCGATGTTAGCGCCGTTCTTGGCGCCTTCACGCATTGTCTTTTCGACCGATGACGCGGCAGCCAGTGTTGTGCCCTTCACATCGTCAATAAGCTGGGCATAGATGTGTTTCGACGAGCGGAATACCGACAACCGCGTGCGCCCGTGCGCCGAAAGTTTGATCTTGCGTCGCACCGTCGCTGTCCGCCGCGCGGTCCGGTCACTCAATCTCGACATAGCGCGTCCTCTATTTCTTCTTGCCTTCCTTACGGAAGATGTACTCGTTCGCATATTTCACGCCTTTGCCTTTGTAGGGCTCGGGCGGCCGGTAGCCGCGGATCTCGGCAGCGACATGTCCGACTTTCTGTTTGTCAATGCCGGTCACCACGATCTCGGTCGGCTTCGGCGTCGCGATCGCGATCCCTTCCGGGATTGGAAAGTTCACGTCGTGTGAAAAACCAAGCTGCAATTGCAGCGTCTTGCCCTGCACGGCAGCACGGAAGCCGACACCTGTGATCTCCAGCCTCTCTTCAAAACCTTTGGTCACGCCCGCCATCAGATTGGCGACCAGCGTGCGCGAGGTGCCCCACATCGAGCGCGCCCGCTTACCCTCGCCGCGTGGCTCGAGCTTGATCGAGCCCTTGTCCATCGCGACGGAAACGTCGTCATGGACGACCGCTTGAAGAGCACCCTTCGGACCCTTCACTTTGACGGTTTGCCCTTCCACATTGGCGGTGACGCCTGTGGGGACCATGACTGCTTTGTTGCCGATACGCGACATCAGAACACCGTGCAGATGATTTCGCCGCCCACATTGGCCTCGCGCGCGTCGTGGTCGGCCATCACTCCCTTGGGCGTCGACAGAATGGCGACCCCCAGACCGTTATTGATGCGCGGCAGGTTGCGAACTGCCACGTACACGCGACGGCCGGGCTTGGAAATTCGTTCGATTTCGCGAATGACCGGCTCGCCGTCAAAATATTTCAGCTCAATTTCGAGTTCGGAGCGTCCGCTGGCATGCGCTACGCTGGCATAGCCACGGATAAATCCTTCCGTCTTGAGTACTTCAAGCACGCGTTCCCGTTGTTTGGAACCCGGCATTGAGACCTTCGATTTGTTGCGCATCTGCGCATTTCGGATACGCGCGATCATATCGCCGATCGGATCATTCACTGCCATCGCGCCCTCCCTACCAGCTCGACTTCACAAGGCCCGGAATGAGCCCTTTGGAGCCAAGCTCGCGCAATGCGATACGGCTCAAGCGATGTTTGCGGTAATAGGCGCGTGGACGCCCGCTGAGCTCGCAGCGATTGCGTATGCGCGTCCTGGAGGAATTGCGCGGCAATTCAGCAAGCTTCAGAGTAGCGGCGAAACGTTCCTCCATTGGCAACTTCTTGTCGTGCGCGATCGTTTTGAGCTTCGCGCGCCGGTTGGCAAATTTCTTTGCCATCTTGCGCCGCCTGTTGTTCTTCTCGATCGAACTTTTCTTCGCCATACTTTCGCTCCTTGCGGTTCCGCGTATGAGGCGTGGCCTCACTGCCGGAACGGGAAGTTAAATGCTGTGAGCAGCGCCCGAGCCTCGTCGTCGCTGCGCGCGCTGGTGCAAACGGTGATGTCTAGTCCCCAGGTATCGGTGACTTTGTCGAAGTCGATTTCCGGGAACACGGTGTATTCCTTGATGCCGAGGCTGTAGTTACCGCGGCCATCGAAGCTCTTCGGATTGAGACCGCGGAAGTCGCGGACCCGCGGCAGAACAATGTTCACCAGCCGGTCGATAAAGTCGTACATCCGGGTCTTGCGTAACGTGACCTTACAACCGATGGCCTGGCCGTCGCGCAGCTTGTACGTCGCGATCGACTTGCGAGACTTGGTGATTACCGCTTTCTGACCAGCGATCAGCGCCAGGTCATTGGCGGCATTGTCCACTTTCTTGCGGTCGGCCACGCCCTCGCCGATACCCATGTTGAGGACGACCTTTGTAATCATCGGCACTTGCATGCGATTCGTGTAACCAAACTTCTTGGACAGATCGTCGCGTATCACCTGTTCGAAATGTGTCCGCAGGCGCGCGACATAGTCGGAGGGCTCGCGCGGCTTTTTTACCTTCGGTGCACCATCCTTGGGCGCGCCACCGTCCTTCGCGCCTTTCGGCGCTCCTTGCGGCGGCTTTTGCGGCTTCTTGGGCTGGTTGCCCTGCTGCTGGGTATCAGCCATCGATTTCGACTCCGGAACGCTTCGCAACGCGCACCTTTTTGCGCGCGGCGCCCTCACCCACAAATTTAAAACCGACACGGGTCGGCTTACCGTCCTTGGGGTCGGCCATCGCCAGATTGGACAGGTGGACCGAACTCTCCTTGGAAACGATTCCGCCCTCTTGCTGTGCGGTCTGGCGTTGGTGACGTTTGACCATGTTGATACCGCGCACCAATGCGCGGCTCTCATCTGGGCGCACTTCAATCACCTCGCCAGTACGCCCCTTGTCGCGGCCTGTCAGCAGGATCACCTTGTCGCCCTTGCGGATCTTGGCGGCCATCACAGCACCTCCGGGGCCAGCGAAATGATCTTCATGTGATTCTTGGCGCGCAACTCTCGCGGCACCGGTCCAAAGATACGGGTACCGACCGGCTCCATCTGCGGCGTGATCAGTACTGCCGCATTGCGATCAAAGCGGATGACCGAACCGTCCGGGCGCTTGATATCTTTGGAGATGCGCACGACAACGGCCTTCATCACGTCGCCCTTCTTCACGCGGCCGCGCGGGATCGCCTCCTTCACAGAGACGACGATGACGTCGCCAATGGTGGCATACTTGCGTTTGGAACCGCCCAGCACCTTGATGCACATGACGCGGCGCGCGCCGGAATTGTCGGCCACGTCGAGGTTGGTTTGCATCTGAATCATGATGCAGATCTCACTGTCTGGTCGCGCATAACGCTCATTGAACTTTCTGTTTCTTTTCGCCGCGGATCACTTCCCAGCACTTGAGCTTGGAGATCGGACGACGCTCCTCGATCCACACGAGGTCGCCGACCGAATAGGTGTTGGCCTCGTCGTGGGCGTGGTATTTCTTCGAACGGCGAATGGTTTTCTTCATCGTCGGGTGCGTGAAACGACGCTCAACGCGCACGACCACGGTTTTATCCTGCTTGTCGCTCACGACAACGCCATGGAGCGTACGCTTCGGCATCTCGAACCCCTTATTCCTTCGACTTCGTCTTGGCGCGCGACTTCGGCTTCGCGGCGGCCTTCGGTTTCGTGGCTTTGGCTTTCTTTGCGGGCGCCGGCGCAGCTTGAGCCTTTGCAGCTGGCTCAGGCGCCCCGGCGCGCTTCTGCGCCGCAATCGTCTTCATGCGCGCGATATCGCGTCGAATGACCCGCACGCGCGAGGTGTTCTCGAGCTGGCCGGTCGCGCGCTGGAAGCGCAGATTAAACTGCTCCTTCTTTAGCTTGAGCACTTCGTCATCGAGTTGATCGAGCGTCATCGCTCTTGCGTCGGCGGCTTTCATGGCGTCACTCGGCGATACGTTCAATGAAACGGGTCTTGACCGGCAGCTTGGCCGCGGCGAGTGCCAGCGCCTCTTTGGCGACGTTGACGGGAATGCCGTCGACTTCGAACAAGATACGGCCGGGCTTCACACGCACGACCCAAAGCTCGGGCGTACCTTTGCCTTTGCCCATGCGCACTTCGATCGGCTTCTTGGATACCGGGACATCCGGGAAGACGCGGATCCACACCCGGCCTGATCGTTTCATGAAGCGGGTCAGCGCGCGGCGCGCGGCCTCGATCTGTCGCGCCGTGACGCGCTCGGGCTCCAGCGCCTTCAGCCCATATTGACCAAAAGCGAGCGTGGTGCCGCTGGTCGCAACACCGTGGATGCGGCCCTTGAATGCCTTGCGGAACTTAGTGCGGATCGGCTGCAGCATGACCTAAACTCTATTCACCCCTCAAGCCGCGGTTTCACGGCGCGGGCGACCGCTGTCGCCCTCGGCAAGTTTCTTGTCCTGCGCCATCGGATCGTGCTCGAGGATTTCACCCTTGAAGATCCAGACTTTGACACCGCAGGTCCCGTACGTCGTGAACGCGGTCGCGACTCCGTAATCGACGTCGGCGCGAAGTGTGTGCAACGGTACGCGGCCTTCGCGGTACCACTCCATGCGCGCAATTTCGGCGCCGCCGAGACGGCCCGAGCAATTGATACGGATACCTTCTGCGCCAAGACGCATTGCCGATTGCACCGCGCGCTTCATGGCGCGACGAAAAGCGACGCGGCGTTCAAGTTGCTGCGCGATAGATTCAGCGACGAGCTGCGCATCGAGCTCCGGCTTGCGAATTTCGACGATATTGATGACGACGTCGCTGTCGGTGAGCTTGGCAACCGATTTGCGGAGTTTTTCGATGTCCGCGCCCTTCTTCCCGATGACCACACCTGGACGCGCCGAATGGATGGTGACGCGGCACTTCTTGTGCGGGCGCTCAATAACAATGTGCGACACCGCTGCCTGCTTGAGTTGCTTCATCAACTCCTTGCGGATTTTAATATCCTCGTGCAGCAGCGTGCCGTATTCGGCCTTGCCGGCGAACCAGCGCGAATCCCAGGTGCGGTTGATACCGACGCGCAGCCCGATCGGATTGACTTTCTGACCCATCGTTTGCTCCTCAGGCTTCCGCTCGCGCCTCGACCTGACGCACCACGATGGTCAGGTGAGAAAACGGCTTGAAAATGCGTCCGACGCGGCCACGGCCGCGCGGTGTGAAGCGCTTGATCACCAGCGCCTTACCGACATGGGCCTCGGCGACAACGAGATCGTCGACGTCGAGGTCGTGATTGTTCTCAGCGTTGGCGATTGCCGATTCCAGGCACTTGCGCACGTCCTTGGCAATTCGCTTGTGCGAAAACTCGAGATCGGCGAGCGCGCTCGCAACCTTTTTGCCGCGGATCAGTTGCGCGACAAGGTTGAGCTTCTGCGGAGAAATCCGCAGCATCTTGCTCACAGCCTTCGCCTCGTTCTCGCCGAGGTCTCGCTCGCGTTGGCGCTTGCCCATGACGTTACTCTTTAATCCCTTAACTTGCTGCCGGCGCTGCCGGTGCCGGTGCTGGTGCTGGTGCCGCACCCGGCGCGGCGGGCGCGCCCGCGCGCTTGGCTTTACGATCGGACGAATGGCCATAAAACATTCGGGTCGGCGCAAATTCTCCGAACTTGTGTCCGACCATTTCTTCGTTCACCAGGACCGGAATATGCTTCTGACCGTTATAGACACCGAAATTCAGCCCCACGAATTGCGGCAAAATGGTCGAACGCCTGCTCCATATTTTGATCATCTCGTGACGGCCCGAAGAGCGCGCGGCTTCTGCCTTGCGCAGCAAGTAACCGTCGACAAAAGGACCTTTCCAAACTGAACGCGTCATAGTTCTGTCCTTACTGCTGCTTCTTCTTGCGATCGTGGCGGCTCGCAACGATGAAGCGCTGGGTACGCTTATTCTTGCGGGTCTTCTTGCCCTTGGTCGGGAATCCCCACGGCGTGCTCCAGTGCTTGCCGCCTTTGGTACGGCCACCATGCGGATGGTCGACCGGATTCATGGTTATGCCGCGGTTGTGCGGCATACGGCCCTTCCAGCGTTGACGTCCGGCTTTGCCGATCGTTGTGTTCATGTTGTCGGGATTGGAAACCGCGCCAACCGTCGCCATGCAGCGGCCATGCACGATGCGCTGCTCAGTCGTGCTCAAGCGCAGAATGACGTAATCCTGGTCGCGCCCGACAATCTGAACGTACGTGCCGGCCGAGCGTGCAATCTGCCCGCCCTTGCCGATCTTGATCTCGACATTGTGCACGATGGTGCCAACCGGGATATTGGCTATCGGCATCGCATTGCCCGGCTTCACGTCGGCATGCTCGGACGCGATCACCGTGTCGCCGACGGCAAGGCGTTGCGGCGCCAGGATGTAGGACAGCTCGCCGTCCTGATACTTGATCAGAGCGATGAAGGCGGTCCGGTTCGGATCGTATTCCAGCCGTTCGACCGTCGCCGGTACATCGAGCTTGGTGCGGCGGAAATCAACACGACGATACGCCTGCTTGTGGCCACCGCCACGGAAGCGCGAAGTGATGCGGCCGTTATTGTTGCGGCCACCGGTCGAGTGCTGACCTTCGGTGAGTGCCTTGACCGGCGGCCCCTTGTACAGGGTCGAACGGTCGACAATCACCAGCTGGCGCTGGCCCGGCGTCACCGGATTGTAGGTTTTTAACGCCATCGCAACGCTCTCCTTACAATCCCGTGGTCACGTCGATCCTGTGACCCTCTTCGAGCGTCACAATCGCGCGCTTCACATCGGACTGCTGCCCGATCTTGTTGCGGAACACTTTGCGCTTGCCTGGCCGCATAAGCGTGTTGACGCGTTTCACCTTGACGTCGAACAGCTTCTCCACCGCCTCTTTGATTTGCGGCTTGGTCGCATGCTTGGCCACCTTGAACATGACCTTGTTATGCTCGGATGCCATCGTTGCTTTTTCGGTGATTACCGGAGCGATGATGACGTCGTAGTGGCGTGGATCGCTGGTGCTCATTTGAATCGCGCCTCCAGCGCATCGAGCGCGGCCTTGGTCAGCACAAGGGTCTTGCGACGCAGAATGTCGTAGACATTGATGCCTTGCACCGGGAGAACGTCGATATTCGGGATGTTGCGCGCCGCGCTTCGGAAGTTGGCTTCGATTTCGGCGCCATCGATGATAAGCGCGCTCTCAAGTCCGAGTTTGCCGAACTGTTGTGCCAGTGCCTTGGTTTTTGTGTCTTTGAGCGTCGCCTTCTCAAGCACAATGATGCCGCCGTCTTTGGCCTTCGACGACAAGGCGTGTTTGAGCGCAAGCGCCCGCACTTTTTTCGGGAGGTCAATAGCGTGGCTGCGCACCACGGGGCCGAAAGCACGGCCACCGCCGCGGAACTGGGGTACGCGTGCGGACCCGTGACGTGCGCCGCCGGTTCCCTTCTGCGCATACATCTTTTTACCGGTGCGCCAAATCTCGCTGCGGCCCTTGGTCTTGTGGGTGCCGCGTTGACGTTTGGCGAGCTGCCAATTGACGCAACGTTGGATGATATCGGTGCGCGGTTCGAGGCCGAAAATAGCATCGGATAAGGTAGCCTTGCCGGCTTCCTTGCCGTCCAGGGCGACGATCTTGAGTTCCATCACTCGCCCTCCTTCTTATTCTTATTTGCAGCCGCGGCGGCCTTGTCGGCAGCCTTATTGGCAGCTTTGGCAGCCTGATCGGCGGCCTTGGCGGCTTGCGTTGCGGCTTTTGCTGCCTGGTCGGCAGCGGCAGCAGCTTTCTCCGCCGCCTGCTCTGGCGTTGGCTCCGCTTTGCGAGTCTGATCAGACGCGGGTTTGGCCTGCTCCGGCTCGGTCTTCGCGGGTTTCTGGTCGGGCTTGGCATCGGCCGTTTCGCTGACGCGGAACTTGCCGGGCTTGGGCGCTTCCTTCGGCAATTTTTTCTTCACTGCATCGCGCACGGTGACCCAACCGCTTTTTGCGCCAGGCACCGCGCCCTCGACCAGGATGAGCCCCCGCTCGACGTCGGTCTGTACAACCTTGAGGTTGAGCGTGGTGACGCGCTCGACACCCAGATGTCCGGGCATCTTCTTGTTCTTGAAGGTTTTGCCAGGATCCTGGCGGCCGCCAGTGCCACCAATCGAACGATGCGAAATCGACACACCATGTGACGCGCGCAAACCCGCAAAATTCCAGCGCTTCATGCCGCCGGCAAAGCCCTTACCGATTGTGACGCCGCAGACATCGACGAACTGCCCGGGGATAAAGTGGTCAGCCGTGATTTCGGCACCCACAGGAATTAAGGCGTCCTCGGTCACGCGAAATTCGGCGAGCTTGCGCTTGGGCTCGACTTTCTGCTTGCCGAAATAGCCACGATCGGCCTTGCTCATGTTGTTGGCGCGGCGCGCGCCCGAGCCAAGCTGCAACGCGACGTAGCCATTCTTATCCTTTGTGCGGTGAGCGACCACCTGACACTGCGCAAGGCGCAGCACCGTGACCGGCACATGCTCGCCGGCTTCGGTGAACACCCGGGTCATCCCGACCTTCTGTGCGACTACGCCCGAACGCATTTCTGATCCCATCTCGGCCTTAAAGCTTGATCTCGACGTCAACGCCGGCAGCGAGGTCGAGCTTCATCAGCGCGTCTACCGTCTGCGGAGTCGGATCGACGATGTCCAAGAGGCGCTTGTGTGTACGCATCTCGAACTGTTCGCGGCTCTTTTTGTCGACGTGCGGCGAACGGTTTACCGTAAACTTCTCAATTCTCGTCGGCAGCGGAATCGGGCCCCGGACCTGCGCACCGGTGCGCTTCGCCGTGTTCACGATCTCGCGCGTCGACGCGTCGAGGATGCGGTGATCGAACGCCTTGAGCCGGATCCGAATATTCTGGCCGTTCATTGTCTTTTCTCTCGTCCGTCGTGCCCGCCCGTCAGCCGGGCAACCACGGAATGTCCAACCTGAGTAAAGATGCGGATGGCCGGGACTGGCCCGGCCATCCGCCTTGACACATCACTCGATAATGCTCGCTACCACACCGGCGCCGACGGTGCGGCCACCCTCGCGAATGGCGAAGCGCAGTTTCTCTTCCATCGCGATCGGCACGATCAGGTGCACTTCCATCGCCACGTTGTCGCCGGGCATAACCATTTCCGTGCCTTGCGGCAGATGCACCACACCGGTGACGTCGGTGGTGCGGAAATAGAACTGCGGACGATAGTTAGTGAAGAACGGAGTATGACGGCCGCCCTCTTCCTTGGTCAGGATGTAGGCTTCCGCCTTGAACTTCGTGTGCGGCTTAACCGAGCCCGGCTTGCAGAGCACCTGGCCGCGCTCGACTTCCTCACGCTTGGTGCCGCGCAGCAGCGCGCCGATGTTGTCGCCCGCCTCACCCTGATC
>Ga0335082_10004928_pt1 | contig 14588 bp, 13 predicted proteins | sample Lox_Sample_41_FD_206718 | JGI IMG/M metagenome (GOLD analysis project Ga0335082, IMG submission 206718) | Soil microbial communities from Loxahatchee National Wildlife Refuge, Florida, United States - Lox_Sample_4.1 | ecosystem: Environmental > Terrestrial > Soil > Wetlands | place: USA...
GCCGATGGTGGATTGCATTGCCTGTCACAATACTTCACGAAAGATTGCCGCGGAGTTTCGCATTTCGAACTGCGGGACTTGCCATGTGGATGCGGTTGCCGGCGCTTCGCCAGAAAGTCACATGCTCGGCGTAAAGCCCGCATCGCACAACGAGAGTTTTCGGGTCCACCATGCCGATGCCGCCGCCGAACCTGGAGCAAAGTGTTTCGTCTGCCACCAGAATATGATGCCCTCAGTGCAGGCGAAGACCCAATGCACCAACTGCCATCAAGTCATGCGGCCCGCCTCGCACACCACGCGTTGGAAGGATGATCTACACGGAAAATTTGCGGCGCTCGATCGCACGACATGCGCCACCTGCCACGTGGCCGATTACTGCATCCGCTGTCACAACGAGCTCCCACGCAGCCACTTGCCGCTGCCATTGTTCAAGGCTGGAGCTCACGCTCAGCTCGCGATGCTCAATCAGCGCGCCTGCCTGACCTGCCACACGTTTGCGAATACATGTACGGCGTGCCATTCGCGGACGCGCTGACTTGCTGCTGTGATAAACAAGCTGAACGCTTGTTTTACTTCTTCAAACTCTTCACGAACGCGACGACGTTATCGAGATCGGCGCCGGCGAGTCCACCAACCGGTTTCATCTTGCCTTGGCCGGTTGTAACTACGGCTTTCACATCGGCGGAAGTGCTGCTTAGCGGCTTCAGCTCGACCTTCAGCACCTTAGCCATGTTGGGATTGCCTTCGCCTTCCGCTCCATGGCAGGCCTTGCATTTCGCGGCATAAACTGCTTTTCCCGCCGCCGCATCCGCAGCAAAAGCGCCGGTACAGCAGATCGCCGCGAGAATGCAGACGACTGGAATTCCAATTACTTTTCGCATAGTGGGTTCGTTCTTTCTCCTTTTTTATCTTAATGCAATTGTGGGGCACATACGCCAATTCGTCCTTCCAACGCTTATGTTCAAGCGCCCTGCTTTACCAATGGAACCCGACCTTCGCCTTTGCGCTTTCCCTCGGCACGGCCTTATACTGCACAATGGGTCGGGCAAACCAATGAGCGAAACCAGGAAGCAGATTGTAATACTTGGGGGCGGCTTCGGCGGTGTTTATACGGCCCGGACTCTCGAGCGACTGCTCAAGCCGGAGGAGGCCGATGTCATCCTGGTGAACCGGCAGAACTACTGGGTGTACCAACCCATGCTGCCGGAAGTGATTTCCGGTTCCATCGCTCTCATGGACGTGGTCTCGCCGATCCGCCGTCTGTGCCCCAGGACACACCTGGTGATGCGCGAGGTTGAAGACATCGATCTGAAGAACAAGGTCGTGACCGTCAGCCCTGGTTTTCGGCCCCGACAGAAGAAAATCCCTTACGACTACCTGGTGATTGCGCTCGGAGAAGTGACCAACTTCTACGGCATGCCGGGGATGATCGAAAATGCGATGCCCTTCCGCACGCTGGCGGACGCAATCGCACTGCGCAATCACGTTATTCACGTGCTCGAAGAGGCAGATGTCGAAGAGGACGACGAGCTTCGCAAGAAACTGCTTACTTTCGTCGTCGGTGGTGGTGGTTTCTCCGGCGTGGAAGTCCTGGCAGAGCTCAATAACTTTGTGCGGGAGGTCAAGAACAACTACATCCGGCTCCGCCAAGCGGATGTCCGCTGCGTATTGGTGCATTCGCGCGGACGAATTCTTCCCGAGATGGCCGAGCCGCTCGCTTTGTTTGCGCAGAAGATTCTGAAACAACGCGGCGTGGAGATTATCCTCAATGATCGTCTGGTGGCGGCGACGTCCGAAAGGGCGATGCTCAAGTCCGGCATCGAAATCCCCTGCAAGACGATTATTTCGACGGTTCCTTCGGCGCCACACACCGTGCTCAAGAAGCTGGATTGTCCGAATGAGAAGGGCAGTCTGCTGGTAAACAGCAACCTGGAACTGCAGAGTTATGAAGGGCAGGTGTGGGCCCTGGGCGATTGCGCCACCATCAAGACCGTTTCCGGCAAGGACGTTCCTCCAACCGCGCAGCACGCCACGCGCGAGGCCACAACATGCGCAACCAACGTTGTGGCCGCGATTCGGGGAGGCAAGACCGAGGGATTCACGTTTGAAGGACTGGGCACGCTGGGCTCATTGGGACACGGTTCCGCGGTGGCGCAAATCTTCGGGATGAAGATTTCGGGGTGGATCGCCTGGGTCCTGTGGCGCTGCATCTACCTGATGAAGATCCCCGGTATCAAGCCGAAGGTCCGCATTTCGACCGATTGGATGATGCACCTTCTATTCCCGGCCGATCTTGCGCAAACCAGGATGGAGCAGGAGTCCGGCATCAAGAACCAGCATTTCGAGCCGGGCGACGCAATTTTTCAACAGGGCGATCTGGGCGACAGCGTGTACGTGATCCAACAGGGCGAATGCGACGTGATCCGTGAAGAGAATGGGACTGAGAAAACGTTGGCCACATTGCAGGCCGGCGATTACTTCGGCGAAATGGCCTTGCTGTCCGACCTGACCCGCAACGCCACCATCAGAGCCAAAACGGCGATGGACGTCCTTTTGATTCCGAAGGGCGACTTCAACAAGTTGCGGAAGAGCGTGCCGGCTTTTGGCGACGTGTTCCGGGAGTTGGCGAAAAAACGTGCCGCGCCGGCGCCCGCAGGTAGTGTTCGCGAGGGCGGATAGCCTTTGGGTAAACGGCTCTCGTTAGCTCTTCTTCTCGCTGCGACTTGTGCCGCGCAAGAGCGCCGCATCGCGGTCATAGCTCATCGAGGCGAACATCTTTCTCACACCGAGAATACGCTGGCAGCGTTTCAAGCCGCCATTGACCTGCGCGCCGATTACTTCGAGCTTGATGTGCGAACCACCAAGGACGGCAAACTCGTCCTGATGCACGACGGAACCGTGGACCGCACCACCAATGGCAAGGGCGAAGTGGCAAAGATGACTTTCGATGAGATTCGCGCGCTTGAAGTGAAAGGGGGCGGCAAAGTCCCCACTTTCGACGAAGCTCTTGCGCTAGCCGTAGGGAAGATTGGCGTTTATGTCGACAGCAAAAGCATTTCTCCGCAGGATGTCGTGGATGCCTTGGAACGTCATCACATGCTGGAACATTCCGTGATTTATGGAGGCTGGGGCTTCTTGAAGCAGATCTCCGCGCTAAAGCCGGCGGCGCGTGTGATGCCCGAAGCGAACAATCCAGATCATCTGAAGCAGATTTTCGCCGAAGGCGATCCACCGGTGATCGCCTTTGATGCTCGGGATTTCAGCGACGAGAACATTGCGCTCGCGAAAGGGGCGAAGGCGCTCATCTATGTCGACCGTCTCGGCGGGAACGATAATCCAACCGCTTGGGAAGAAGCCATGCATCGCGGCGCCGACGGGATACAGACCGATCATCCGGGTGAGTTGGTCGAATTCCTAAAGCACGCGCAACGCTCGCTTCGCGGGTTACTACTGCTTCGGAACAGTCCCGCACACTGACCACACTCGCGCCGACAATTCGACAGGCGAGTTTTCTCCCGACGGCGACACTCGACTTTTCACCTTTTCGCGCAGGGCACGTGCCTGTTCGCGACCGAGGGCCTTAGCATAGGCCCCGGCCGGACCCTGTCCCAGAAGAAACGGATCCCAGTAATCCGCAAAGGACTCAAATCTCATCGTGACCGTCTGCGGTTGCTCATGGACGCTTTCCAAATCACTGCTTTGCCAAAGCTGCGACAATTCATCTTTTCGACACAACGGCATGTGCCTCTCGTCGAGTTTTTCGGCCTTCGCATCGAGACTCACCGCCGCATCCCAGAACATTCGGAGCATCCGCATCCCATCTCCGTAGTCCCAGACGGCCGCCGAGATTCGCCCTCCGGGTTTGGTGACACGTCGCAATTCCTTGATCGCCTTATGTGAATCGGGAATGAAGTTGAATACGAGCAGCGAAAGACTAGCGTCAAAGCTCGCATCGGCGAAGCGCAATTGTTGTGCATCGCCAGTTTCGAAACTGATCCGGTCTGGAAACGGATTCTTACTATTGGCGTAATCGACGTATTCTCTTGATGGGTCGATCCCGACCACATGCGCGCGAGGTCTTCGCTGACTAAGAGCGAACGCCAGGGCTCCCGTACCCGAACCCACATCGAGGAACCGTCCCGAATGGGGCAGATTGGCAAAATCTACGAGTTGGGGAGCCACCAGCTTGCTCCACCGACCCATGAATTTCTCGTACGCTTCAGCGTCGGCAAACATACTTGCCTTTCTGCTCTGCCCCCATAGCGCAGAAACTACGGACATAGACAGCCATGCCCTCCTCGACAACATCGTTCAATTCTATTGCAAGCGAGTCCCCCGTGGTTCCAGATCAACCGGTTCAGGTTGCAGCCCCTCTTTTCAAGCTGCTAGACTAAAGTTTCCACCCCGAGGAGCAATATTGTTATGGCAAAAGTATGCGAAGTTTGCGGGCGCGGGCCGAAGTTCGGGCACCGCATCAGCCACGCCCACAATGTAACGAACCGCCGCTGGAATATCAATTTGCAGACCGTTCACGCGATCGTCAACGGCACGGCAAAGCGGATCCGCGCGTGTACCTCCTGCATTCGTAGCGGCAAGGTTCAAAAAGCCGCGTAAGCAAGACTCCAATCTGACCGCATTAAGCGTCGAGCTGTGCCAATCTATGGTGTATGCGATTCGTCAGCTTTAGGCGCTCGGGTGGAAGTGTGGAAGCGGGAGTCCTGCTGCCCGACCGTGTGGTGAGCCTTACGGGAGCGGGTTTTCCTGACCTGCTTGCGGTCATCGCAGGCGGCGCTGCAGCGAAGGCCAAGGTTGAGAATTGGATCTACTCGCCGCCGGCGGAATCGACATATCCGTTAAATGCCGTAACGTTGGTCGCACCCATTCCCAGGCCGCCCAAGCTAATCTGCGTCGGCCTGAACTACCGTGATCACGCCATCGAATCGAAGATGGAGATGCCGAAAGTCCCCACCATTTTCTCGAAGTTCGCGACCGCTGTGATTGGACCCGATGCCCCCATCGTGCTGCCCAGGAATTCGACGCAGCCGGATTACGAAGCGGAAATGGCCTTCGTGATCGGGTCCGGCGGCCGCCACATCCCCGCCGAGGAATGGCGCGCGCATGTCTTCGGCTACACCCTGATCAACGATGTCAGCGCACGCGACGTGCAGATGGCCACATCACAATGGCAAATGGGAAAGACGTTCGACACGTTCGCGCCCATGGGCCCGCACATCGTGAGCGCCGATGATATAGCCGATCCCCACGCGCTGGACATCAGTTTGCGAATCAATGGCGAAGTTCTGCAGCGCTCCAACACACGCGAGTTGATCTTCAAGATCCCTGAACTGATTGCCTATTTGTCGAGCATCATAACGCTCGAGCCCGGCGACGTAGTATCTACGGGAACACCATCAGGTGTAGGCTTTGCGCGCAAACCACCGCGTTACCTAAAACCAGGCGATGACGTAGTTGTAGCGGTCGATCAGATCGGCGAGTTGCGAAATCCGGTGATAGCCGAAGCGTGAAGCGTTACTTCGCTTTTTTCTGCTTCTGTTGTCCGACGCGGATCTTGAAGTGCGCCTGCTTGGCTTCTTGAAACGCCTTGTGATCGTGGCGCGACACCGCGTCAGTGAGGTAAGCGTCCACGTCGGCGCCCTTGGGCAGGACTACCATCAGGGTGAAGCTCTCTTTGCACTCCGGACAAAACGGGCGGAAGCGTTTGACGTTGGGAATTGCCATACAAATTCAGGATATCACAGGGGCAAATCGTTAAGCGAGAATAGTCTACATGCCATCGGGCGCAGCGATGTTGAGTCGCGTAAAGCCAGCCGTCAAGACGGCTATTGCAGGTGTCGCCGCGCTCTACGCTGCCCGGCTTTTCCAACTGCCCGAAGCCTATTGGGCCCCGATTACCGCTCTGATCGTTATGCAATCGAGCGTCGGCGCCACCGTCAACGCATCCTGGACGCGACTCGCCGGAACTGCCGTTGGAGCAGTCGTGGGCGGAGCCTTCGTCGCGCTCGGCGCCGTGAACCTGTTGTGGTTCGGGGCAGCCGTCTTGATCGCGTACTCTCTCTGCTCGGTTCTGCGGCTGGCGGAAAGCCAGCGGCTGGCTACTGTGACTGTGGCGATCCTGATGCTGATCGGCCGCACCAGTTCGCCATGGGCGATCGCGCTGCACCGGTTTCTCGAAGTGGCAATCGGGATTGTCGTCGCTCTGCTGATCTCGGTTGTGATCTGGCCATCCCGTGCGCGAAAGGCGCTACGACAGGGAATCAGCGAGGCGCTTGCGAGTATGGAGACGCTCTACCAAATCGTGAGCCGCGGTTATCGCGAAGGATCCTCGGCTCCGGTGGACAAGTTGAAGTCACATATCGACGAGACTGTGCGGAGAATCGCCGATCTATTCAAACAGGCGCTCTACGAACCCGTAGGCACACAGAAGGATCACGAAGTGGTCACGCTGTTGGTCGACCATGTAAACCGCATTCAGCTATCTATTGCGGCTCTCGAATTGGCGACGCAAGATGGTGGCGGCGACATGTACGTTCGCAGTTTCGATACCGAGCTAAAGAGGTTGGAGGTCGAGATATCGCTCGCGTTCGAGTGGCTCTCAGACGCAGTGGTCGCCTGGCGGTTCGATCGCGAGTGGCCGGATTTGGGGCGCTTCGTTTGCGATCTCGAGGAGCAGGCCGCGACCTCGCGCAAGGCGGGAGCATCGAAGAGCTATGAACTCGAAGAGGTTTTTCGCTTCTATTCCTTCGTGTTGAGTTCGAAGAACCTTGTGAGGGAACTTGAACTGACACGAGCGCTGCTTACGGGGGAGGTTGCCGAATCAACAAGCCGTCCGGTCACAGCGATAATCTCGCCGGGATAATTGGATCAGGAGCGCTTATGGATAAGATCGCTTTATTCGGCGCTACAGGCGCTATCGGCGGCAGCATTGCGGCGGAGCTTAAGGCCAGGGGTCAAGGCTACCGCGCAGTCGGCCGCAATCGCAAAGAACTCGAATCGAGATTCGGCAGTGATCCAAAGGCAGAACTCGTAGTCTGGAATCCCGACGACCCCGCTAGTGTGCGTGAAGCTGCACGCGGCGTAGACACCATCTTCTATCTCGTCGGAGTTCCTTATTGGGAATTTCAACTCCACCCCATGCTGATGAAGAAGACGCTCGACGCCGCGATTGCAGAGGGTGTCCAGCGTATGGTTTTGATCGGAACCGTATATCCTTTCGGGCGCGCCCGAACCGAACGAGTCCGCGAAGATCATCCTCGGGAACCGCACACTTTCAAAGGGCGCATGCGCAAGGAGCAGGAAGACCTCGTGATGAACGCAGGCGCCGCAGGGTCGATTCAGGGAACGGTCCTACGGCTGCCGGATTTCTACGGACCCAATATGGACCGCAGCTTTCTCGCGAGCGCGTTCCAGGCGGCGATCTCCGGAGGCCGCGCGCAATTGGTCGGCCGCATCGACGTCCCGCATGAGTTCATGTTCGTGCCTGATGTTGGGCCCGTTGCCATCGCGCTTGCGAGCGACCCTCGCGCGTTCGGACGAACCTGGAACCTGGCAGGTCCGGGCGCGATCACCCAACGTGAGTTTGTAGAGCGCATCTTCCAACACGTTGGCCGAAAGCCTCGCATCCTGACCGCGAACAAATTCATGCTGCGCTTGCTCGGGTTGGGTAATCCGCTACTGCGCGAGGTCGTGGAGATGTACTATCTGTTCGAAACGGCAGTCATCATGGATGACACGGCAATACATGAATTACTTGGGGACGTTCACAAGACATCGTACGAAGAAGGCATCCGTAGAACGTTAAAGGCGATGCAGTCCGAGCACGCTACGGCCGCTTAGGCCGCACGTACCGGATCGAACTTGGCGAGCCGCTGGCGCAGAGTCTCATAGGCGCGAAACAAGAGCGACTTCAGCGCGGGAATCGTGCACTGTAGTGTCTCCGCAATCTCAACGTACTCCATGCCCTCGTACTTATGCATCAAAACCGCTGCGAGTTGCTTCGGTGGAAGCGTTTCAACCGTTTCCCGGATCTCTTTGGCCCTCTGTTCCTTCAAGAGCAGTTCATCGGCGCGCGGCTCGCGGTCTAACAGTTCTCGCTTCCGGTTGCCGCGAAGCTCATCGTCCAAGCTCAGGTGCAATGTTTCCCGCCGAGTGTCGCGCCGCCAGTTCAGCGCAATATTGGTGGTGATGCGAAATAGCCATGTCGTGAACTTCGCTTCCGGCTGGTACGTTGAGCGCGAGCGATACACGCGGATGAATACCTCTTGCGCCAGCTCTTCGGCGATGTCCCGATTGTGAACCAGACGATACAAATGATTCACCACCTGCGAGCGGTGGCGCGCCAGCAAGAGTTCAAAGCTGGGCGCATCGCCTGCCGACACCTTTAGCATCAACGCTGTATCGGGATCCAGAGCAAACTCCGCCACCATGCCTGTTCAACGCGCACGACAAGAGAAGCGTTACAACGGGTGTGTAAGAATTAGTAAAATAGCCCGAAAGAGCTACTCGGTGCTCTGATGTTCTGGAAACACTGCGTATCCGGCCGGTGGTTCGTACAGACCGTACAACGCGAGCAGCCGCTTGCGCAGGTATCGGCTCGGTAACTGCCGTGGTCCCGTCTCGACATCGATGTCGCAGCAGATCCCGTGCAGGTAAAGCGTCAGTGTATCGATGAACGACTGCCGGACATAATCGCGAAAGAGCTTAGTCTCCTTGCGGACATTCACCTGGCGATGCATGAGCGCCTGCTTTAGGTGCCAGCTCTCTTCGTCCACTTCCCCGTGTACGCCCGCGTTCAGCTCTTCGCGCAACAGCGCGGTGTACTTTGCCTGTGCTTCATCCGACCACAGGTTGGCCGCGAGCGTCGCCAGCACATGATAGAAGCGGTAATGATACTCGGAGACGTCCTGATCCTTCAGCGCGAACAGCAGGATTTCTTCGTTATTATCCAGCCGCACTTGCGTGACCCAGGAAAGCCGATTCTCCGGCGGCTTTTCCGTGCAAACGAATTCGTCCCGGTGTAGATTGCCCTTGTCCTTACCGTCAGCGCGCTCGAGGTAGGGCACCAGCATGATGGATACCTTCGGCAGCAGGCTCGAAATGGCCGGCGGTAACGATGCGATCGGCTCTTCCAAATATTCTTTGAGGTCTTCCTCGCTGAGCGGAACTGAGGCGCAGAAATAGGAGAACGTGTTACTCAGCGGGATCATCTCACCGCGGAAACGTTCTGCGAACTGGCCAACACTCAATTTGGAAAGGTCGGGTTGGGCTGCCATCTGCGGGTTCGGTCTAAGTTTATCATGCCGGGGCGATTAGAAGTAGGACTAGCCCGCGCTAAACTAAAGAGAGTGGCCCGCAAAGTCCTGATTTCCGCAGGCGAAGCGTCCGGCGACCTCTACGCGGCGAGCTTGGTGGAAGCTCTGCGACAGCGCCATCCGGATCTTCAATTTCTGGGTTGTACGGGACCGCGGATGAGAAGCGCGGGCGTTCGAACCATCGTCGACGCGGCGAGCCTCTCGGTAGTCGGCCTGGTGGAAGTCGTGAGCCATATCCCGCGCATCTACGGCGAATACCGCAAGATGATCCAAGCAGCCATCGAAGAGCGCCCGGACGTAGCGATTTTGACCGACAGTCCGGATTTTCACCTGCGGCTGGCACGGCGACTGAAGCGTCTCGGGATCCCGGTGGTCTATCTGGTTGCACCTCAAGTTTGGGCTTGGCGACGCAGTCGTTTGCGCGCGATTCGGCGATATGTCGACCGCTTATTGTGCATTTTCCCGTTCGAAACGGAGTTCTTCGCAAAGCACGGCATCGAAGCGAAATACATTGGTCATCCGCTGACGCGTCTGGTGAAAACGTCGGCCAAAAGTGATGAGTTACGGCGACGTTACGGTGTTTCTGATGGCGCACAGTTGGTCGCCTTACTACCAGGAAGCCGCAAAGGTGAGATCGGGCGTCATCTGCCTTTCTTGCTCGACGCAGTACGCCAGATCGGCAAGTCGCGTCCCGAACTGCCGCTGGAGTTTATTCTGGCCGTCCCGCCTGGATCAAATTTTCGGGAACGCATTTCCGAACCATCCATCCAAGTTAAAGAAGGGCAAACCTGGGATGTCCTTGCCTGCGCAGACTTGGCGCTTGCCGCAAGCGGAACTGTCACCATCGAGGCCGCCCTTTTGGGTACCCCGATGATCACGTTTTATCGCGTCAACGGATTGAGCTGGCTAATGGGCAAACTACTGGTGCGCGTCCCGTTCTACTCCATGGTGAATCTTGTCGCCGGACATCGGATCGTCCCCGAATTGATGCAAGGCGAGATGACCGGAGAACGACTCGCCACTGAAGCGCTGGCTCTGCTCGAGAACAGATCCGCGCGCGATAAAATGCGCCGGGAACTCTCTACCGTTGCTCAACAACTCAGCGGTCCGCAAGATCCCATGGAAGTGGCCGCATCCTTGGCGGAACAGCATCTAAAAGAGGAAATGGTACATGCTTAGGAAGCTACTGCCGGCAGCGCTGGCGATCGCCTCATTACTTTCGGCGCAGGATAAGGGCGGGAAGCGCGCGCGGCTGGACGTGGAAAGCTACGTTATCAACGCCGAGATTAATCCCCATACTCAGGCTCTCAGCGCCAACGTCCAGGTACGCTTCATTCCGCTCGACAACGACATTTCCACCGCAACTTTCGAATTGAACGGCGCGCTGAATGTCTCACGCGTCGTCGACGACACCGGACGTCAGATACCCGCCTCGCGATCGGGGCAGGACTTCGGCTTGCGCGTGAATTTCCCCGCTCCGCTGCCGAAAGGGAAACCGGCTACTCTGACGTTCACCTACGATGGACGCCTGAGTGGTGAAGAAGAATCGCCGGTCTATGGCATCAAATTCGCGTCGATACAGAACGATTTCGCCTACCTGATGTATCCGTCGCGCTGGTTCCCGATCAACGAGTACACCATCGATCGCTACAGCGCCGATCTGCACATTACTGTCCCCGCAGGATTCCATGTGGTGGCCAGCGGCATCCAGAAAACCGACAAGGCGGGCGACAAAGCCGTTTACAGCTTTCAGTACTCGAAGGCCTCGTTTCCGGGCAGCATCGCCGTAATGCATGCCGATCCGGTGCGTGTGTCCTCGGCCGGTGTCACCACTTCGGTTTACTTCCGGCAGCGGCAAACCATGGCCAATGCATATGGCGAGGAGACCGGCAAGGTGATGAGCTTCCTCACCAGTTTGTACGGTCTCGCGCCGCAGGCCAACCTAGCATTGGTCGAAACGGAAGATGGCACGCCCAACGGATATTCCGCTCCGGGGATCATTTTCCTCGCGCCCCGTGCGATCGGCGAGCAGGTGGCCTCGCGGCTGCTCGTAAATCAGCTCGCCCAACAATGGTGGAGCACGCTTGTGTCGCCGATCAATCGCGATCACATGTGGCTCGAAAACGGAAACGCGCGTTACGCCGAGCTGCTCTGGGAAGAGCATACAAGTGGTCCTGGAGCCCTCGAAACAGGAGTGCGCGACACTTACGTGCAAGCTCTAACCGTCGACAATCCTCCGCTGATTCAAGCCGGACGCCTGGAAGATTATTCGCCGGAATACTGGGCCTCCACAGCGGGCAAAGGCGCGGCGATCCTGCACATGTTGCGCTACATCATGGGAAACGACAAATTCGATCAGCTCATGAAGCGTTTCCCCGAAAAGCACGCCTGGCAGTCGGTGAGCACGGCCGACTTCCGTAAGCTGGCCGAAGAAATCACCGGCCAGAATTTGCAGTACTTCTTTCTGCAATGGCTGGAATCGAACGGCGCACCCGAGTTCAAGATGGAGTACACGGTCTTCCGAACGCAGAAAGGTTTCCGCGTGATGGGTAAGATCTCCCAGGACCTCGACACGTTCCATATGCCGGTGGATATCAAGATCGAAACCGAAGGCAATCCGGAGACGCAACGTGTGGACGTGGTAGGCACTTCATCGGAATTTACGGTCGATACCTTCGGCAAACCGAAATCGGTGGCGATTGATCCGAATAGCGTTGTTCTCCGCTGGTATCCTGGCATGCGCGTAGCAGTGGCCATCAAGAAGGGTGAACAGTTCACCGAAGTCGGCGAGTTGGGCGACGCGCTCAAGGAATACCAGAAAGCGCTGGACGTAAACCGGCAGAGTTCGCTGGCGCACTATCGGCTGGCGGAGGTGTTCTTCCTCCAGGCGAATGACCAGTCAGCTTCGAACGAATACCGCCAGGCGCTCGATGGCGATATCGACCCGAAGTGGACCGAGGTTTGGTCGCATATCAGGCTCGGCAACATCTACGATGTCCACAACCAGCGCGACCGCGCCGTAAACGAGTACAATCATGCCATCCGCACGCGCGACAATTTCCACGGTGCGCAGGAAGAAGCGGCCAAGTATTTGAAGACGCCGTTCGAACGAAAGCGCAGCAACATTTAACCTGTGGCCAATTGTCCTTAGAATGAGGACAGCAAGGGTGGGGCAGGCTCACGGGCCTGCAGCCGACGCTCTCGTCGGTCTTTATGGGGGGATGGAACAGCCGGACCAGGGGGGCCGGCGCGGACGAGGGCGTCCGCCCTACACGAAATGTTCTTAAATGAGATAGAAAGGTTCACCGCGTCTATGACACGTCTACTCCAAATCGTCGGAGCACTGCCTTTGTTGGCCGCCGCGCTCGGCGCTCAAGGCAAAAAGCCTACTTCGCAAGGACTCCCGCCACTCATCGACCGGGAACTTCTCTTTGGCGATCCCGAGATCATTGCCGCGCAGGTCTCGCCCGACGGCAAGTATGTCGCGTTTCTGAAGCCCTACAACGGCACTCGTAATATCTGGGTCAAGAAAACCGAGGAGCCTTTCGCCTCCGCGAGGGTGCTGACTACCGAGACAAAGCGGCCGATTCCGCAATATCTTTGGAGCCGGGACGCGAAGTTTATCCTCTATGCCAAGGACAATGATGGCGACGAGAATTTCAATCTCTATGCAGTCGACCCGGCCGCTCCGGCCGCGGCAGGTGAAGCAGCACCCGCCTCTCGCGACTTGACGGGACTCAAAGGCGTGCGGGTTACGCCTTACGACGTGCCGAAGAGCGATCCCGATGTTGTCTACCTCGGCCTCAATGATCGCGACAAAGCCTGGCACGATCTCTACAAGCTGAAGATCTCCACCGGCGAGCGAACGCTGATGCGCAAGAACACGGAACACATCTCCGGCTGGATTTTTGACTTGAAGGGCCAGTTGCGGATGGCTACGCGCACGGCCGACAACGGCGATCAGGAAGTCCTGCGCGTCGACGCCAATGGCTTCACCAAGGTCTATTCCTGCGATGTCTTCGAGGCCTGTGACCCGATCCGCTTTCATAAAGACGGCAAGCGCGTCTACATGGAGACCAACAAGGGAGGGGACGTCGACCTCACCGCTTTGGTGCTGTTCGATCCCGAAAGCGGGAAAGTCGAACCTGTCGAATCCGATCCGTTGCACAAAGTGGATTTCGGCGCGGCCCTGTTCTCGGAAGCCACCGACGAATTGCTGATGACCCGCTATGACGAAGATCGCGCCCGGCGCTACTTCAAAGACAAGGCGCTCGAGGCCGATTACAAGTGGCTGCAAGGGAAACTGCCGGGGAAGGAAATCGGGCTCGGATCGCGCACGAGTGATGAAAATGTTTGGCTGATCGCCGCTTCCGGTGACACCGAACCCGGCGAGACTTATCTCTTCGATCGCAAGAAGCGCACGCTCACCTTCCAATACAAGATTCGGGAGAAGCTGGCCAGGGAGAATCTCGCGCCGATGCAGAGCGTCCACTACAAATCGTCCGATGGTCTCGAAATTCCGGCTTATCTCACCTTGCCGAAAGGCGTCACCGGCAAGGGTCTCCCGACTCTGGTGATCCCGCACGGTGGTCCTTGGGCGCGCGACGTTTGGGGCTACAATCCGCTGGCTCAGTTCTTCGCCAACCGCGGATATGCCGTTCTGATGATGAACTTCCGCGGCTCAACAGGCTATGGCAAGAAATTCCTCAACGGCGGCAACGGCGAGTGGGGCAAGAAGATGCAGGACGACATCACCTGGGGCGTCAACTATCTGGTAGCGGAAGGCGTCGCCGATCCCAAGCGCATTGGAATTCTTGGCGGATCGTATGGGGGATACGCGACGCTCGCCGGAGTCGCATTTACGCCTGATGTGTACCGCGCGGCTGTGGACATCGTCGGTCCGTCGAACCTCATCACGCTGCTCGAAGCGATCCCGCCGTATTGGGAAGCTGGCCGCAAGATCATGTATGCTCGCATGGCCGATCCCGGAACACCGGAAGGCAAAGCCTGGCTCAATGATCGTTCGCCGTTAGGTTCCGCGAACAAGATCAAAACGCCTCTTCTGGTGGTGCAAGGCGCCAACGATCCGCGCGTCAATAAGCGTGAAGCTGAGCAAATCGTCATTGCGCTGCGCGATCGCGGCTTTCCGGTGGAGTATCTGCTGGCGCCCGATGAAGGTCATGGATTCGCGCGTCCGGTAAACAACATGGCTATGTTCATGGCGGCGGAAAAGTTTCTCGCCACCTATTTGGATGGCCG
>Ga0335082_10004929_pt1 | contig 14585 bp, 16 predicted proteins | sample Lox_Sample_41_FD_206718 | JGI IMG/M metagenome (GOLD analysis project Ga0335082, IMG submission 206718) | Soil microbial communities from Loxahatchee National Wildlife Refuge, Florida, United States - Lox_Sample_4.1 | ecosystem: Environmental > Terrestrial > Soil > Wetlands | place: USA...
GGCTCAGGATGAGGACTTTTCTTGGTGCCACCAAGGTTTTCCCTCATCCTGAGCCTGTCGAAGGACGCACGGCGGTCCTGCAGAAATGTGTGAATCCGATAGCACTTTCGTCGGGGTGACACAGAGGAGATTGTGCCGAGAAGTGCGCCTTCGCGCCCTCCGCGGATCGCGCGCGCTAACGCAGCGCCGGCTCTAACCGGTCCATGGCCTGGGAGAGGCGGTCGAGGCTGGCGGCGAAGCACAGGCGCAGGTGGCCGTCGCCGCCGGGGCCGAAGGCGATGCCGGGGGCGAGGCCGACGCGGGTCTCCGTGACCAGGCGCTTGGCGAAGGCGAGGCTGTCGCTCATGCCGTCGACGCCGAACATGACGTAGAAGGCCGCCTCAGGGCGGACGATGTGCACCTTCGGCATGGCGCCGAGGCGCTGCAGCACCAGCTCGCGTCCCGTGCGGTAGCGCGCCACCATCTCCGCGATGAAGGGCTCGCCTTGCGTGAGGGCGGCGACGCAGCCGCGCTGCAGGAAGGCCTGACCGCCGCTGGTGTTGAACTCGATCAGCTTGTCGACCATGGCGGTGAGGCGCGCCGGCGTGATCATCCAGCCGATGCGCCAGCCGGTCATGGCCCAGGCCTTGGAGAAGCTGTTGACGATGACGAGGGCGTCGTCTGGCTCCGCCAGCTCGAGGAAGGAGGGCGCGGCCGGCGAACCGTCATAGACAAGGCGGGCATAGACCTCGTCGGCGATGATCCAGATCCCGCGCTTGCGCGCGAAATCGAGCAGCGCCTGCTGCTGCGCGCGCGGCATCACCCAGCCGGTGGGATTGCCCGGCGAGGCGACGTAGATCACGCGGGTGCGTGCGTCGCAGGCGGCGAACAGCTTCTCGAGGTCGAGCTGCCAGCCGGTGGGCGTGGGCTCGAGCGGGAGGTGGCGCACCTGGCCGCCCATGATCTCGACTGTCGCGAAGATGTTGGGCCAGATCGGGGTGACGCAGACGGCGTTGTCGCCGGCGTCGACCAGGCACTCCATGGCCAGCATCATGGCGTTCATGCCGGCCGAGGTGACGGCGATGCGGTCGTCGGAGAGGCGGATGCGGTAGATGCGCTGGTGGTAGTCGATCAGGGCCTGGCGCAGCTCGGGGATGCCGCGCTTGTAGGTGTAGAAGGTCTCGCCGCGCTTCAGCGATTCGGCGGCGGCGTCGCAGATGAAGGGCGGCGTCGGCAGGTCGCCCTCGCCGACCCAGAGGCCGATGACATCCGGGATCTGGAAGCCGAGCTTCCACACCTCGACGATGCGGGAATCCTCGAGCGCCTGGATCTGCGGCCGGATGGGCGCGATCGGATGCGTCGGTTCGGTCAGGAGCGATTCGCGGGGAGCCATGGGATGATCGTTGGTGCGGGGCGACAGCGCGCTAATTGCCGGAACGACCGGCGGCTGGCAATGGGGAAGTGGCGAGGGGCGCGGCCGGGCGGCGGCGGCCGAGCACCAGCAGGTTGCCGGCCAGCACCAGCAGCACGCCGAGCGCCGCCGAGGCGGTCCAGTGGTAGCCCTCGAGAAACGTCGAGACGGCGAGCGCCACGATCGGAAACAGCACGCCGGTGTAGGCGGCGCGGTCGGCGCCGATGCGCTGCACGAGCGTGAGATAGGACCCGAACCCGATGATCGAGGCGAAGACGGCGAGATAGAGGAGCGAGCCGAGATAGGAGGGCGTCCAGACGAAATCGAAGGGGACGCCGCGCACGAGCACGATGATCAGGGTGAAGAGCGCGCCGTAGCTCATGCCGAGCGCATTGGCCTGAACCACGGGGATGCAGGCGCGGCTGTGGCGCACGGTGACCATGTTGCCGAGCGAGGCCGCATAGCTGGCGACCAGCGACATGGCCAGGCCGACGGCGGCCGCGCCCGACAGCTCGACCTTGGTCAGCTCCGGCCAGAACACGAGCCCGATGCCGACGAGGCCGAACAGCGCGGCAAGCGCCACCCGGGGCTCGACGCGCTGGCGGAAGAACAGCGCGCCGTTGGCGATGTTCATCACGGTGATGGTGGAGAAGCAGACCGCGAGCAGGCCGCTGACCAGATAGGCGGCCGCCCAGTAGAAGAGGATGTAGTTGATGCAGAAGAGGAAGAAGCCCTGCAGCGCCATGAACAGATGATCGCGGCGCGAGACGCGCAGCGAGCGCCCCGTGAGCAGGCAATAGCCGACGAGCAGCGCCGCCGCCAGCAGGAAGCGATAGGCGATCGCCAGCTCGCCCGGCAGCACCAGCTGCAGCTCCATGGCATACCAGGAGGTGCCCCAGATCAGGATGGTGACGAGATAGAGGAGGGAGGTCGGCAAGCGGATGATCCGGTCGTGGCGGGTGCGACGACCCTACAGGCGCGCTGGCCGTGAGCGCCATTGACGCCGGGGCATGGCGGGCATGCACGGCCCGCGCGGCCGCCGGCGCGCTCAGGCTAAGGGCCCGGCCGCGTGACTTAGATCAATGCATCCCGCTCGCAGGCCTTGCATGTAGCACCACCGAGGGAATTCCATGAACTTCCGCAACGTCCTCATCGCTGTCGATAGCGGGCCGGTCGCGGCGCACGCCGCCGAGGTCGGCAGCGCGCTGGCGCGCTCGCTGGGAGGCACGGTGGCGCTCATCCATGCCGTCGATCCTGCGCTCGCCGTCCCGCCCGAGAGCGGGCTTGCCGCCAGCGAACTGGTTGCCCTTGCCCAACAGGACGGCAAGAGACTGCTGGCCGGCTTCTGCGGGCGCCTGTCGCTGCCGGCAACCACGCTGGAGTTCGTCGAGGTCGGTGCGCCGGCCGAGACGATCGTCAAGGCCGCCAAGGACTGGCCCGCCGACATCATCGTGATCGGCAGCCATGGGCGCGGCGGCGTGCGGCGCGCCCTGGTCGGCAGCGTCGCAGAGGCGGTGATGCGCCACGCGACCTGCCCGGTGCTCGTCATCCGGGCGAAGGAGTGAACGCCGCCGCGAGGCCGCGTGCGCCGATGCGCTCCACCGCCGCAGGGACGGAGGGGCATCTCTTGTGGAAATCTGCGCAAGCCATGAACCTACGCGATCAATCCGGCGCGCTCGCGCTGCAAACCGACGCGCTGACCAAGCGCTTCGGCGACAAGACCGCCGTGGACGCGGTATCGATCGCGGCGGCGCACGGCGAGATCCTCGGCCTGATCGGTCCGAACGGTGCCGGGAAGAGCACACTCATCAAGATGCTGACCACCTTGCTGCCGCCGACCTCGGGCAGCGCCGCCATCGCCGGCTTCGACATCGTACGCGAGCCGGCCGAGGTGCGCCGCCGCATCGGCTATGTGCCACAGCTGCTGTCGGCCGACGGCTCGCTCACCGGCTACGAGAACCTGCTGCTCTCGGCGCGTCTCTACGCCATTCCGCGCGTGGAGCGCGCGCCGCGCATCCGGCATGCCCTCGAAGTCATGGGGCTGGCCGACTCGGCGGATCATCTGGTGCAGCGCTATTCCGGCGGCATGATCCGGCGGCTGGAGATCGCCCAGAGCATGCTGCACCGGCCGCAGGTGCTGTTCATGGACGAGCCGACGGTGGGGCTCGATCCGGTGGCGCGGCAATCCGTCTGGCAGCATGTACGACAGCTGAAGGTGGCGCTGCGCACGACGATGCTCATCACGACCCACTACATGGAGGAGGCGGACGAGCTGTGCGACCGGATCGCCCTCATCCATGACGGCCGCATCGCCGATATCGGCACGCCCGACGAGCTGAAATCGCGCGTCGGACCCGGCGCGACGCTCGACGACGTGTTCGCGCATCTGACCGGCGTCGAGATCGAGTCCCAGGGGAGCTACCGCGAGGTACGGCGGGCGCGGGCGAGCGCGCGCGGCCATGGCTAGGCGGTCGCCCCTCGCCGCGGTCGGCGAATTCGGCCTGCAGACCTTCGCGGTCGCCGACGCCGATATCCGCAAGCTGCGCCACGATCCGCTCGAGCTCCTCACGCGCGCCGTGCAGCCGGTGCTGTGGCTCGTCCTGTTCGGCCAGGTGATGGCGCAGATCCGCGGCCTCTCGGCCAACGGCACCCGCTACCTCGATTTCCTTGCCGCCGGCATCCTGGCGCAGAGCGTGCTGTTCGCCGCGATCTTCTATGGCATCTCCGCCATCTGGGAGCGCGACCTCGGCGTCCTCCACCGCTATCTCGTGAGCCCGGCGCCGCGGCCCGCCCTCGTCATCGGCAAGGCGGTCTCCGCCAGCGTGCGCGGCCTGTCGCAGGCGGTGATCGTCTATATCCTGGCGCTGGTCATGGGCATCGGCGTCAGTTTCGGTCCGCTGCATATGGCGGGCGCGGCCGCCTTCGTCGCGCTCGGCTCGGCCCTGTTCTCGACCCTCTCCCTGATCATCGCCTGCGTGGTGAAGACGCGCGAGCGCTTCATGGGCATCGGCCAAGTCCTGACCATGCCGATCTTCTTCGCCAGCAACGCCATCTATCCGATCGAGCTGATGCCGGGCTGGCTGCGTGCCATCGCCTCCCTGAATCCGCTCACTTACGAGGTCGATGCCCTGCGGGCCCTGATGCTGACCGGCGGCGCCAGTGTGTTCGGCCTGCCGCTCGACCTGGCGATCCTGCTCGCTACCTCGGCCGTGCTGGTCGCTATCGCCGCCCGGCTCTATCCGCGCATGGCGACCTGAGGCGCGGTGCGGAGACGGGCCGGAGCCTCAGCCGCCGCCCGGCGGCGGCCGGTCCGCCTGTTCCTCGGGCGCCTCGATGACGAGGCCGGACATCGGCTCCACCCAGATCAGGTTGTCCGTCACGCCCTTGGCGCCCGCGATGTTCTCCACCATGACGCGCAGCGCGTCGCGCTGGCGCTCGTCGGAGATGACGCCCCAGAACTGCACGATGCCGTTCCGCACGACGACGTTGATGGCGTTCCCGCTGGACCACGGCTGCTTCTCGAGCTCCGTCAGCACCAGCCGGCGCAGCTCGGCGTCGCTCGCCGCCGCCGGGCGCAGCTCGCCGGCGACGCTGGCCAGCGCCCGCAGCAGGTTGGCGCGGCTGACGATTCCGACGAGCTTGCCGGCGCGCAGGACGGGCACGCGCTTGATGCGCCGTCGCTCCATGAGCCGCACGATCGCGTCGAGCGACGCATCTTCGGTCACGGAGACGGCGTCGCGCGTCATCACCTCCTCGACCTTGCGGCCGTGGGTGTGGACGTAGTCGGCGGCCAGCCGGCCCGGCCCGAGCAGGAATTCGAGCCAGCGCGGGCGGCGTCGCTCGGTGCCGGTCTCGGCGCGGCGGAGGAAGTCGCCCTCGGTGACGATGCCGAGCAGCCGGCCGCTGCCGTCGACGACGGGCAGGCCGCTGACGTTGTTGTCGAGCATCACGCGGACGGCCTCGATTATCGCAGTGTCCGGACCGACCGACAGCACTCTTTCCGTCATCACATCGGCAGCGTTCATGGCAAATCTCCCGTTCATCGAACGACGTCTGTCGCGGTTGTCCTAGCCCACCGGCGCGAACAACGGATTGATCGTGATCAACTCCGGCACGCTCGATGGGCCGCTTGCAGGGGCGCGCTGGGCGCGCCCGCCGACCGACGAAAATCCGGACGGCCGAGGAACGGCACCACGGGCGCGCGCAGCGCGCCCCTACGGGGACATACCGATCGGCGTGGCAGCCATGCGGTGGCGTCATGCCGTGGATTCGCGCAACGTTCTGCGGAACCCTTTCCCAAGGCCGCCGTTTCTATTCCCGTCGGCGCCTCCGCCCGCGCGAATCACGCTGAACGGGAGATGAATATCGTCCTCAAACTCCGTTCAGCGGCCATGGCGCAGAATGCGCCGCAGTTGAGGACAAATCCAAGGAGGTACAGTGTCATGAAGAACGTCCTGCTCTCCGCCTGCGCCGCGGTCGTCATCGCGACGGGCGCGTCAGCAGCTTCGGCGGCCGATCTCTTCGCCCGGCATGACAGCCAGACGGGCACGATCATCCGCATCGACGACGTCCAACCGGGCTACGGCTGGCATGATGACGGCTACTCCTCAGGATATCGCCATCACGATGTCGTTCCCCCGTACTGGATCGTGCGCAGCCTGCAGCGCCAGGACTACCGCTACATCTCGCGGCCGATCCTGACCGGCAGGCTCTATCAGGTCAAAGCGGTCGGCCCGCATGGCCACAAGGTCAAGCTGTACATCGACGCCTATAGCGGCCGCATCGTGAGGGTCAAAGCCTAGCCAGGCCTCAGCGGCACGACAGCGTTCGCGCCCCGCCTCCTTGGAGGCGGGGCGTTTCGCATGCGGCGGTCGCGCGATATCAGGCCCGCCCGGCGAACCCCTGGCGCGCGAGAGCGGCGCCGGCGGCAAGCGCCTGCAGCTTGCCGACGGCGACGACCCGCGGCATCGGCGCCATGCCGCAGTTGGTGCAGGGATAGATGCGCTCGGGCGCGACGTAGCGCGCGGCGTTGCGGATCGTGGCGGCGACCTGCTCGGGCGTCTCCACCGCGTTGGAGGCGACATCGATGGCGCCGACCAGCACGTCTTTGTCCTTCAGCAAGCCGATCAGCTCCAGCGGCACGCGCGAGTTGGCGCATTCGAGCGACACCTGCTGCAGGCGGCTCTTGTTGAGGGCCGGGAAGATCTCCTCGTACTGGCGCCACTCGCCGCCCAGGGTCTTCTTCCAGGCGATGTTGGCATCGATGCCGTAGCCGTAGCAGATATGCACGGCGGTGGTGCAGGCGAGGCCCTCGATGGCCTTGTGCAGCGCCTCGATGCCCCACTCGCGCACGTCCGCCATGAAGACGTTGAAGGCGGGCTCATCGAATTGGATGACGTCGACGCCGAGCGCCGCCAGCTCGCGCGCCTCCTGGTTGAGCAGCGCGGCGAACGCCATCGCCATGTCGGCGCGGCGACCGTAGTGGGCGTCGGCGATGGTGTCGCAGATGGTCATCGGCCCCGGCAGGGTGAACTTCAGCTTGCGCCGGGTATGGGCGCGGGTGAAGCGGACCTCGTCGCCGTGCACCGAGTGCCTCCGCCGCACCTGGCCGGTGACGGTCGGCACGTCGACGAAGTAGCGGTCGGCGCGGATGCCCATCTTGGTCTTCTTCGCCCAGTCGATGCCCTCGATGTCCTGCAGGAAGCCGTGCACGAAGTGGACGCGGAACTGCTCGCCGTTGCTGACGATATCGATACCGGCGTCTTCCTCCTCCTTGAGCCAGACGAGCGCGGCGTCGCGCTTGGCGCTCTCCAGCGCTTCGCCTTCGAGGCGCCAGGGCGCCCACAGCTTCTCGGGCTCGGCCAGCCAGGACGGCTTCGGCAGGCTGCCGGCGAGCGTCGTCTGAAGCATTGCTCTCTCCCGTGCAGGTGTGGCTCCGGGCAGCCAGCATAACACCGGCCGTCGCGGGCCCGAAACGGCCCCTTGCGGCGGGCGGCATCGCCTGCGAGAACCCTCCGCCAGTCAGTCCGGAGCACGTCATGAAATATCTCTGCCTGGTCTACTTCGATGAGAAGACGTTCGGTTCGCTGCCCGACTCGCCGTCGGACAAGGAGTGCTTCGCCTCCGGCGAAGGGTTGCGCGCGAGCGGCCACTATCTGGCCGCGGAGCCGCTGGAGCCCGTGCGCACGGCGAAGACGGTGCGGGTGCGGAACGGCAAGGTGTCGATCACCGACGGTCCGTTCGCGGAGACCAAGGAGCAGCTCGGCGGATTCTATCTGATCGAGGCCGAGGACCTGGAGGAGGCGACGCAGCTGGCCGCGAAGATTCCGCCGGCCCGGGTGGGCAGCATCGAGGTGCGGCCGGTGCGCAGCCTCAATCTCGATTGAGGCCGGCGGTCAGTCGTCCTCTTTGCCGAGGGCTGCCTCGGCTACCAGACGATGGTAGGCCATCATCGAGTCGAAGCGATCGATGTTGGCCTCGCGATAGGCGTCGAGCGGCGCCAGCAGGCGGCCCTTGGCGCCGAGGGCCTCGTCGGCCAGCGCGATCATGCGTCGATTCGGCCAGGGATGGACGGTGACGCGCAGCAATTCGCGGAACGCATCGCCGGCGCGATCGAGGCCGAGATCGCGGGCGAGGGCGATGTAGCCGCTGGCCGTGCTGCGGCTGATGCCGGCGTGGCAATGCACGAGCAGGCGCGCGGGCGTCTTCGCATGCGCGCTGCGGACCTCGTCGGCGAAGGCGATGATCCGCTCCACATGTTCGGCGGTCGGCCCATCCGGCTGGATCGCGTCGACGTCCATGAAGCGCAGCAGCAGGGTCGTGCGCGACCGCGGCTCGTGGCCGTAGACGGGCGGCTCCGGCGTCGGCGGATCGAGGATGCCCAGCAGATGCGTCGGACGGTACTCGGGCACGAGCGTGCCGATGTTGTGCAACGCACCGATCCTGACCTGAAAGCGCTTGCTCATTCTGACCCCTTTTCGGCAGGCCGGCGCAGCCGCCGCTTCGGCGGGCCCCAGGAAGCGACGCCGAGCATTTCGCCGTAGACCGGATCGCGCGCCGCGCGGCGGCGGTGCAGGCGGAGATAGGCGTCGAGCCGCTGCGGATGCTCGCGGCGGTAGGCGTCGAGGGCCCCGAGCATGCGGCCGCCGGCGCCGAGCAGCGCATCGGCGTGCCGGACGATGGTGCGATTCGGCCACGGCTTGTTCGTGAGGCGCAGCAGCGCGGCAAAGGACTCCTCGGCTTGCGCGACGCCATGGCGGCGGACCAGCGCAGCGTAGGCGGTGGCGGTGCTGCGGCTGACGCCGCCGTGGCAATGGATGAAGAGCCGTGCGGCAGGGGCGGCGAGCGCGCGCTCGATCAGCGTGAGCATCGCGGCGACGTGGTCGGCCAGCGGACCGTCTTCGGAATCGCGGAAGCGCAAGACGAGCGCGTCGCGGCTGGCCGGCTCGTGCGCATAGGCCGCCGGATCCGGCATGGCCGGATCGAGGATGCCGATGAGGTGGGTCGGGCGGAAGCTCGGCAGGTCGGCGTCGATGGTGTGGAGGCCGCCCACCCTGAGGGAGAAACCGGCGCTCATGCGCGGGCGTCCTCGGCCAGGCGCGCGGCGATCGCCGGCATCGTCTCGGCCGCCACGTTGGCGAAGGCGAAGCGCAGGAACGAGTCCTGACCGCCGCCGAACATGCTGCCGGGCAGGCAGAGGAGGTTCTGCCGGTCGGCCAGGCGGCGCGCCACATCCGCCGCCGGACGGCCGTCGTGGGGATGGCGGACGTAGGCGAAGTAGGCGCCGGAGCTCACCAGCTCGTAGCCGATGTCGTTGCGGCGGAAGGCATCGCGCAAACGCGCGAGGCGGTCGCGCATCATCGCGGTATTCGCGCGGCGCCAGTCGCCGAGCGCGCGCAGGCCGTAGATCGCCGCCGCCTGGCCGATGCGCGGCGCGCAGATCGCGACCGTGTCCATGGCCTTGGCGATCTCGGCGCCGAGGCGGCGGCCGCAGGCGATGGCGCCGACGCGGTAGCCCGTAAGGCAGAACACCTTCGAGAAGCTGTAGAGATGCACGAGAGTGTCGGGCCAGGCGGCATCCTGGAACAGCGCGTGCGGCGGCGCCTCCTCCGCCAGAAAATCGCGATAGGTCTCGTCGATGACGAGCGCCAGGCCGCGGGACTGCGCCAGGCGGTAGAACGCCGCGATCGTCTCCGGCGGATAGATTGCGCCCGTCGGGTTGTTGGGCGTCACCAGCACGATCGCGCGCGTGCGCTCGGTGATGCGCTTGGCGGCATCGTCCACATCTGGCACGCCGCCGCGCTCCGGCCGGAAGGGCAGATGCACGGCGCGCATGCCCTGCATGTCGAACCACATCTGGTGATTGAAGTAGTAGGGCAGCGGCAGCAGGATCTCGTCGCCCGCCTTCGCGAGCGCCAGCGTGGCGAGGCAGAACCCCTGGTTGCAGCCGGCGGTGATGACGACCTGCTCGGCGGCGACCCCGGCGCCGTAGCGGGCCGCGATGTCGGCCGCCAGCGCCGTGCGCAGCTCCGGCAGGCCCTCGATGTCGGTGTAGCGCGCCATCGTCGGCTCGCCGATGCGAGCCGCGAGGTGATCGGTCAGCTCCTTGGCCGGCGGATAGCCGGGCACGGCCTGGGAGACGTCGATCAAGGGCTTGTCGGCCGGGAACTCGCGTCCCTTGATCCAGCCGTAGGCCTCGGCGATCGGCGGCTCGGCGACGGCGGCCAGGGCGGGATTGAGATGCATGGCCGCAGGTGTAGCGGACGCAGGCGGGCCTGTCACCTGCGGCGGCTGAGCGCGGCTTGAGCGCTATATGATCGCCGCACGACTAGCCCGCGTCCTTCGACAAGCTCAGGATGAGGAAGAAATCTTCGTGGCACGAAGAGAGCCCCTCATCCTGAGCTTGTCGAAGGACGCACCCCGCTCCTCCCATTCTCCGTCACGTCTCGAACTGCAGCACGCCGAAGATCATGTTGACGGTTTCGTTGTCCTCGGAGAGCGGCATCGAGATGTCGCGGTAGTTCTGGATCCAGCGATTGAAGCCGACGTAGGGGACATGGCTCACGATCGGCCGCTTCTCCTGGAGAATCCGTGTCGCCGTGTTCCAGACCTCGGTGCCCGGGCTCTGCTGCGGCAGGGCGCTGAAGCGGGCTCCGGTGTGATCGTGACCGAAACGCGCGGCAACGGCCGTGCCCATCAGACGATAGCGGAAGTCGACCGGATTTCGTTCGACGTCGATGAGCACGACGTAGGGCAGAAGCTCCATGATCTCCGTCGGCTCGATGTCGCGGCGCGCCGGCATGCGGCGGCCCGCGCGCTTGCTATCCCAGTAGTCCAGGCCCTGCTCGATCAGGTTGGACACCCGGCGGAACGTTCGATTGGACATGACAGCACGCACTACTCCTGATTTGATAGCGTCATCCGATCCGCAAGAGGGTGCACCCATGGGCATCTCCTGGCTCGACCACGTGAACATCCGCACAACCAATCTCGCGGCCATGTCGCGCTTCTACGCAGAGGTGCTGGGCATGCCCTCCGGACCGCGGCCCAACTTCCGCTTCGGCGGCGCCTGGCACTACTGCGGCGACCGCGCCGCGGTGCATCTGGTCGAGGTCCCGAAGGCGCCGGCCGGCGGCGAGATGCCGCGGCTCGAGCACTTCGCCTTCCGCTCGTTCGGCTTCGCGCCCTTCCTCGACCGGCTGCGCAGGGCCGACATCTCCTACGACATCGCCGTCGTGCCCGGCCTCAATATCAGGCAGGTCAACATCTACGACCCCGACGGCAATCACATCGAGGTGCAGTTCGGCCCGGACGAGCAGGCGGATATGGGCGCCTTCGAGGGGCGGACCTCCTAGGCGCTCAGTTCGGCATCGCCACGGTGAAGTAGGGGCCCGGCGCCTTTTCGCTCGGGCCGGTCGGGCCCGGCACGGCATGCTCGACGGCCGGCAGGCTCTTCAGGTAGGCGGCGACCGCGCGCATATCCTCATCCCTGAGGTTCGAATAAGAGCGCCACGGCATGGCCGGCGCCAACTCGCGCCCATCGGGCCGGACGCCCGTGCGCAGCACCGTCACGATGTCCTGCTCCGTCCACTCGCCCAGGCCGGTCTTCCGATCCGAGGTGAGGTTCGGCGGATAGAAGATGCCGAGGCCGGGGATCTGGAAGCCGATGTCGGAGCCGGCGAGGAAATGCGTCGGGTCCGGCTGGCCGGCGAGCGCGCCGGTCGAATGGCAGCCCGTGCAATCCATGATGCTCACGAGATATTTGCCATGTTCCGCCGGCGATTCCGCACGCGCCGCAGCGGCGGCGGCCATGATCGCGGCCGTCAGCATCGTCAGCGTCAGCAGGCGCTGGATATTCTTGTTCGACATATTCGCCCTTCACCCGTCTTTTATTGTTGCCGGCGGCAATGCGCCGCCATTCCCGCGAAGAATTCCCGCAGGCGTCCGCGCATTGCCGTCGCGTGGGTTATCGGCCTTTCGCGTTTCGATCGGATTTCGCCGTCCGTTTCGATTGTTTCGCAAAGGTGTGGGCGGGACTCAGCGCGTCGCCGCGATCTCCTGCTTGCGCTTCGCCACATAGGCCTCGAGCTCCTCGCGGATGGCGGGGTCGAGCGGGGGCTGCTCGTAGGTCCGGAGCAGATCTTTCCATATGGCGTTGGCGCGGCGGGTGCCGTCGAGGGCGCCGGCCTCGCGCCAGGTCTCGAAGTTGCGCCAGTCCGAGAGCAGCGGCTCGTAGAAGGCATGCTCGAAGCGCTCGAGGGTGTGGGCGGCGCCGAAGAAATGCCCGCCGGGCCCGACCTCGGCGATGGCGGAGAGGCCCAGCGAATCTTCGGTCACGGCCATCGGCGACACGAAGGCCGCCATCATCTGGAGCATCTCGGCGTCGAGGATCAGCTTCTCGAACGATGCGGTGAGGCCGCCCTCGAGCCAGCCCGCGCCCTGCTCCAGCAGATTGACGTGGCCGAGGAAGCAGCCCCACAGCGACATGCCGCTCTCGTAGGCCGCCTGCACGTCCGTGACGTTCGAGGCCGTAACGTTGCTCGAGCGGTAGGGCAGGCGGTAGCGGCGGGCGAGCTGGCCTCCGGCGATCACGGCCTGCGCATATTCCGGCGTGCCGAAGGCCGGCGCGCCCGTGCGCATGTCGACGTTCGAGGTGAAGCCGCCATAGGCGACCGGCGTACCGGGATTGATCACCTGCGTGAGCGCGACCACCGCGAGCGCCTCGGCATTCTGCTGCGCCAGTGCGCCCGCGATCGTCACCGGGCTCATGGCGCCCGAGAGCGTGAAGGGCGTGATCACCAGAGCCTGGCCGGCGCGGGCATATTCGGTGAGGCCCTCCGCCATCGGGATGTCGAGCCGGAGGGGCGAGTTCGTGTTGATGATCGTGAGCTGGGCGGGATTGCGGGCCAGGCCCTCGGCGGTGGTCTGCAGGGCGATGCGGTTCATCTCGATGGCGTCGCGCGCGCGGTAGCCGCCGAGGCCCCAGCCCTGCCAGGTCTTGTCGGTGAGCGTGATCTGCGCGAGGTAGAGATCGAGGTGGCGCGATTCTCCGGGCAGATCGAGCGGCTCGGCCGGGCCGCCGCCTTCCTGGTGCACGATGTTCAGGCAATGCACGACGCGGATGAAGTCGCACATGTCGGCATAGCTGCCGTCGCGGCGGCCGCGATCGAGATCGCTGATGTAGGCCGGGCCGCCCACCGAGGCGACCACGAATCTGTTCCCGCCGATGTCGACGTTGCGCGCGGGATTGCGGGCACGGAGCGTGAAGGAGGGCGGCGCCGTGGCGATCGCCCGCTCGATGAAGCCGCGGTCGAAGCGGACGCGCTGGCTGGCATGATCGACGTCGAGCCCGGCCGCTTTCAGGAGCGCGCGCGTCGGCTCGTGCAGCACTTCCATGCCGATCTCTTCGAGCACCTTCAGCGACGCCAGGTGAATGGTCTCGACCTGATCGGCGGAGAGGACCTCATAGGGCCGATAGGGATTGGCGATCTCGCGCCACGGCAACTGCCGCAGACGCTGCGCCGTGCGGCGCTCGCGGCGGCGTGGCGTTGCGTCAGTCATGGGACCACTCGCTCACGCCGGAAAGGTACGTCGCCTGCGGCAGGCTCGTCGAGCGCGCGCGCAAAGCGGTGGCCGCTATACACCGCGTGCACGATCGCGCCGGGCGCCAGGCAATCGCCGATGCGCGTCACGGACTTGATGCCGGCCGCCGCCAGCGCCGCCGGATCGGATTGCAGCTCCCGATAGAGCGCATCGTTCGGCAGCCGCGCCGTCACCAGCAGGAGGCTTCCGCAGGGGCGCATCTGGCGCTGGCCCGTATGGATGTGCGCCAGCGACACGGCGTCGGCATTGGCACCGATGAGATCATGGAACGGCAGGATCTCGACGCCGAGCCGGATCAGCCGCGCCTGCACCTTCGGCTGCTCGTCGGTCATGCGCGTCCAGGTCGAGGCCTCGGCGGCGGGCGTCGCGAGCGTCACGGCATGGCCGTCGCGCCGCAGCTTCTCCGCGAGCACGCCGCCCATGTAGTAATGATCGTCGTCGAACACCAGAACCGGACCGGCGATCGCGACTCCGTCCATTATATCGGCGGGCGTGACGACGGCGGGATGATCCAATCCATCGACGGGATGATGATGGCGGTAGCCGGCGCCGTCTCGCCGCCAGGTCGCGCCCGTCGCCACGACCACGTGATCGAAGCCGAATTCCAGCACCTGCGCCGCGGTCAGCGGGCTGGCTGGGAAGAGCTCGACATTGGGGAGGCGCTGCAGCTGGCCGAGGCGGGAGTCGCGCACGCGCGCCCAGCTCGACAGGCCCGGCAGCTTGCTCTCGCGCGTCACCCGGCCGCCGAGCGCAGTGCCGGCCTCGGCGAGCGCCACCGCATAGCCGCGCCTGCCGAGGGCGACGGCGCATTCGAGGCCGGCCGGGCCGCCACCGACGATCAGGACCTTGGCCGCGCTCTTAGCCGGCGCGATACGCTCGGGATGCCAGCCACGCCGCCACTCCTCGCCCATGGTCGGATTCTGGGTGCAGCGGATCGGCACCCCTTCGTTGTTGCCGGAGCGGCAGATGTTGCAGCCGATGCATTCGCGGATCTCGTCCTCGCGGCCCTCGTCGATCTTGCGCGGCAGAAAGGGATCCGCGATAGAGGGCCGTGCAGCGCCTATGAGGTCGAGCAGGCCCTTGCGGATCTGAC
>Ga0335082_10004930_pt1 | contig 14584 bp, 13 predicted proteins | sample Lox_Sample_41_FD_206718 | JGI IMG/M metagenome (GOLD analysis project Ga0335082, IMG submission 206718) | Soil microbial communities from Loxahatchee National Wildlife Refuge, Florida, United States - Lox_Sample_4.1 | ecosystem: Environmental > Terrestrial > Soil > Wetlands | place: USA...
ACCGTTTCGGCCCTCCCGTCGTGAAGCCGTACGTCGCGGCAGGCTATGCTCCGCGCGTGATCAGCGGCGGTATCGATGTCGGCGGTCAGGTCTGCAACCCGGTGACCGGTGCCTGCACCACATTCTCCAGCCACTCCGGCACAAACTGGAACATCAGCCACGGCATCGTGCTCGGGGGCGGTGTGCAAGTGGGTGTCGGGTCGTTGCGTCTATCACCCGAGGTCCGCTACACAAGGTGGAACAACGCCGCCATCAACCCCATGGCCCATGACCCGTTCCAGTCCACGCAGAACCAGCTCGACGTGCTGCTCGGCATCGCTTGGAAGGTGCACTGAGGCACAATAGTCCTCATGACGCCGTCCGATCCCCGCGCCTGGGCCGAACAATGGGCCGCTGACTGGAATCGCCGGGACGCCGCCGCGGTGCTTGCCCACTTCACCGGCGACGCCGTCTTCACCTCACCGCGCGCGGCCGCCGTCACCGGCAATGGCCGCGTCGAAGGCAAGCCCGCCATCGCCGCCTATTGGGCCAGCGCCCTTGCCTCCGTCCAGTCCATCCACTTCGTGATCGACTATGTCCTCACCGATGCAGCGCGCCTCGCCATCCTCTATACCGCTGCCATCGACGGCAAGAGCATCCGCGTTGCCGAGATCTTCACGTTCAACCAGAGCGGCCTCATCTGCGAGGGAGAAGTACTACACGGCGCGATGCTATCCTGAGCCTCATGCGCCTCGCGCTCGCCGCCGTTCTGCTGCCTTGTCTGTGCCTCGCCGAGACGACCTGGACAACCGTGCGCGGGCACATGGCTGCCGATCCATCGGAGCGTCACGGCAACGCCGCCGCAACGCGGCTCGATGGCGACGGCTCGGGTGATGCCGTCGCGCGCTCCGCGCCCGTCCCACTCGCCATCGGCAACCGCTACGAGCTGAGCGGCTGGATCCGCACCGAGTCGCTTCACGTCCGCGACCTCGACCGTTCGCCCATCGCTGTCGGCGCGGCGCTGTCGATGGCCTCCATGCCCTTTGACGTGCACTCGGAATCGGTCGGCGACACCACCGGCTGGACGCGCGTCCGGCTGCACTTCATCGCCACGGCCGCGAGCGATGCCATTCAGCTCACCGCGGGCGAAGGCGGCACGTTCAGCGGCAAGGCCTGGTTCGCCGATGTAACCGTGAAGCCCGCCTCGCCCGACGACGCGTGGCCCGCCGCCGCCGCCATCCAGCGCTACGGCCCCGCGTACCGTTATCCCATTGGCGGATGGATCTACCTGCACATCGAGGGCGCGCCCTACGAGCGCGGCTATCAGCATGGTCATCTCATGTGGCGCGAGATCGTCAGCTACATGGACCGTTGCTCGGCCGAGCTCGATTCCGAGTCGAAGAACCACGCCTGGGAAACGGGCCGCACCATCGCGAAGGCACTGTTCGAGCGCGGCTTCGATCGCGAGATCCTCGAAGAGATGCGCGGCATCGCCGACGGAGCCGCCGACGCGGGCGCGCGCTGGGACGGACGCCGCATCGATCTCATCGATATCGTCACGGCCAATACCGTCGTCGAACTGGAAGAACTTCACGAGGCCATGCCGGTGACGCCCGACGGTCTCGAGGGCGTGCCGTTGAAGGCGCCCTCCTACGATCACTGCAGCGCCTTCGCTGCCACTGGTCCGGCCACGCGCGACGGACGCATGGTCATCGGCCATCTCACCATGTGGCCGCTCACGCTCGCCGAGCAGACCAACGTCATGCTGGACATCAAGCCCGCGCAGGGGCACCAGGTGCTCATCCAGAGCTTTCCCGGCGGCATTCAGAGCGGCACCGACTGGCTGCAGAACGACGCCGGCATCGTGCTCACCGAGACCACCATCGACCAGAGCCCGTACAACATCGACGGCGCCACCGTCGCGTTCCGCGCGCGCAAAGCGATTCAATACAGCGACAACATCGACGACGTGGTGAAGTATCTCGGCACGAAGAACGACGGCCTCTACACCAACGAATGGCTGATCGGCGACGCGAAGACCAATGAGATCGCCATGTACGATCTGGGTACGTATCGCACGAAGCTCTGGCGCAGCTCGCGCGGCGAATGGTTCGGCGGCACGGAGGGTTTTTACTGGGGCGACAACAATGCAAAGGATCTGAACGTGCGCCTCGAAGGCGAGCCCGATCCGGCGGGCGAGCCGCGCGACCTTCCCTACTGGCCTGACGTGCGCGACATCCGCTGGCAGCAGCTTTATCGCGAGAACAAGGGGCGCATCGACGAGCAGTTCGCCTTCACCGCGCTGCGCACCGCGCCGCTGGTCTCCTCCACCACCATGGACGCGAAGGTCGTCACCGCCGGCCTCGCGAATCGCCTGATGACCTGGGCCGTGTTCGGCAAGTCGAACGACCGCGAGTGGGTGCCCACCCGCCGCCAGAAGGAAGAGTACGAGAAGAACGACGGCATCTATTCGTCCGGCTATCGCGTGATCTCAACCGCTCCGCCGGCTGCGCTTGCCGACGCGGGACACAGCGACCAGCCAGCGCCGCTGAAGGTCGCGCCGGTCTCATACAAGGACCGCCGCTGGAAAGGCTGGATTCTGCCCGCCGGCGACGCCGACCTGTGGCTCGCCGCGGGTTCGGCCGCGTACTACTACGACCTCGGCGCAGACGACCTCGAGCGCGCGATGGACGAGCGGCGCGTCGGCTACCGCAACGCCGCCATGGCCGACCCCGACGAACGCGAGCGGCATCGCATGGTCCGTAACAAAGGCGCGCTACTGTTCGACGCGCTGCGCCGCCGCATGGGCGACGACAAGTTCTTCGACCTGATGAACCGCTTCTTCACCGCCCACACCACGAAGACCGTCAATACCGGGCAGTTCATCGCGGCGGCGGGCGAAGATCAGCGCGGTTTCATCGAGTCCTGGCTGAAGTCGCCGGAGCTGCCCGGCGATCTCGGCGGCGACGCACACATGCTGGCCGAATATCACGGGATGGCGCCCATCGTCGGCGACACCATCATCGTCTACGGCACTGTGCTGGACGCCGGCGCGAACCGCTACGCCGCCGAGCAGTTGCAGCGCCGGCTCAACGATCTCTACGAAAGCGAGCCACCGGTGCGCAAGGACTTCGAGCTGAGCAATGAGGAACTGAGCGCGCACCACGTGATCTTCGTTGGCAGGCCCGAGACCAACTCCGCGCTGGCGCACGTGGCGAGCGAGATCCGGCTCGACTATCGCGGCGCGACGTTCCGCATCGCGGGCGTGACGCACGCCTCGGAGCGCGAGTCGCTGGCGCTGGCCGCGAACAACCCGCTCAACCCGCACCGTGGTGTGTTCGTGGTCGCGGGCAACTCCGCGCTGGAGACCGTCCGGCTCGCGCGCACGCTGGACTTCCCCGCAGCCGAGTACGCCGTCTACGACGTCGGCAAGGAATCGGCCGCGGGCTTTCTGAAGTAGAATCGCTGGGTGATGCGAGTCCTTCCGCTGGCAGTGGCCGCGCTGGCCGTATCGCTGCACGCTGCGCCGCGCGAGCGTCCGCTGCCGCACTTCCGCGAGCACCTCATCACGCGCGACGTGCCCGGCGGCTATCAGCTTGTCACCGCCGACCTGAACCGCGATGGCGCGGTGGACCTGATCGCCGTCGCGCTGAACATGAGCGACCTCGTGTGGCTCGAGAATCCCGGCTGGCAGCGTCACACCATCGCCTCGGGCCTCTCGAACATGGTGAATCTGAGCCCGTGGGACTACGACCGCGACGGCAGCCCCGATCTGATTCTCGCGTCCGGCTTCGACATGGACCCGCACAAGAGCGAGGGCATCCTCACCATGCTGCACAGCGCCACGGACGTCACCGCGCCATGGACCGTTCTCCCGGTGAGCCGGCTGCCAGCCTCGCATCGCATCCGCTGGGCCAATATCGACGGCAGCGGCAACAAGGTCTTCATCGTCGCGCCGCTCGCAGGCCCGAACGCGGTTGCGCCCGACTACCGCGATCATGTGCCGCTGGTCTACTACAAGCCCGGCGAGTGGAAGGCGCACGTCATCGACAACGACGAGGAAGGCATTCTGCACGGGCTCACCATCGTGGACTGGCTGCACAACCGTCGCGACCAGATTCTCACCGCCGGGTTCTCCGGCATCGCGCTGCGCGCGCTCGGCAGGGACGGCAGGTGGACGCGCACCCTCATCAGCAAAGGCGATCCTGCGCCCTGGCCGAAATGCGGCGCGAGCGACGTGGTGCTGGGCTACATCCGCAAGGAGCGGTTCCTGGCGTCGATTGAGCCGTGGCATGGAAATCAGATCGTGGTGTATCGCGAGAGCAAGGGCGGCTGGTCGCGCGAGGTGATCGACAGCGTGCTTGCCGATGCCCACACCATCGCGACGGTGGACCTGAACGGCGACGGCGTGGACGAGATCGTAGCCGGCGCGCGCGGCTCGCACAACGTCTGCCTCTATGCGTTCGACGGCAAAGCGTGGAACAAGTCGGTGCTCGACGATAAGATCCCGGCGGCGGGCTGCGCGATCGCGGACTTCAACAAGGACGGGCGCCCGGACGTCGCCTGCATCGGCGATGGCGTCCTCAAGTGGTATGAGAACATGGGCGAGTGGCAGGGGAGATAGAATCGAATCTTGCCAGACCCTGAGATCACCGTCATTGTGCCCACGCTGGCGGCGGGTGAGCCGCTGGCTGCGTGCATCGCTTCTCTGGATGCGCAAACGTTCCGCGGGTTCGAGGTCATTGTCGTCGATAACAGTGGCACGAAGCTCGCGCGCAGGACGCTGGCCGATCGCGGCGTCACGCTGATTGAGAACGTGGACAACGTGGGGTTTGGCGCGGCCGTCAACCAGGGCATCCGCGCGAGCTCGACGCCGTTCGTGGCGGTGCTGAACGACGACGCGGCAGCCGGCCCGGGCTGGCTGGAAGCGATGCTGCACGCGCTCGAAGGACGGCCCGACGTGGGCATGGTGGCGCCGCAGATCCGGCTGGGCAGGACGGGCACGCTGGACAGCGCGGGCATGCTGGTATGCGGCGACGGCAGCAGCCGGCAGCGCGGCCACGGCGAGGCGCCGGACCGCTATCCGCGCAAGCAGGAGGTGCTGCTGCCGAGCGGCTGCGCGGCACTCTACCGGCGCGAAATGCTGGAAGAAGCCGGGCTCTTCGATCCATCCTTCTATCTGTATTGCGAGGACACGGACCTCGGGCTGCGCGCGCGCTGGAAGGGCTGGGAGTGCCTGTATGTTCCCGCGGCCATTGTCGAGCATGCCTATTCGAGCACGGCGGGGCGCGCGTCGGCGACGAAGGCGTTTTACGTGGAGCGCAACCGGCTGTTCGTGCTGGTTAAGAACTTCCCGTTCGCCCTGCTGCTGCTCGCTCCCTTCTACGCGCTGGCGCGGTACTTCTGGCACGTATGGTGGATGTGGCGCGGGCGTGGGGCGGCGGCGGAGTTCGCGCGCTCGGGAGGCTCTGCAACAAGACTGCCTGGATATGTGCTGCGCGCCTGGCTGGCCATGCTGAGCGAGCTGCGCACGCTGTGGCGCGAGCGGCATCGGATTCGCAAGGGCGCGCGCCTCACCCCGAAGCAGTACGCGCGGCTGCTGCGGCGGTTCTCCATCAGCCCGCGGCAGGTGGCCCGGCTGTGACGGAAGCGCAGAAGGCCGGGGGAGTGCTCATCCTGATTCCGGCCCTCAACGAGGAAGCCTCGGTCGGCGGGGTGGTCCACGAAGTTCGGGCCGCTATGCCGCATGCGGCAATTCTGGTGGCCGACGACGCGTCTTCGGACGCGACGCGCACGGTGGCGCTGGAGGCCGGCGCCGATGTGCTCACGCTGCCCGCGCATCTGGGGCTCGGCGGATGCGTGCAGGCCGGATACAAGCTGGCGTTTGAGCTGGGTTTCGAGTACGTGATCCGCGTGGACGGCGACGGCCAGCACGACGCGCGCGACATCCCGCGCATCCTCGACACGCTGCGCAGCACGGGATGCCAGATGGTGATCGGGTCGCGCTTCTGCGCGGGCGGCCAGAACGGCCACACCAGTATGGCGCGCGCGGTCGGCATCACCGTGTTCCGCCTGCTGCTGCGTCCCATCCTGGGCAAGAGCGTCTACGATCCGACCTCCGGGTTCGTGGGCGTGAGCCGCGAGGCGCTGGGCGTGTTCAGCCGCAGCTTTCCGCTCGAGTACCCTGAGATTGAAGCGCTGGTGGTGTTGCAACGCCGGCGTTTCCGCTTTGTGGAAGTGCCGTGTCAGATGCGGCCGCGGCGGCATGGGCGCAGCACCATCACCGCGCTGAAGTCGTTCTACTATCTGGTGCACGTTCTGCTGGGCGTGTTCGTGAATATCCTCAAACTGGAGGGGCGGCGCTGGCTGGGTTTGCGCAAGGCGTGAGCCGCGGGCGCGGAGGTTGTTGCCATGGATCGTCTGCTCAATGTGATGACGGTGCTGAGCCTGGGGCTCATCGTGTCGATTCTGATGTCGGTACGGCGGTCGCACATTCGCGTGGAGTATTCAGTGAGCTGGCTGGGCGCGGCCATCGTGCTGCTGGTGCTCTCGCAGTCGCGGGGCTTTCTGGAGTGGCTCGCCGTCGCGCTGGGGTTGCCCGATGCGCCTCTGGCCCTGGTGATCCTGGGGCTCACCGTGTTTCTGGTGGTGTTCTACCGCTTCTCCGTGATCATCTCCAGCCTGAAGGACGCGAACATTGCGCTGACACAGCGGGTGGCCATTCTGGAATTCCAGCTTCGGACAATGCATGAAGGGAAGTAAGCGCGAGGCGAAGACGTCGCCGAAACCGGCGCGGACGAAACGCGGCGGCCCGGGCGGCGGGGCAGGCAAGCCGGTGATGGCGGCGGTGGCGGACCGGCCGGAACGGCGCAACACCTGGATCTGGGTGGTGGCCTTTGTGGCGGCGGCGATTGCGGTTTTTGAGGTGTACGGACCGGCGCTGAACGGTCCGTTTCTGCTGGACGACACCTACCTGCCGTTCATGCTGCCGGGCTGGGACAACGCTCCGCTGTGGCAGTGGCTGGCCGGCGTGCGCCCGCTGCTGATGTTCAGCTACTGGCTGAATTTCCAGTTGGGCCAGCACGACCCGAATAGTTACCACGTGCTGAACGTGATTCTGCACCTGCTGAACGGCGTGCTGGTGTTCGCCATTCTCAGCCGCATCCTGGCGCGGGTGGAGAGCCAGCTGTGGCGGCGGCGGGTGCTGGCGGCGTTCGGCGCGGCGCTGTTCCTGTTCCATCCCCTGCAGACCGAATCGGTGGCGTACGTGGCCAGCCGCTCGGAGACGCTGAGCGTCTTCTTCCTGTATCTGGCGCTGGCAGTTTTCCTGTGGCGGAAGAGCGAGGAGATCTCGTGGGGCAGAAGCCTGGCGGTGCTGGCCATTTTCGCGGCGGCGCTGATGACCAAGGAACACACGCTGGTGCTGCCGGCGGTGCTGCTGGCCACCGACTACTTCTGGAATCCGGGTTTCTCATTGCAGGGCGTGGCGCGCAACTGGCGTCTCTACGTGCTGATGGCGATCGGCGCGGTGGCGGGCGGCGCCGCGATGCTGCCGGTGCTGGCGCACGCGAACTCGGCGGGTTTCCATCTGAAGGGGCTCACCTGGATTCAGTACTTCTACACGCAGTGCCGCGCGCTGTGGGTGTATCTGGGCAAGTTTGTGGCGCCGGTGAATCAGAACATCGACTACGACTTCGCCATCTCGCACACCATCATGGAGGGCGGCGCGCTGATCGGCATGCTGGCGCTGCTGGCGGTGACGGCGGCGGCGTGGCGGTTCCGGAAGACAACGCCGCTGGCGAGCTATGGCTGGTTCCTGTTCCTGATTCTGATCGGGCCGACATCGTCGTTCGTGCCCATCGCCGATCCGCTGGTTGAGCGCCGGCTATACCTGCCGTTCATCGGGCTGCTGTTCATTGTGCTGGAGGGGCTGCGGCGATGGCGCGCAGCGCGCAACACGCTGATCGGCACGCTGGCGGTAGTGATCGTGATTGAAGGCTGGCTCTCGTACCAGCGCAATCAGTTGTGGGGCGACAAGATCGCCATGTGGGCGGACGCGTCGGTGAAGTCGCCGCACAAGGTGAGGCCGCTGTTCCAGCTCGCGCACGCTTACTTCGACGCGGGCCGGTTCCCGGAATCGATCGATGAGTACGCGAAGGCCGCGGAGGTCCGCAAGCCGAGGTTTGATTTGCTGGTGGACTGGGGCATCGCGCTGGCCTACGCGGGCCGCAACGACGAGGCTCTGGACAAGTTGTCGCAGGCCGCCCATCTGGAAGCCAGCGCCTACGTCTTCACGCAGATCGCGATGGTGGACGGGCGCGCGGGACGCTATGACGATGCGCTGGTGGCGCTAGCCACGGCGGAGAAGGTGGATCCGCGGCAGGCGCTCATCTACGACTATCGCGGCCTCGTCTACATGAAGCAGGGCGACCCGGCGCGCGCGGCCGCCGAGTTCCGCCGCGGGCTTTCGATCGAGCCTGGGAACGCGCGGTTGCAGACGCTGCTGGCGCAGGCGGAGCAGGCCACAGGTAAGCGGTAATGGCGCTGCGCATCGGCGTGAACGCGCTGTACCTGATTCCCGGCGGCGTGGGGGGCACGGAGATCTACCTGCGCAATCTGCTGGCGGCGGTGGCCGAGGTGGATCGTGAAAACAAGTGGGTGGTGTTCACGAACCGCGAGACGGGCGCGGATCTGGTACCGCAGGCCGCGAACTTCGCGCACGCGCCGCAGAATGTGCGGGCGGCGAACCGGCCGGCGCGGATTGTGTGGGAGCAGACGGCGCTGACGCTGGCGGCGAGGCGACGGCACATCGACGTGATGTTCAACCCAGGGTTCACGTGTCCGCTGGTGAGCGGTTGTCCGAACGTCACGGTGTTCCACGACCTGCAGCACAAGCGGCGCCCAGAGTACTTCCGGTGGTTCGATCTGCCCGCGTGGCAGTTCCTGTTGTGGGCGGCGGCGCATCGCTCGCGCGCTCTGATCGCGGTGTCGGAGGCGACGCGCGACGATCTGCGGCGCTACTACGGCGTGGATGCGACGGCGATTCATTCGGGCGTGGAGGCGGAGCTGTTCGAGACGGGCGAGCGGCGGGAGCCGAAGCGGTTTCTGCTGTGCCTTTCGACGCTGCATCCGCACAAGAACCTGGACCGGCTGGTGCGCGCGTATGCGGCGCTCCGGGGGACGGACTTCGAGCTGACGATCGCGGGGCTGCGCGGGTTCTATGCGGACCGGCTGGATGCGCTGATCGCCTCGCTGGGGCTGGGCGGGCGCGTGCGCATCACCGGGTGGGTCTCGCGCGAAGAAGTGCGCGAGCTGTTGCGGACAGCGTGGGCGGCGATTCAGCCGTCAACGTTCGAAGGCTTCGGCATTCCGGTACTGGAAGCGATGGCGGCGGGGGTGCCGCTGGCGTGCTCGGACATTCCGCCGTTCCGCGAGATCACCGGCGGGCATGTGGAGATGTTCGATCCGTCGAGCGAGGAGGAGATCGGTGCGGCGATGACGCGGCTGATGGATGCGCCTCCGGACATGACGGCGGCGCGGGAGCACGCGCGTGGCTTTACGTGGGAGCGCACGGCGCGGGAGACGATCCGGGTGCTGGCGGCCGCGGCTCGCTAGAGTGTGATGGCGCCCTGAATCACCTCGACCGCGTGGCCGGAGATGAGGACACGGTCGCCGAGGTCTTCGCACCAGAGCTCGCCGCCGCGCGCGGAAACCTGGCGCGCAAACATGGTCTTCTTTCCGAGGCGGCGCGCCCAGTACGGGATCAGGGTGCAGTGGGCGCGGCCGGTGACGGGATCTTCGGGCACGCCTTTCGCCGGGGCGAAGAAGCGCGAGACGAAGTCGCAGTCGCGGCCGGGCGCGGTGACGATAACGGCGAAGCGGTCCACCTCGCGCAGGCGGGTCATGTCGGGCTTCAGCGCGCGCACCTGTTCCTCGGTTTCGTAGACGACGCAGTAGTCGTCGAGAGCCACCACTTCCTTCGGCTCAACGCCGAGCGCGGGGATGAGCAGCGGATGCGGCGCGCAGGCGACAGGCGGACGGGAAGGGAAGTCCATGGTGAGGCGGGCGCCGCCGCGGCGCACCACCAGCCGGCCGGACCGCGTCTGGAACGAGACCTCTTCAAGCGACGGCGCGAGATGCTGGAAAACCACGAATGCGGAAGCGAGCGTCGCGTGGCCGCAGAGATCCACCTCGGTGGCGGGCGTGAACCAGCGCAGGCGGTAACCATCGCCTTCCGGGACGAAGAAGGCCGTCTCGGAGAGGTTGTTCTCGAGGGCGATGGCCTGCATCTGCGCGTCGGGAAGCCAGGCTTCGAGCGGGCAGACGGCGGCGGGGTTACCGGCGAACGGGCGGCTGGCAAACGCGTCCACCTGATAGAGCGGAATCTGCATGGAACCAATGTAGCGTGGGTGCGTCAGACTGGTGTTGTGAAGCTCCTGCCGATTCTTGCTGCGTGGGCGTCGCTCGCCGCCGGGCAGGTTGCGCCTTCAGAGCGCGCGAAGGCAGCCGACTACCCGGTGAGCGGCAGCGCGAAGGACGTGGAGATCGGCGCGGAGTTCCTGGGGCACGCCATTCCATCGCCGCGCGGCTATTACTCCGCGAAGGGCTACCTGGTGGTGGATGCGGGGGTGTTCCCAACGGCGGGGTTCGTGAAGGTGTCGCCCGGGCAGTTCACGCTGCGGGTCAACGGAACGGCGCTGGTATCGCAATCGCCAGGTTTGGTGGCAGGCGCGCTCAAGTATCCGGATTGGTCGGAGCAGGGACCCGCGGCGCGCATCGGCGTCGGCCCGGTTGCCATCGACACGGGGCCGCCTCCGGCCGGCCGCTATCCCGGCGATCCGAACGGCACGCCGCCGGGCGTTGCCACGACGACAACGAGCGGCGACGACAAGCCCGATCGCGATTTGACCGCCGCCGCGCTGCCCGACGCCCTGTCCGATCGTCCGGTGAGAGGCTGCGTTTTCTTCGCGTCCACGACGAAGACGAAGAAGATCAAATCGCTGGAGCTGGAGTGGAACGGGCCGGACGGTCGGCACGCGGTGCTCAAGCTGCGGTAGGCGAAAACGCGTCGCGGTATTTGCGCAGAAGCTCGAAGATCGCCACGCCGCCCGCCGTGGCCACGTTGAGCGAGTGCTTGCGGCCGAGCATGGGGATGCGGACATGGGTATCGCAGCGCTCGAGCAGTTCGGGGCGGATGCCGTCCACTTCATGGCCGAAGATGAGGCAGACGGGGAAAGCCGGCTTCCAGTCGAACAGGTCCACAGCGCCCACGCTGGTCTCGATGGCGGCGATCTCGTGACCGGAGCGCTGAAGCTCTTCCACCGCGGCGAGGGCGTCGGCACAGCGGCTCCACGGCACGGTCTCTTCGGCGCCCAGCGCGGTTTTGGAGATGCCGCGCTTCGGCGGATAACTGGTGATGCCGCAGAGGACGAGTTTTTCGCAGGCGGTAGCGTCCATGGTGCGGAAGAAAGCGCCGACGTTGTACATGCTGCGGACGCTGTCGAGCAGGACGGTCACCGGAAGCTCGGCGATGCGCTCATACGGGATGGCCGCGCGCGTAGCGATGTACGGAAGACGTTCGGCCGAGTGCGGCATGAGCTACGATGATGATGCCATGAAATATGCGGTAACGATGGCGTGCGCGCTCGCGGCGATGACCTCGGGGCTGGCGCAGAATCAGCAGTACACAGCGAAAATCGTAGTGGAAAGCGGCGCGGCGTTGCCGATGGCGCCCAACTTCATCGCTCCGCCCGCCGGGCACGACCTGCCGCGGTGCATCATTCGGGACACTTTCGCCAACGGCGTGGTGTCCTACATCGTTCCGCTGATCGAAGAACCGGGCGAGGACGCCTGGAGCCGGCGTCTGGACGACAAGTGCGAGATCACCATCCTGTTGAAGGGCTACCGCAAGCAGACGGTGACGCTGCACCAGGGCGCGGTGATCGTGCTGAAGGGGCTGGGCGATCCGGAGGGCTCGACCGTCTCGGTATCGGCGCTGCATGTGCCGAAGGACGCGGCGAAGGCGTACGACAAGGGCATCGCGGCGATGGGCGACGACAAGCCCGCGGCTGCGCAGAAGCAGTTCGAGCGCGCGGTGGAGCTGTACCCCGATTACGCGCAGGCGTGGAGCCGGTTGTGCGAGGCGCGCGAGCAACAGTCGCAACTGAAAGAGGCGGCGGATGCGGGTGAGCGCGCGCTGAAGGCCGACCCCAAGTATCCGAGGCCTTATCTGCAGCTCCTGCGCATCGCGGTGCACGAGAAGCGCTGGGAGGACGCGGCGGCTCTCGGCGAACGGGCGATGGCTCTGAATCCGGTGGAGTTCATCGGGATCTTCTACTACGACGCCGTTGCCAACTACGAGCTGAAGCATCTGGATGTCGCCGGGAAGATGGCGAAGCGCGCCGTCGATCTGGACAAAGCGCACGAGTATCCGGACGCCGAGGCGGTGCTGGGCAAGGTGCTCGCGGAAAAGGGCGAGACGCGGGGAGCGATCGACCACTTTACGCAATACGTGCTGCTGGCCCCGAAGGCGGAAGATACGCCGGCGATCCGGCAGCGCATCGCCGATCTGCAGCAGAAGCTCGAAAAAACGAACTAGCGCGCGGGCGCGCCTGGTACAATCGGGACAGATCGTGTTTTAACGCACATGGGCGATTCTCCATCCGCCAATATCGCGCCGCTTCGCGAAGCTTTCGCCGACCTGCGCAACACCGCGCGCGAGCAGATGATCGCGGCGTGGCAGATCCAGATCGAACAACTGCAGGAGCAGATTGCCGCGGGCTGGAACGAACGCCTCGAGTGGATTTTCGACGAGCGCTTCCGCGAGCTGCAGACAGGGCTGGAGGAGTTGTACCGGTCCACCGTGAATGAGCAGGTGGCGCTGGCAGTGGCGGACGCGCGGGCGGCTGTGCGGCGGCAGTTCGCCGAGAAGCTGAACCAGACGATGCGGCGGCTGCGCACCTTCGAGAGCGACGCGCAGTGGGCGGCGACGGTGCTGGACGCGACCGAATCGTTCTGCGATCGCGCGGCCATGTTCACGCTGGCGGGGGCGAGTCTGCGTCTGGAAGCGGTGCGCGGAATGGGGCGGCCGGAGGCGTTCGCGGATGTACCGCTGGAGACGGCTCCGGCGTTTGCCTCGGTGGTGGCGACATCCGACTCGGTGGTGGCGATGCGCACGCGCGGCGAGATGTCGGGCTGGCTGGCAGATATTTTCGGCGAAGAGCCGGGGCTGCGCTTCCACCTGTTCCCGATTGCGACGCGGGAGCGCGTGATGGCGATCCTCTACGCCGACGGGACGGGCTCGATTGAAACGGCGGCGCTGGAACTGATCGCGGTGCTGGCGGGCATGGTGCTGGACGGTCTGGCGGGGAGGTCGGCAACGTCGGGACAGTTCGTGCGCATCTCAGGCGACCGGGTGGACAGCGGCATTGGGGCGTGGTTCGAACTGAGCCGCGAAGACCAGGAGCTACACCTTAAGGGACAGCGCTTCGCGCGCGTGCAAGTGGCGGAAATGCGGCTCTACAAGTCGGACCTGGTGAAGCAGGGGCGCGCCGGGCGGAACCTCTATGACGTCCTGAAGGCCGAGATCGACGAGGCTCGCGAGCGGTTCCAGCGGGATTACCTAACGGTAACGCCCACGATGGTCGATTATCTGCATCTGGAGCTGGTTCGAACTCTGGCCAACGATGACACGGAGCTGCTTGGGCGGAATTATCCTGGACCGCTGGCGTAGGCGCGGCGCGGGGCCACTGGCCCTGGCGCTGATTCTCATCGCGGCTGGCGTTACCCTTCGCGCGGATTCGCTGGAATCGCTGGTTGTCGAGTATCGCAGGCATCCATCGGCGTCTACCCACGCGGCGGTGGCCCGGTTCGCCGATGCGCATCCGAAGGACCGCGACGGCGCGCTCGCGCTGCTGGCTCTTGGCGCGGGCGAGCTGGACCAGAAGCTGTTCGACGACGCCTCGAAGCACCTCTACGGCGCACGCACTCGGCTGCCCTCGCTGGACGATTACGCGGCATATCTGGGCGCGAACGCGCTTTATGGGCTGAAGCGCACCAACGACGCGCTGTACCTGCTGGGTGTGGTGTGGAAGAGCGAACCAGAATCGCCGCTGGCGGGGAAGGCGGCGCTGCTGGCGGCGAAGTGCTATCTCGATCTGAACCAGCCTGAGCGCGCGCTGGATGCGATTGACGCGCATCGCGTCGCGATTGCCGATTCCGCCGAAGAGCTGTCGCGCGGGCAGGCGCTGGAAGCGGAGGGAAAGACCGCGGACGCCGCGCGGGCTTATCAGCGCGTGTGGTACGAGTTCCCGCGGTCGGCGGAAGCACCGGAGGCGGAGAAGGCGCTGGCACGGCTGCGCGGCCGGTCCGGGTATCCGAAGGAAAGCGCCGCGATGGTGCTGGGGCGCGCGCGGAAGCTGATGGATGCGCGGGAGTGGCAACACGTGACCAGCGAGCTGACGGCGGCGCTGCCGCGGCTGGATCGGGAAGGTCAGGACACGGCGCGGGCGATGCTGGGCGCGGTGCGCTACCGCCGCCGCGATGCCGGGGCATTGTCGTACCTGCTCGCGCTGAAGCTGACGACCCCGGAGGCCGATGCCGAGCG
>Ga0335082_10004932_pt1 | contig 14582 bp, 18 predicted proteins | sample Lox_Sample_41_FD_206718 | JGI IMG/M metagenome (GOLD analysis project Ga0335082, IMG submission 206718) | Soil microbial communities from Loxahatchee National Wildlife Refuge, Florida, United States - Lox_Sample_4.1 | ecosystem: Environmental > Terrestrial > Soil > Wetlands | place: USA...
AGTGTTTGGCTGGCATGGCGCCGGTCCGCTACCAGTCCGGCAAAGTATCCGTCGTGTATGTTCGCCGCCAATGTAATCGTTTCCTGCGCCACACGCTCCATTTGTGGGTGGATACAAGCCGCCATTACTGTGATTGGGCACGCATCTACTACGAGGCACACCGAAAAAAGGGCCAGAGCCACGCCTGCGCGATCCGCTGCCTGGGAATGCGCTGGCTCAAAATCCTGGCGGCGATGGTCCGCACCCAAACCCCTTACGACCCAGCGCTGCACGCCCGGAACCAACTCCACCATGGATCGTGGATTCTTCAGCTAAATCCAGTCTCACAAGGACAAGGTGATGTCAGCTAAACGCACCGGCAAAGGAACAGCGGGCGGGCGGCTCCTTCTGTACAAGGCGTTCCTCGCTGCGCTGCGGTCTGCCTTGACAGCGCCGCCCGGCCGCTGTGGTGGGCTGCTAAGGTTTGGCGTTCGCGAAACCGTGTCCGGCTCGGACCAGAAACCGCTGCACCAATTGTGAATAACTTCTATGAAAAACCACTTGTCAGCACAGAGAACTGCTTGACCCCCGCGCCGTCGCCCAACGACCTCGCCGCTAAGCTTTCATCGCGCACCTCTGTCGCGGTGCAGCAGTCCAAACGTTGGAGGAATTGACTTTGCGATGTTGATGTTTTCTTGAAGTCTCGGGGACCACGCCGCTTTTCATCGCAATGCTTCCATTGGGAAGAAGGCTGACAAGTCTGCGTGGAACACCCGGCTCAGGCAGAGCAATTGTCGGTCACTGACCAAGTGGTAGCCGCCTTCCACCTTCGCCACGCCCTCGCGGCTGATGTCCCAACCGTGGAGCTGCAACTTGGTCGCGAGCAAATCCTGCGTCCAGCCGCGTTGGTAGCGCAACCGGCGAATCTGCGGCCCGACATCGTTTAATCGTTCCATGCGTGATCCTCTGAACGGGAACGATAGCGGTAGGTGTATTCACATCGTTAGCGAGCAGTGAGAGAGTTACGCCAAGCAGCGACAGAGTTGGCGCAAGTGGGATTGGACGCGCTTGTTCAGGCCGCGACCAGCGGCTTCGCGCCAGCATCGGCCTTGCGAGCGTTCTTGAATTTCCAGTACTCCACAATCGCATCCGAGGCGCGGGCCAACCACTTCACATCGCCGCGCAATTCTTCCAGCGTGGTCGCCGCGAAGTATTTTGTTCCGCTGGCGGCCGGGTGCCCCAGCGGTTTAAGCAAGCCCTTGGCGACGAGCATGGGAATCTCATGAGGAGAGAATCCCAGATACCACGCCGTTTCTTCGGCGCTCAGCCGGGCCGGGGCCGTCGTCAGTTTCAAGAATTGTTCGCGCTGCGGATTCACGGCCTCAGACTCCCATGCCCCGCACGTGGCGATTCGCTTGATCGACTGATTCTCTCTCGGTCAGCAATTCGCAGATTCTCACCAACCGATGGCAACGTTCGGAGATGGCCCGCACGACCTTGCCCGGATTCTGTTCCGGGAATTGCTCCCACGCGACACGTTGCGCACCGGCCACGAGATTGCTGGCCATGAACCGCAGCGTGTGCCGGGCGGCGGCGGCGAATTCACGCACCAACTGGCTGGCATCGTCTCCGCGCAGCAGAATCTCTGCATTGCCGTTTGCTTGGGCATACGGCGAGTCGGCTTGGAATCGCTGGATGACGGCGAACGTTGGCGCGAGTGGATTTCGACAGAGAAAGATTTCGCTGGCGGGCGTCTTCAGGAGCCGGATCTGGCTGTGCCATTCGACTCCGGCCATTGCCAGGACGGTGCCCATACCGAAAGAATCAGCCCCCGGCTGTAAGGCGTGGGGACGGAGTCCCATCATCTGCTTCTTAAGTTCCGTCAATTGCTCAAACTCCGGCTGGATGGTCTCGAAAGCCGTCCGATAGGCGCGACGCTCGCCGTGCGTGAACCCGGCTGTCGCCTCGCTGGCGACGTCTTCAACGATTTGGCCCTTGCGCTTGAGCATGGTCTACCGTCCCTTGCCAGTCAGCTTTGCCAGTTCGGACCGGGCCAGCGTGATCTCGCCCGAGAGCGCACGTGAGGGAATCACTTTGCCACGCTGAATCAGGCTGAGCACGGTGAAAGAGTCCACGCCGAGCAGTTGGGCTGCTTCGTTGACCGTCACCGACTCCTGCACCGGTGCGGTTGCGTCTTCGGCCAGAGACGGAAACGGATTCGGTTCTCGATTGGCAATCACGATTTGGTTCCCATTATGGCCCGTTGTGGTTTCGACCGTGTTCCCGAACGAGAACAACTTTCGACTTCGCAACCCCACCTTTGGTTTCGTTCATCTTCGTCGTTCAAGTCTCGCTCTCATCTTGACACGTCGGCATCTTCTAGGCTGTTCGCAAGCGCGAACAACTTTCTGGCTCGCACAGCTTGCGCGCGATTCACTTGCGCACGCCATCCGTGATTGAAATCCCGCTCACAAACGCCTGCCCGTCTCCAACTCCGAGGTGTCGAGCATCGCGCGCCCGCACCAACACCGGTTTGCCGCGATCCAGCGCATCGCGTAATGGCTTCAGGTTCGATCCCACAATGACCACATCTTGGGTCGGGAACACGATTGTGAGCCGGTCGGAAGGAGCATCCGACTGTCCCTCAGATGCCGGATTTCCCTCCAGAACGCACAGGACGAGTTGTGCCAGCGGGAAACTGTGGCAGCGTCCATCTTGCGTCACGAAATCCACCAACTGACATTCCTCGGGTTTGTCATGAATGCAGGTCGAGGCAGCGTCAATCTCGCGTTCGGTTGACCATGTTCGTTTGATCATACCCTGATTCCCTTTGAATGGTCTTGGCGCAATCCTGTCCTGACTCGGTTCGCCACGGCGTTCAGTTGATGGACGACCTGCGCCAGCGGATGGCCACGGCGCAACAGGCCGGCGGGAATTCCGCGCCAGCGGCGAAACCGGGGCGCGCATGATGCATCCTGTTCGTGCTGGCCTTGACGCGGAGACTGAATCAGTCCGGCCTTGACGAGCGCCCCTTCGACTCCGCTGAGTTCGATGGCCGCCCTCCGCTCCTTGGAATCGCCGATCTTTTGGCGCAGCATGTTTTTATCATCGGTGAAAATTCGGCAGCGCTCTTTTCCACGCGATATGTCCACGTAGAATTGCCGCCGATGAATGGCCGGTAATGATGGCACGCTCGCCACGACAAACACTTCTTGCGCAGTCTTACTCTGCGCCGCTTGCGACGTGACTGCGTAACCATGCGTGAACGTCCGGTAATTGTGCGGTAACCACCGGCCATCCGTCAGATCAACCCTGCCCTGGTCGATTGCCTTGACCTGAACAATCTCGCCGTTGACGAATTCCTGATTGTTCGCCTTGCAGCGCGCCTGCAACAGGAGCTTGTCGCCGGGCGCAACCATCAGTTGCTTGGATTCGCACACATCGAAGGTTTTTCCGCTGTGAGGACAAAACACCGCTTCCTGTCCGTTCTCCTGCCGCACACGGAGTCCGTTCTTTTCAACTCCAAGCACCGCGAGACATTCGTGCGCACCGTACCGACCCGATTTGCGATGAAAAACAATCACCTGACCTGCGACGTAATTGCGCAGGTTCTTTTTCTCGGCGGTTGTCCAGGACAGCGAATCGAACACGGTCACGGTTTGGTCTTCATTTCCCAGCAATCGTTGCCGCTTCAATTCGGCGCGGACAAGGTCCGTCAACGAAAGAATTTCATTCCAAGTCGGCGAGACAAGCAGCGCAGTTTTGCCCGTCTTTAAGGATTGGATGTAGGCAGCAGCGGCCTGCTGGTGAACATCATCGCCTTCGACGACTGCGCCCATTTTCTCCAGCAGTTCAAACGCCTGCTGCGACTGTTGCCGCGCGGCCTTCAGCACGGCCTTTTGATACTGAGGCGATGGCTTCTGCCGCCAGTTCTCGGTCAATTCGGCAAACGAATACCGGGAATATTTTTCCAGAATGCGCAGGGCATCCCCGCGCGTGACGGCTGTGTGTTGGCCGGTGTCGCCGCAGAGGATCACGCGCGCTTGTTTCTTCACAGCCACGGAAAACAGTTTCCGCATATCGTCCGTGCTGACCATGCCGGCCTCGTCCACCACGATGATGCTTTGGCGTGTCGGGCGGGATTGAAGCGCCTCATCCACGAGCAACCGTTGCAGGGTGACGGCATGAATCCCGTCCCGGCGCAGATTCTCCGTAGCCGAACCGGTCGGAGCACAGGTCACCGTCTGGCGACCGACTTCCTCAAAGGCCCGCAGCAGTTCTCTCAACGTGCGGCTCTTGCCGGTGCCGGCAAGGCCACGGATGCCGGTAATCTGGTCGGGGCTGCGCAGGACGAACGAAATCGCCTTTCGCTGGTCTGCGCCGAGAGTCTTATCCCGTGGGCTGTAACGCAGGTGAATAGGAGCGAAGCGATCCTTGCCTTCATCGACGGCGTTGATTAGCGATAGTTCCGCTCGGAGAATCTCTCGCGTGGAAAGCTCACCGGCCACACGTATCAGCTCTCGCGAAGATCGAATCTGTTCTTTGAGCGTGGACAGTTCGACTAGTCCGCGCCCGTGGAGCAACGCCGCGTGCAGCAGTTTGTGTTCGGGTACCGTCGCGGCGCGCTCGAAGACGTGTTCTTGGGCGTGGTCGAGGGCTTGCGTTTCATCCACTCGGTGCTCAACGCGCGCGGACACGCCATTAGCCGAGCGGATGACGCCGTCCAACTGCCGTCTTTCGCCGGGAGAGAGTTGGTCAAGCTGGTGTCGGCGGACTTCCGCCTGAGTGATGCCGGTGACTTTCTTCGGCCGCGCCTTGTGAACCGCACAGGCGATTTGGTTGTTGGATAGCTTGCGACCGAGCTTCTGTTCCACTTCCCGGACCGCCGCTTTGATTTGCTTACTGCGCTTGGAGAACCGCTCCCGAATCTCCGGCGACACACCCTTGATCTCAAACCCTTTGGCGGTTCGCTCGGTGTCGTAGCCAAGAGCGTGGAGACGACGCGCCAGTTCGTTCCGATATACTTCCGTTCCGTAGTGGATGGCCTCGTGCATCACGAAAGTTTCCAGTGCCTTCCACCGTAGCTCGGTGCGGTCATAAGTGCAGTTGAACAAAACGAAATGAGTGTGCAGTTGCGGGTCAAGCGTGCGCGAACTGTTGTGCAGAAATTCTGCACCCACCAGATTGCCGGTGACACGGTGTTCGTTCTTCCCGCCCTGCCGCACCCGGCTGGCGGCGAATTGTTCGAGTTCCTTGATGGCAATCCGGGCTGCCACCTGATGCGCGTCCAGAAGGCGCTGGTCATTCATCGACACGGCGAGGATCGACACCGACTTCGGAGCCGAGCAGGTGAAATCGTAGTACAACCGGCGATTCCCCTCTCGGTTGCGGCGCGGAGTCAGGGACTCGCCGGTTACCGGATGCCGGTTGTCGCAGAACACCAGGAACGCTTCCCGGCTGACCACTTCGTCCTCTTTCAAATCGAGCCGTTCCAGTCCCTCGCCGATCCAGCGACCGGGCCGAACATCGCCTTGGGAGTAGTAATCGTTGTGCGTCAGGTGTTCGTCGAAGTATTGCTCCGCCGCCGGGCGATTCTTCTGTGACTTGGTTGTCAACATGCGCGAGCATTGAAGCACGCTCGCTCTGGGAATCTGTTCAGCTCATGGAACAATCGGTCGGAGCCTTTGTCCCCGTCTGTCCGGAGAAATGAACGAGCCGAGCCATCGGTCCAGCCGCCGTGTATCCCACCGGGAGCCTGACAGACCGTCCGAGGAACTTCCCAAGAACTTCCAAGAAATATCCCAGAGGCTTCCCAGAAACTTCCGGCGGACATCCAACCTGTGTCCAACGAGCTTCCAAGCCGCTGTCCGAACATTGTCCGTTTCTTGGCCGCTCAACTGACGCACCAAGGCCGCACAGGTTGGCTCGGACACTCTGCGGCCACAGAACGGACAAATTGCGGGACACCAGCGGCACAATCGCGGAATGTCAGTGGACCATCTGTGGGCGTTGGATGGTTCAACGCAAGGTCAATGCATGGACTCGCGCAGGACCGACGCGAGATTTATGCAGCCCAAACGCGCGGACCAACCCAATTGCCCGGGCACACGAGTGCCGGCGACCGTAACGGTCGCAGAATCGAGAAATACATGAGACACCAACCCCTTGGGATTGCCCAAGGCGAGCGGTCAGAACGACGTTACAAGAGAGGAGAATGGTGAACATGACACGAAGCATCAATGTGGAAGAGATCAAGAGGAGGGTTGATTACAAGTCGCTCGCTCAAGAAATCATTATGCTGTCACAGGCGGGCGGGTTGAAACGACTCACACCAGTCGTCGAGTTGCTCAATCCGGTAAAGGATTCGCTTATCGTCGCGCGTCAGAACAATGCCAGCATCCGGTCGTTAGCAATGTTCCTCCAACAAAGAGGTGTCCCCATCAGTGAAGCCTCGTTACGTCGGTATCTGCGCGAACAAATGAACGGCGCAAAACGGCGCCGCACAGGGGGTGTACACGCGACGACAGCGAGCAAGTCCGACCACAAGACCGCCCATGCTTGCGATTGTAGGCTTTCAGATCATTGAGCGATGAAGCGACACGGTTGAAGACAAATCGGTACATGTTCCCACCGCCTTCGCAGAGATGGCGCGTCGCTAACCGAAACCGGGTCTTGCATTGCCGGACGACAAAGGGTCGCTTGGTTGTTCGTCTTGTGGGCGCTTCATCGGGGCATTGAAGTGATCGAATAAGACTGCCTCGCATTGAGCGTTGCTGAAGAAATGTGCAGGCATCAGCCTTCGCAGTCACCAATCCGTTGCGATCAATACTCTCGGCCGATGTCACCTGCACCCCAAGAATGAATCAGCGTTCGCTCTCTACTCGGAGCGCCAGCCAAAGACATGGCACTTTGGCGCTTCCGTCGTCTTTGTGGCCTGACGCCGTCGCTCGCAAAGCCCCAGGACTCGTATGGAGCGCGCTAAACCATACATACCCCCGTCATTCGTGGCTGGGCCAACTACCATCAACACTGTGCGGCCAACGAAACGTTCAACCGCGTGGACCATGAATTCTGGCGCGCATTCTGGCAGTGGGCCAAAAACGTAGACATCCCAAGAAATCACGCGACTGGGTCAAGAGGCACTGCTTCCCAGCCCTGCGCAATCGAGCTTGGACGTTTGCGACGAAAACGGGCCGACGAACTCCGGACGGCAAACCGGCTTGGATACGCCTGGTATATGCGGGAGAAACCAAAATCGGGCGGGACGCCAACGCGTTCGACCCACAGTGGCAGCCTTACTTCGCGGAACGTGCGCTCCACAAGAAGTTCGGCCTCCACCGCCACGAAGCCGAGGTGAAACCGTCGTGACACCGGCTCCGCTCGCGCGCGGCTTCGCAACGGCTTGAGCCGGATGAGGGGAAACCCTCACGTCCGGTTCTGAGGGGAGCGGGTAGCGGCAACGCCGCCCGCTTACCCGACCACCCCTTGCAGGAACGCGCGTTTGAGTCGCGGAGCTCGAACCTGTAGCGATTTGCAGTTTCCTGCGGAAATTGAATGGAAATGTGGTCATGTTCACAACTGGGCTCACAAGATTTGTTCGCAGATTGTCCCGATTTGTCGCAGGTTGTCGCGGATGAGGAGTAGCAGGAGTTCCCCACCCGGCCATTTGTCATGCCGTTGAAGACGGACAAGCAATTTGACCATCCGGGTGCCTCCAATTATAAACCGCAGTGGTTTATGTAATGGCCGAACGCTTCAAAATCCTGTACGTGTGGCGCAGATTGACTGTTTGACGTAGATAAGGAAGGAATAGAAACATGAAAGTTCTGATTCTTTTTATCGGCTGGTGCATTTTGTTTGTGTTTTGCTGGCCTGTGGCGCTTCTGGCGCTGGTTCTCCTTCCTGTTATCTGGCTCTTGTCTTTACCGCACCGTCTCATTGGCCTTGCGGTCAGCGCCCTATTCGCCCTAGTTCAGGCGTTGTTGTTTCTTCCAGCGCGTTTGCTCGGGTGTAGAAGAGTGTGTCGGGTTTGCTAAAATACGCTGCTGAGCCCTCCAAGCAGCGGCTGCAAACCGGTGTAGGAAGCAGCCGAGACCATTCTTCATTTCGGCACGCAGCTTCGTTGCACCGATCCTGACACAGAGGGAGGTGAGAGATGCTTGAGCCACCTAGCGTAGCTCCGCTGTGCAAAGTCTGCAAACGGATTCTCGCCGGTTCAGAGAGGTGAAAGTTTTTGGGGGCGGAAACGGGGGCGGGTTTCAGTTGGGATCAGGCGGCGAGATGCGGGTGGGGGGACGGGGAGGAGTCAGTCCGTTTTTTTGATTCCTCTTACGGTTGCAGGGCATATCGTCAGCTCAGCTAGCAGATAGAAGCCACTCACAGTGAGAGAGGCAATTGAGTTAGGCAGATTCGTAGCGGGGTGACCATCGCTTACGGCGAGGTGCCTGGTTAACTGTCGTTCGTAGCAAGTCGAGTTGGAGGCGGAGTTGGGGGATGTCATTGACACGTATGGCGCCGATTTCTTCGATGATGCGCTGATCGTTGACGGCAGCGCGACCTCCGACAAGCAATGTGGCCTCGTCGCCGAGGTCGCGGCGAAGTTTGCGCAACTCCTGACCGACATGGAGTCGGTAATCCTTCTTCAACTCGTCGGCCACGGCGGTGTGGGGCAGATCGATCAGCCGCTGTCGCGTGGCCCTATCCATTCTGGCCAAGGGCGAGTTGGGATCGTCCGATTTCCAGAGTTGTACAGGGATCAATTGAACCTTCGTATACGTTGGCCCAGTTCGCCGACGGGTTGGTATACACCAAGGCGGCTTGTCCCTTCTTGCCCTTCTGTAACTGGGAGTAGTCTCCGAGGAATCCCGATTCCTTGATACCCTTGCTCGCCTGCCGCGTGGTTGCGCAACCGGCCAAGCCGACCATGATGATGATCTTTGCTTTTTTCAGGTGTCTCCCTCTTGGTTGTTTCGTTCATTTCACCTTCTCTATGTTTGGTAACGCCCTGTATTGTGTGGAGAGTGCATGTGTCCACCGACGCAGTTTTCCCGCTTAACGATCCCGTCAGGACGTGAGGCAACCTTTCGCATTGAACACTCCGAGTATCGCGACCGATGCCCGCCAAGTGCCAGAGCCAGAAGATGCAGATGTCACCAACTTCCTTCGTCAACTGCCGCAGCACGCCAAGCGCAGCCAGCAAGTCGCTCTAGACACGCTGACACTTGGTCGGACGTCTCATTTGCGCCACCGCTTGACTTTCAACTGGGCTAGGGAACGAGCCAGCGAGGCATTGATGGTGGCGACTTCCTCGTCGGAGAGTTTCTCTTGCAGCCGGGCCTCGGCGCGTTTCACGGCTTCCTCGGCCGCGGCTTCGTCTATCTTGTCGGTTTGCACGGCCATATCGGTCAGGATCGCCACGCGATTGGCCGTGACTTCGATCAGCCCGCTGCCGCAGACGAAGAACGTGTCGTGGCCGCCTTTACGGACGATGATTTCGCCCGGCACTATCTGCGTCATTAGCGGAACGTGTTGCGCATACACGCCAAACTCACCGGCCACGCCCGGTATCGTGACCAATTCCACGTCTTCGGAGAAAATCGGGCCTTCCGCCGTGACGATTTCCAGTTTCAATGTGTCGGCCATTACGTGGCTTTCGCCTCGGCGGGTTTGGCATCTTTCGCTTCAGCCTTCTTGCCCTCTTCGGATGCCGGTGATGCTTTGACTTCGTCGATGCCGCCTTTCATGTAGAAGTCGCTTTCAGGCACGGCGTCGTGTTTGCCGTCGAGAATTTCTTTGAAGCCACGCACGGTTTCTCCCACGGGAACTTGTTTGCCTTCGATGCCAGTGAACACGGACGCTACGCTGAACGGTTGGCTTAGGAACCGTTGAATCTTGCGGGCGCGGAACACTGTGGTCTTGTCCTCAGGCGAAAGTTCGTCCATGCCGAGAATCGCGATGATGTCCTGCAGATCCTTGTAACGCTGGAGCACGCGCTGCACGCCGCGGGCGACGTCGTAGTGCTCCTGGCCGACGATTTCCGGTGCGAGCGCGCGCGACGTCGAGGCCAGCGGGTCAACGGCTGGATAGATTCCCAACTCGGCAATCGAGCGCTCCAAAACGAGGGTCGCGTCCAGGAACGCAAACGTGGTGGCCGGCGCGGGGTCGGTCAGGTCGTCCGCCGGCACGTACACGGCTTGGAACGATGTGATCGAGCCTTTCTTGGTCGAGGTGATGCGTTCCTGAAGCGCGCCCATTTCGGACGCGAGAGTCGGCTGGTAACCGACGGCGCTCGCGGTGCGGCCGAGCAACGCCGAGACTTCGGAGCCAGCTTGAGAAAATCGGAAGATGTTGTCGATGAACAACAGCACGTCCTGATTCTTTTCATCGCGGAAGTATTCGGTGACGGCGAGGCCGGACAGCGCGACGCGCAAACGGGCACCGGGCGGCTCGTTCATCTGGCCGTACACGAGGGCGATTCTCGACGCGCCGAGGTTGTCCTGGTTGATGACGCCCGCTTCGGACATTTCCCTGTACAGATCGTTGCCTTCCCGGGTGCGCTCGCCGACGCCGGCAAACACCGACACGCCGCCGTGGAGTTTGGCAATGTTGTTGATCAGTTCCATGATGACCACCGTCTTGCCGACGCCCGCGCCGCCAAATGCGCCGACTTTGCCGCCCTTCAGGAAGGGGCAAATCAAATCGATGACCTTGATGCCGGTCGGCAACACTTTCGGCGAAACCGACTGATCCGCGAGTTTCGGTGCGGGGCGATGGATTGGATAGTACTTGTCCGCCTTGACCGGTCCGCGCTCGTCGACGGCGTTGCCGCACACATCGAAGACGCGACCCATAACGCCCTCGCCGACGGGCATGGAAATCGGGGCGCCGGTATCCACGACTTCGTAGCCGCGCTTCAGTCCTTCGGTGCCAGACATGGAGACGGCCCGGACCCAGTTGTCGCCGAGATGTTGCTGTACTTCGAGCGTCAGTTTGATCGGCTGGCCATCGACCTTGAACTCGACGGTCAACGCATTATAGATGGCCGGCAGGCTGTCCGGGAACTCGACGTCCACGACCGCGCCGACGACTTGAACAATCTTACCTTTATTCATGGTGCCCTCCTTCGTTAATCATTGCCGAGTTGGCCGCCGGCAATCTCCAGCAGTTCCTTCGTGATATTGCCCTGACGCAGCTTGTTGTATTGGAGCGTCAGGTCCTTGATCAGACGCTCGGCGTTGTCGGTGGCGTTCTTCATCGCCACCATCCGGGCGCTCTGTTCGCTCGCCTTGGCGTCCAGCAACACAAAGTAGATGAAAATGTTCAGGTAATTCCCGAACAGAAACGACAGCACCGTTTCCGGGCTAGGCTCAAAGATGTACTCGGACGTGTCGGCGGCCAACTCCGCTTCGGATTCCACGCCGGGAATCTTCAAGGACGCACCAGCTTTGATCTCGCCAATCGGCAGAAACTCCACCGCCACGGCTTGCTGGCTGAGCGTGTTGATGAACCGCGTCGCGGCCACCCTCACTTCATCCACCTCGTGCTTCACAAACAGGTCGCGGGCGAAATTGGCGATCGCCCGTGCCTCGCCGAATCGCGGCGAGTCGGCGCACGTGAACTCCGCCACGAGCTGCCGGCGGGTGCGCGCGACGAATTGCGCCGCCCGTTTGCCGACCGCGATAAACGCGGTCGTGGCCGGATCAAACTGCTGCGCTACACGAAACAGGTTGGTGTTGAGCGCGCCGCACAACCCTTTGTCCGTGCCAACCAAGATCACCGCGCGCTTGCGCACCTCCCGCACTTCCAGCAGCGGATCTGTGAAATCGTGAGCGTGCGTCACCGCCCGGCGCTGAATGCGATAGAGTAGTTTGACCGCCGGTCGCGTCATCAGCGTGGCCTGCTGCGCCTTGCGCATCTTCGACGACGCCACCATCTGCATCGCACGAGTGATCTGCGAGGTGCTGCTGATCGACTTGATGCGCCTGCGAAGTTCGCGTGGGCTGGCCATAAATCACCGTTCGGTGTTCATTTCGCAGGCAGTTCTGCTTCTTGTTTCGCCGGCTCGGCTTTCTTCGTCTCGAGGTGCTCAGCGGGCCAGCCTTGCTTGAACTCATCGGCCGCATTTTTCAGCTCGGCCTTCAGCGCATCGCTGATCGCCCTTTCCTTCCCGATCTTGGCGAGTAGCTCGGGTTTGCGCGTCGTATAGAATTCCGTCAATTTGTTCTGGAACTCCTTGATCTTCGCCACCGGCACGTCGTCCACGTACCCATTTTGCACGGCCCAAATCACGGCTACCTGCAGCTCGACAGGAATCGGGTTGTACTGCGGTTGCTTGAAGATTTCCATGATGCGCTTGCCGCGATCAATCTGCGCCTGCGTCTTCTCGTCGAGGTCCGAGCCGAACTGTGCGAACGCTGCCAGTTCCCGGAACTGGGCCAGCTCGCCCTTGAGCTGCCCGGCAACTTGCTTCATGGCTTTAAGCTGCGCCGCCGAGCCGACACGCGACACCGAGATGCCGACGTTGATGGCCGGGCGCACGCCTTGATAAAACAAATCTGTCTCCAAGAAAATCTGCCCGTCGGTAATCGAGATGACATTCGTCGGGATGTACGCCGACACGTCGCCGGCTTGCGTCTCAATGATGGGCAACGCAGTGAGCGAACCGTTGCCGTATTTCTCGCCGACGCGCGCTGCACGTTCGAGCAACCGGCTGTGCAGGTAAAACACGTCACCCGGAAACGCCTCGCGGCCGGACGGTCGTTTCAGCACCAAGCAAACTTGCCGGTACGCGACCGCGTGCTTCGAAAGATCGTCGTACACAATGAGCGCATCCATGCCATTGTCCATGAACCACTCGCCCATCGCCGCGCCTGCAAACGGCACAAGATATTGATTCGCGGCGGAGTCTGAGGCCGATGCCACGACGACGATCGTGTACGGCATCGCACCGGCTTGTTCGAGTGTGGCGATGACCCGCGCGACAGTGGATTCCTTCTGTGCAATGGCGACGTAGATGCAGTACAACGGCCGGTAATCCTTGTCGCCTTCGTGGGCTTTGTTGAGCCGCGCCTGACTGATCATCGTGTCCACGCAAATGGTCGTCTTGCCGGTTGCGCGGTCGCCGATGATCAATTCGCGTTGGCCGCGTCCGATCGGAATCATTGCGTCAATCGGCATGATGCCGGTCTGCACCGGTTGGCTCACCGACTTGCGACGGATGATGCCTGGCGCAATCTTCTCCACGGGGTAGGTCTTGTCGGCTTGAATCGGCCCTTTGCCATCAATCGGGTTGCCCAACACGTCCACAACGCGGCCCAGCAGCCCTTTGCCGACCGGCACTTGCAGGAGCTTGCCGGTGGTGCGGGCTTCGTCGCCTTCCTTGAGTTGCGTGTAATCACCGAGAACAACCACACCGACCTCCATCTCGTCGAGATTCAACGCGAGGCCGACGATGTCTTTGCCGAGATCGATCATCTCGTTGAGCATCGCGTCGGTCAGGCCTTCGATCTTCGCGACGCCGTCGCCGATCTCGCGGATGACGCCGACGTTTGTCTTTGCCGCGGCGGCTTTCGCGCCCGCGATCTGCGCTTCGATTTCTTGTAGTAGGTTTGCCATAGCTAAAATCTCCTCTGCAATTCGGCCAACTTCGCCCGCACACTACCGTCAAACACATCACAACCCACCTGCACGCGCACGCCGCCGATCAATTCCGGCCGCTGCACAAACTCCGCTGCCAACGACGAGCCATACCGACGCTGCAGGCCGCTCGTGATGGTGGATCGCAATTCTGCCGGCACCGGCGTGGCGCTTTCGACAATCGCCGTGTGCGCCGCCCGGTCGCTCTTCACCAGCCGCAAAAAATGCGCGAGGATCCCTCGAGCATCACGGTCGCCGGACGCGAGCACGCCCCGCGCGACTTGCCGGGCGCGGTTCTCGTCGAGCAAACCGTTGACCAGACAAAAGCGGTACAGTCGTTTGGCTTCGTGTCGTGCTTGTTTCTTAATCTTCATGCTGCGAGTTGCTTCGCGGTTTCTTCGGCCAGACGTTTCTGATCTTCCGCGGTCAGAATCTTGCCGGTGACCGCCGTGGTGGCCTGCACCACCATCTTGCCGACCTCGCATTTGAGTTCGCCGAGCATGCGCTCGTGGTCTTGTGCGGCGGCTTCACGCGCCTTCGCCGCAATCTGCTCCGCGGCGGCGATGGCCTTTTGGGTTTCCTCTTGCTGCACGCGGGCGGCGGCAGCCTTCGCCTCCTCAATGAACTTTGTGGCCTCGGCGCTGGCTTTCGCCATCACTTCCTTGCGCTGCGCTTTGGTCTTGTCCAACTCGGCTTTGATTTTCTCGGCGTTGGCTTTGCCGAGCGCAATTTCTTCACGGCGCCGCTCCAACATCTTGAGCACCGGACCGTAGGCAAACTTGTAGAGGATGGCACAAACGATGGCGAAGCTGATGGTTTGGGCAATCAGATGCGTCCAGTCCACGCCGAAGGTCCGGGCAATCTGTGCGATCTGCCCGTCGCCGCCCACTGTCGCCAACAAGATAAAGGTATTCATAAATTGCGAACCTGTCTGGTGTGGGCGCAGGACCGATCGGTCCTGCGCCCAC
>Ga0335082_10004933_pt1 | contig 14579 bp, 10 predicted proteins | sample Lox_Sample_41_FD_206718 | JGI IMG/M metagenome (GOLD analysis project Ga0335082, IMG submission 206718) | Soil microbial communities from Loxahatchee National Wildlife Refuge, Florida, United States - Lox_Sample_4.1 | ecosystem: Environmental > Terrestrial > Soil > Wetlands | place: USA...
TCCAGCGCCAGCACCATCGCCAACTCGAGGGCCTGCTTCTGGCCATGCGGCAGGTGGCGCACTTGCACCGCGGCCTTCTGGTCCAGCCCGGTGGCTTGGATCACGCGCAGCGCGGCGTCCGGCAGCTTGAGGCTGGCGGCGCGGGCCCACAGGGAGGGCTTGCGTAGCCGCGTGCGCGCGATGCGCAGCGATTCAGCGACGGTGAGCGTCTCGAACGTGTTCGCGTTCTGGAACTTGCGGCCAACGCCCAGAGCGACGCACTCGTACGGCGGTTTGCGGTCGATGTCGGCATCGTTGACCTGGATGGTCCCGGCCGAGCGCTCGGCACCGTCGCCGATGCAGCGCATGAGCGTAGTCTTGCCCGCGCCATTGGGTCCGACCAGGCTCAGCAGCTCGCCGTGATCCGCCTGGAAGTCGATGCCCTCCAGCACCTGCAGGCTGCCGAAGTGCTTGCGCACGCCGGCGACTGCGATCGCGTGCCTGCCCGCCGCAGCTAGCACCGCCAGCGGCTCCTCCGATGCCGGCTGCAGCGACAGCGTTTCGCCAGCGGGCAGCTTGGGTCCGCCGCGGAACATTCGCATCACCAACGGCGCCAGACCCTGCGGCAGCGCGACGATGACGACCACGAAGGCGAGCCCGACGATCAGCTTCCAGACGAACGGAAGGTTGCCGCTCAGGTAAGCGGTGGAGACGTCGATGAGCAGAGTGCCGACCACCGGTCCGATGAGCGTGCCGCGCCCGCCCAGAGCAACCCAGATCACCAGCTCGGTGCCGAATACGAAGCCGGCATACTCCGGCGCCACCACCATCTGCACGCTGGCGAACGCGTAGCCGGCGATGGCCGCGATCACCGCACACGCGGTGAGCAGGAGGATCTTGATCCGCGAGACGTTCAACCCGAGATATTCGCAGCGGGGCTCGTTCTCGCGGATGGCGACGAGCACGCGGCCCGCGTCGCTGCGCACGAACAGCCACGCAACCGCAGTCAGGAGCACCAGGTAGGTACCGGCGATCCGAAACCAGGCCTCCAGGGAGACATCGAAGCTGTCGAAGCCCGACAGGCCGCTGCTGGAGCCGGTGAAGTTGCCTCCCGAGTAGAGGATCTGCGCCACCACGATCGGCAGCACCAGCGTGACCACCGAGGCGTACAAGGGCGAAGCGCCGTGGTAGAACGCAAGCCAGCCGACCAGCACTGCTACCAGCGCGCTCACTGCGATGCCGGCAGCGAGCGCCAGTGCAGCGTTCGCCGGACTGAAGCCTGCGTGGGTGAAGATCAGGCCGGCCGCATACGCGCCGATGCCGAAGAACGCCGACTGTCCGAAAGTGAGGATCCCGGTATAGCCCCACAACACATCGACGGTCAGTGCGACAGAGGCGTACAGAAATGCGCGGATCAGATTGTTGATGAGGTAGGTCGGCAGCACGGCCGGCCCGATCGTGATCAGAAGCAGTGCGGCGATCGCGAGGATCAGCAGCCGGCGCAGATCCGACCGGCCGCGCATCGTGTCAGCCGGCACGGCCGAGACGTCGGGCGCCGGCAGGCTACTCACGTGCAAACCCCTGCGGACGCAAGCGCAACAGGACGGCCGCCAACACGACGATGGTCAACCCGCCCAGCACCGGATTCGCATAGGTGCTGACCAGCACCTGCGCTCCTCCCAGCACCAGGCAGGCGAGGCCCAAGCTCAGCTGCGAAACCCCCGACACCAGCACCAGCATGAAAGCGTTCACCAGCCAGGGCACGCCCATGTTCGGGTCCACGCTGGAGAGCGGCGTGATCAGCGCCCCGGCGAGGCTGGCGAGCGCCGAGCCGAGCGAAAAGGTCAGGAGCCGGACCAGTCCGCTGTTGATCCCGAGCCCGCGCGCGAGACTCTCGTTCATGATCACTGCGCGCGTCTGCAGGCCGAGCCGGGTCCCGTTCAGGAGCAACCCGAGGGCGAGCGCCACGGCCACCGCCGCGATCACCAGGATCAACCGGTACTGCGAATACGACGCGCCGAGCAGATCGATGGCGCCCGATACCGGGCTGCGCACGAACTGCACTTCGCGTCCGAACGCGAGAGTGATCAACTGCCCGAGGATGATGCCCAGTCCCCAGGTCGCCAGAATGGCGTCGAGTGGACGGGCATACAGGGGACGCACCACCAGCCGCTCGATGATCATGCCGCAGAGGAAACCGATGGCGAACGCGAACGCCGGCGACCACCAGGGGTTCAGGCCGAGTTGGGTGACCAGCAGGGCCGAATAGCCACCAACGGTCAGAAAGCCGCCGTGCGCGAAGTTGATGATCTTCATCACGCCGAACACGATCAACAGCCCGGCGGCCACCGCGTATAGGATCGCGGCGGTGGTGATGACGTCGAAGACCTGGGCCATTTAGCCCACAGGCGGGCGAAGAGCCCTTCCGCCCGCCTGCACCCGAGGGCGGGAGCCTATTTCAGGTTCGGGCACTGATCGCCCGGGTCCACGTCCTTGAACGTATCCAGCACCTTCACGCTGCCGTCCTTCTGCACCTGGGCCAGGTACATCGTGAGCGGCGCATGGCGCTGCTTGTTCATCTTGATCGTGCCGCGCGGGCCCTCGACAGCGACTCCGGCAAGAGCCGGGATGACTTTGTCGGCGGCCGTGCTGCCGACCTTCTCCACTGCCATCTTGTACGCATACACCGCTTCGTACTCGGGGACGGACAGGTCGTTCGGCGTCTTCAGGTTGGCGCCGAACTTCTTCTGCATGGCGGCGAGGAACTCCTTGTTCTTCGCGCTATCGATGTTGGTGAAGTACGAAGCCGAGATGAAGATGCCCTCCGCATCGGTACCCATGCTCTTGGCCGTGCCCTCGTCCACCGCCAGATTCCCGTAGGGGATGTTCACGCCGGCCGCGCGCAACTGCTTGGTGAGCGTCACGTTCGGCGCCCCGCCCGCGGTGGAGGTGATCAGCGCATCGGGCTTGGCCGCCTTGAGCTTGCCGATGATGGCGGTCCAGTCCGAGCCGTCCATCGGCAGGTACTCCTCGCCCAGCACCGTACCGCCCTTGGATTTGATGTACTTGGCCGTGAACTCGAGCATGCCGCGGCCGAAGGCGTAGTCGCTGCCGATCAGGAAGAACGTCTTGGCTTTGTCCTTCTTCATGAAGTAATCGACGATGGGGGCAACCTGCTGATCCGGCACCCAGGCGTTCACATACATGTAGCGGTTGCACGAGCGGCCCTCGTAGAAGGAGGTGTAGATGAAGGGGGTCTTGCCGCGCGTGACGATGGGCAGGCCGGCGTTGCGCGCGGCGCTGGTTTCCATCGTGATCAGCACGTCCACCTTCTTCTGGAAGATGAGCGAGTCGAACGCCTTCTGCGCGCCTGCAGCCCCGCTGCCGTCGTCGGCCACCTCCAGGACCACTTTCTTGCCCAGAATCCCTCCCTTGGCGTTGATCTCATCCACCGCCAGTTCCGCCGACTGCACCACCGACGGCGCCACCACGCTGTTGGCGCCGCTCAGGCCCACGGGGATGCCGATCTTGATGACGTCTTCCGCGGCCACGAACGGGCTGCCGAGACAGGCGGCGAGCACCGCGGTTCGGGCGGACAGTATGGCGAGTCTCCTTTGCATGACGACTTCCTCCAGGTTATGACTGCGGTTTGAGTAACACGGGACCGGTGCGGCTGCGCCGGCCCGCGCATCTGCTGCAACTGCGGATCGTCCCTAACCTGCAGTAGACACGGCGACGGCGCACTCGTCTGCAAACGCCATGCCCCGCGGCTGCGACCGGCAAAGTCGCTGAATTATCGTTTCTATTTTCCCAAGCCGGCGTGCAGTCGCCGCCCCGAATCCGTGCATCGCCCCGGCGCACGCACCACCACGACACGCGCGCGGGGACAACGCAGAACGGAGTTCAGCGGCGGCTGCCGTCCCAGCCTGGCTCGTCGCGGTCGAGCAATCTCTTCAGGGCTTCGAAGTGCAACGCGGACTGCTGGCGCTCCCCGCCGATCTGCTTGCCCACCTGGGCGCACACCTCGTCGGGCTGCGTGCGCAGGGGCTTGCCGGTGCTCTGCGCCAGCACCTGTACCATGCACGAGCGCTCGAGGTAATACAGGTCGTCGAACGCGTAGTCCATGCGCTCGCCGCACACGATTACACCGTGGTGCGCCATGAACAGCACGTCGGCACTGCCGAGCCCCGCGGCGATGCGGTCCCCCTCGTTGTCCGAGAGCGCGACTCCGCCATAGCCTTCATCGTAGGCCACCCGGCCGAAGAAGCGCATGGCGTTCTGGTTTGCGCCGACCTCCAGCCGCCCGCCCTGGAGGATGGTGAGCGCGGTCGCGAACGGCATGTGGGTGTGCAGCACCACCTTCTTCTTGCTGCGCAGGTGGACGCGGCTGTGGATGAAGAAAGCGGTGGGCTCGACTTCGTGCTTGCCCTCCAGCACCCTCCCGTGCTCGTCCACCACCATGAGGTCGTCCGGGGTGAGCTCGGACCAGTGGAACCCCTGCGGGTTGATGAGGAACCGATCGGCCTTGCCCGGGACCCCCATGCTGAAGTGATTGCAGACCCCCTCGTTGAGCCCCATCCGCGCGGCGGAGCGCAGCGCCGCGGTGAGGTCGATACGCGCCTGGCGCTCGCTGTACTTCGTCGCAGGCGGCGGCCGCTTCTTTACCGACTTCAGATCGCTCACGTCCATCGAGGTCCCTCTCCAGCACAACGCCGTTCCACGATTCTAAGCCAATCGGCCGGGATCCGACCGCGGCGAGGCGGCGGGCCGACGCGCCGGCTCCGCTTCGCGGTGGAAGGCTAGAGAGCGCGGAGCTGGTCAAACTCGAGATTCCTCCGCGCTGGCCGCTATCCTAACCCCGTGGGAACACCAGCCGCGTTGATAGGTGGCAGAATCGCTAAACCCGGATGAAAGGATGCCGCCGTGAATCTCTTGCAGCCGTTGCCCGCATTGGTGTCGCTCGCCCTGTTTGCCGCGGTCGGCGCGAGCGCCGCGGAACCCGTTGCCAACTCCCTGACGATCTATAGTGCGACCCAGCCCGGCGCCGTGACCCCGGAGATGTACCGCTACGGCGGGCAGCAGGGCGAAGCGGTCCCCGGTTACGCGGTCGTGCGGCACGAACGCGAGATCGACCTGAGAGCCGGGCGCAACGATGTGCGCTTCACCGACGTGGCGGGGCTGATCGACCCGACCACCGTTTCCTTCGAGTCGCTGACCGATCCGAAGGGCACGCGGGTAGTGGAACAGAATTTCCAGTTCGATCTGGTCAGCACCGAGAAGCTGCTGCGCAAGTTCATCGACAAGGAGATCACGGTCGAGCAGGCGCGCGGCGACAAGCTCGATACGTACACCGGCACGCTGCTGTCCACCGCCGGCGGCCTGGTGCTGCGCGAGGACGACGGCTCCGTGCGCGTGGTCTCGCATAGCTCCGGGATCATGCTGCCCAGCCTGCCCGGCGGACTCATCACGCGGCCCACGCTGGTATGGGACGTGACAGCCAAGAAGGCTGGCAAACAGGTGGCGCGCGTGGCTTATCAGACCGCCGGCATCACCTGGTGGTCCGACTACAACCTGACCTACAGCGAGGGCGGAGAGGCCAACTCGTGCCGGCTCACTGTCGGCGCCTGGGTGAGCATCCTGAATCAATCGGGGGCGGGTTATCCCGATGCCCGGATCAAACTGATCGCCGGCGACGTGCACCGCGCACCGCAGGCGCCTGGGGCGCGGCGCGCAATGGCCGTGGCCAAGGCCCAGGCGATGGAAGAGGAGGCGCGCGGCTTCGAAGAGAAGAAGTTCTTCGAGTATCACCTCTACACCCTGGGGCGGACGAGCTCGCTGCCGGACAACTCCACCAAGCAGATCGAGCTGTTTCCGGCCGTGAGCGGGGTCCCGTGCGAGAAGACCCTGGTGTATTACGGACAGGAAACCCTCTATGCCGGCTATGGCGCCAATCCCTATACCGACCGCAACTACGGTCTGACGGGGAACAAGAAGGTCGACACCTATCTGAGCTTCAAGAATTCGCCCGAGAACGGGATGGGCATCCCGATGCCGGCGGGACGCGTGCGAGTGAGCAAGCTGGATCCCGCGGACGGCTCGCTCGAGTTCATTGGCGAGGACCGCATCGATCACACACCCAAGAACGAGACGATCCTGCTCAAGCTCGGGACGGCCTTCGACGTCGTGGGAGAGCGCCGGCAGATGGAGTTCAAGATCGACACAGCGCGCAACACGATGACCGAGGAGATCGAGGTCAAGATCCGTAACCGCAAGGACGAGCCGGTCAAGGTCATCGTGAAGGAGAATCTCTATCGGTGGACGAACTGGAAGATCCTCTCGAGCACCCAGCCCTACGACAAACAGGATGCGCGCACCATCTACTTCCCGGTGACCGTCGCGCCCGACCAGGAAGCGGTGGTGCGGTATACGGTGAGGTATACGTGGTGAGGGGTGAAGGGTGAAGGGTGAAGAGTGAAGAGGTGAAGGAGGTGAATGAGGGGAAAAAGTGAAGAGGTGAAAAGGTGATCCCCCTCTCCCCGGCGGCGGGGGAGAGGGAGAGCAGGTTTGCACCTCCTTCACCTCCTTCACTTCTTTCACGTCGTTGGCGTTCCGCACACCCGCACCCCCATGACCACCCGTGAGGACATCGAAGCGGCAGCCGCTCGGATCGCAGGCCGAGTGCGCAGCACACCGGTGATCGAGCTCGAACCTGGTGCGCTCGGGCCACATCTGCCGGTCGCTCTCAAGCTGGAGCTGCTCCAGCACACCGGATCGTTCAAGCCGCGAGGCGCGTTCAACCGGATCCTCTCGGAGCGAGTGCCAGGGGCCGGCGTCATCGCAGCCTCAGGCGGCAATCATGGAGCGGCCGTCGCATACGCTTGCGAGCGATTGGGACACCGTGCCGAGATCTTTGTCCCTGCGCCCACCCCCCAGGTCAAGGTCGACCGTCTGCGGCACTACGGCGCTCACGTAACCGTCACCGGATCAAGCTACGCCGAGGCGCTGGCCGCGAGCACGGAGCGCGCGCGGCGCTCCGGAGCCCTGGTCGTGCACGCGTACGACCAGATGGAGGTTCTTGCGGGCGCGGGGACGGTCGGCCGTGAGTTCGAGAAGCAGGCCCCCGGTTTGGAGACGCTATTCGTGGCGGTTGGTGGGGGCGGTCTGATCGGCGGAGTGGCGGCCTGGTACGCGGCGCAAGCGCGTGTGATCGGCGTCGAGCCCGAGCGCTGCCCCACGCTGGCCCGCGCACTCGAGGCGGGCGGGCCGGTCGACGTCGATGTGGCGGGGCTCGCCGCAGATTCCCTTGGCGCGCGGCGCATCGGCGAGCTGATGCTCCCGATCGCCCAGCGCTACGTCGAGCGCGTGGTCCTGGTGAGCGACGATCAAATCCGGCGCGCGCAGCGCCTGCTGTGGGACCACCTGCGCGTGCTGGCCGAGCCTGGCGGCGCCACCGCGTGTGCAGGACTTCTGTTCGGTGACTACCGTCCGCGGAAGGGCGAGCGGATCGGCGTCATCGTCTGCGGCGGCAACACCGAGCCCGCGCTCTTCCGCTGACCGGCGCTCCGCGCGTGGCTCGCAGCGGAGCTGATGAAGACCACAGGCGCCGCCTCCCGTAGCGCCGCTGCCGGTCGATTCACAAGCACCATCCCGTGGAGGTCGGGCTGGCCTGATCTTCCAGCCAATGGTTCCTCGAACGCGCGTGCGCCACACATCGACGAAGACGCGCTGCGCCGCCCTTTGCTTCCGCGCCTTTGCAGGGCCGTTCCGCTCTTCCGCGCACACGATTTGTGAAAAATACTTGACAGCGTTCAGTGCCCTACTAGAATTAGTATCTCACTGGCCACTTGTACACAAGATCTAGTGGTTTTGGGAACAACCGAGCGGGAGCCGTGTGTCGCGCCTGAACGACGCGCCGGTCCGCACGAGAAGAGTCCGGGAGGAAAATTCGGATGCAGCTTTCCACCGAGTCCGCGCTGAGGGCGTCGACTGCGGCAGGCCTTGTACCAGAGGTTGCCGCGGCTGGCGCGCCGCAACGCGATCCCGCCTACGCGCAATACAAGGTCATCCGGCGCAACGGCGCGGTGGTGGGCTTCGAGCCGTCGAAGATCACCGTGGCGATGACCAAAGCCTTCATCGCGGTCACCGGCGGGACGGGTGCGGCGTCCGCCCGCGTGCGCGAGATGGTCGCGTCGCTGACGGAGCAGGTTGTCGCTGCCCTGGTCCGGCGCCAGCCGATGGGCGGCACGTTCCATATCGAAGACATCCAGGATCAAGTCGAGCTGGCGTTGATGCGCTCCGGCGAGCACGATGTGGCGCGTGCCTACGTGCTGTATCGCGAGGAGCGTGCCCGCGCCCGCGCCCAGCAAAAGGCCGCTCAAGCCGAGGCCAGGCCTGCGCCGATCAACGTCGTCGACGGCGGGGTGGCCCGCCCGCTCGACCTGGCGCACCTGAAGCGGCTATTGGCGGAGTCCTGCGAAGGGCTCGGACGCGAAGTGGACGCCGAGCTGATCCTGCACAGCGTGCTGAAGGATCTGTACGACGGGGTACCGATGGAGGAGGTGCGCAAGGCTGTCGTACTGGCCGCCCGCGCCCTGATCGAGAAGGATCCCGCCTACAGTTATGTGACCGCGCGATTGCTCCTCAATGCCATCCGCTACGAGGTGCTGGGCCGGGAGGTCGCGCAGGCGGATATGCGGGCCGGTTACGCCGAGTACTTTCCGGCCTTCATCGACGATGGGATCGCGGCAGGGTTGCTGGACCCCGGGCTGCGCCGGTTTGACCTCGAGGCCCTGGGCGTGGCGCTGGATGCGCGCCGGGACCTCAAATTTGGCTACCTTGGCCTGCAGACGCTATACGACCGATACTTCATCCACGTGGGCGGTCGCCGCATCGAGCTCCCGCAGGCCTTCTTTATGCGCGTCGCCATGGGCTTGGCGTTGAAGGAAACCGAACGAGAGGCCCGGGCGATCGAGTTCTACAACGTGCTGTCGAGCTTCGACTTCATGAGCTCGACGCCCACCTTGTTCAACTCGGGCACACACCGATCGCAGCTCTCGAGCTGCTATCTGACCACCGTCTCCGACGACCTGGACGGCATCTACGAGGCGATCAAGCAGAACGCCTTGCTGTCCAAATTTGCAGGCGGGTTGGGCAACGACTGGACCCCGGTGCGAGCGATGGGGTCACACATCAAAGGCACAAACGGAAAGTCCCAAGGCGTCGTTCCGTTTCTGAAGGTGGTCAACGACACAGCCGTCGCGGTCAATCAGGGCGGAAAACGCAAGGGGGCCGTCTGCTCGTATCTCGAGACGTGGCACCTCGACATCGAGGAGTTCCTCGAGCTGCGCAAGAACACCGGCGACGACCGCCGCCGCACGCACGACATGAACACGGCCAACTGGATCCCGGATCTGTTCATGAAGCGGGTCCAGGAGAGCGCAGACTGGACCCTGTTCAGCCCCTCGGATGTTCCCGACCTGCACGACAAGTACGGCAAGGCCTTCGAGAGCGCCTATTGCGAGTACGAGCGCCGAGCCCAGAGCGGGGAGATCAAGCTCTATAAGCGGATCCCGGCCCTGCAGCTCTGGCGCAAGATGCTGTCGATGCTGTTCGAGACCGGCCACCCGTGGATCACGTTCAAAGACCCCTGCAACATCCGCTCGCCGCAGCGGCACGTCGGGGTGGTGCACAGCTCCAATCTGTGCACCGAGATCACGCTGAACACCTCCGGCTCCGAGATCGCGGTTTGTAATCTCGGCTCCGTGAACCTCGCCGCCCATATGCGGGACGGCAAGCTCGATCACGACAAGCTCAAGGCGACGGTATCCACCGCCATGCGGATGCTGGACAATGTGATCGACATCAACTACTACGCGGTGGACAAGGCGCGCAATTCGAACCTGAAGCACCGGCCGGTGGGGTTGGGTGTGATGGGGTTTCAGGACTGTCTGCACCTCATGCGGGTTCCGTACGCTTCGCGGGAGGCGGTCGAATTCGCCGACCGGTCCATGGAGGCGGTCGCGTATTGCGCGTACTGGGCGTCTACCGAACTGGCCGAGGAACGCGGCGCGTATTCCACGTTCGAGGGATCCCTCTGGCACCGCGGCATCCTCCCGCAGGACAGCTTGGCCCTGCTGCGCGAGGAGCGCGGCGGCTACGTGGAAGCGGACATGTCATCCGGCATGGATTGGGGCGGCCTGCGCGCGCGCATCCAGCGGTTCGGGATGCGCAACTCCAACTGCCTGGCGATCGCCCCCACCGCCACGATTGCAAACATCGTGGGCGTCTCGGCCTCGATCGAGCCCGTCTACCAGAACCTGTACGTGAAGTCCAACCTGTCGGGCGAGTTCACGGTCGCCAACGAGCACCTCGTGCGCGACCTGAAGAAGCTCAATCTGTGGGACGAGGTGATGGTGGCCGACCTCAAGTACTTCGACGGCAGCCTGGCTCGGATCGATCGCGTTCCGTCCGAGATCCGGAGTCTGTACGCGACCGCATTCGAGATCGATCCGACATGGCTGGTCGAGGCTGCCGCGAGACGTCAGAAATGGATCGATCAGGCACAGTCGCTCAACCTCTATATGGCCGGGGCATCGGGCAAGAAGCTGGACGACGTGTACAGGCTCGCTTGGATGCGCGGCTTGAAGACCACCTACTACCTGAGAACGCTGGGCGCGACGCATGCCGAGAAGTCGACGGTGAAGGCCGGTGCGCTGAACGCGGTCCCGGCGGACGGCGGTGTGGCCGGGTTTGCGGCAAAGCTCGCTGCGCCTTCCCACGTCGACAGCGCAGAGCCGAAGCTTTGCGCCATCGATGACCCAAGCTGCGAAGCTTGCCAATGAAGCAGGCAGGCAGCCTCGTTAGCAGAGACGGGTCGAGCGGTGCCGCGCGGCGGGATGCGTGGGCTTCCGGGCGGATGCAGAGCCGGTGATGCACGCTCAGTGGAGAGACCGAGAAACGGTGCGCGCCTGCAGTCGGCACGCGCGGACGCGGTGGGTGCTCACGACGCGCTAAGTAGTTGAGGGGCATAGAGCTTGCTTACGAGAACAGAACTTGGAAATGGGAAGATGCTGCAGTACGAACCGAACAAGATGAGCGCTGGACTCGGCCTGCAACCCGCCGGCAGCTTTGTGCCGAGCGCTGCGGGCGTGATGGAAGTTGGCGCAGTTTCGTTGTCGGCAGTCTCCGCGCATACACACGAAGCTCCGCCGCTGTCGGAGGCCTACCGGCGCATCCGTGTCGAGGATAAGCGCATCATCAACGGCAAAACGGACGTCAACCAGCTCGTCCCGTTCAAGTACAAGTGGGCCTGGGAGAAGTACCTGGCCGCCTGCGCCAATCACTGGATGCCGCAGGAGATCAACATGAGCCGCGACATCGCGCTGTGGAAGGACCCCGACGGTCTCACGGAGGACGAGCGGCGCATCGTCAAGCGCAACCTCGGTTTCTTCGTGACCGCCGACAGCCTGGCAGCCAACAATATCGTGCTGGGCACATATCGCCACATCTCCGCCCCGGAGTGCCGCCAGTACCTGCTGCGCCAGGCGTTCGAGGAGGCGATCCACACGCACGCGTACCAGTACATCGTGGAAAGTCTGGCGTTGAACGAAGGAGAGGTGTTCAATGCCTACCATGAGATCCCGAGCATCCGGGAAAAGGACGAATTCCTGATCCCGTTCATCGACACGCTCACCGACCCGGCCTTCAGGACCGGGACGCCTCAGGCCGATCAGCAGCTGCTCAAGAGCCTGATCGTGTTCGCCTGCATCATGGAGGGGCTGTTCTTCTACGTCGGCTTCGCTCAGATCCTGGCGCTCGGCCGCCAGAACAAGATGACCGGATCGGCCGAGCAGTACCAGTACATCCTGCGCGACGAATCGATGCACTGTAACTTCGGCATCGATCTCATCAATCAGATCAAGATGGAGAACCCGCACCTGTGGACGCCGCAGTTCCGGGACGAGATCCGCGGGCTGCTCAAGACGGGTGTGGAGCTCGAATACCGTTACGCCGAGGACACTATGCCGCGCGGCGTGCTGGGGCTCAATGCCCCCATGTTCAAGGAATACCTTCGGTTCGTTGCCAATCGGCGCTGTCAGCAGATCGGGCTGGACCCGCTCTATCCGGGCGCTTCCAACCCATTTCCCTGGATGTCAGAGATGATCGACCTCAAGAAGGAGAAGAACTTCTTCGAGACGCGGGTCATCGAGTACCAGACGGGGGGCGCGCTGAGCTGGGACTGATGCACACAGACGATTCAAAACGACCGCGCTCCGAGAAAAAGAAGCGGAGTGCGATGAACACAAGCGAGGCCGGCCGTGCCCGCGGTCAAATGACCGCGGGCGCCCCGGCCTTTTTCCATCCCCGGGCGGATGGAGCTCGGAACTGCTGCCGGCGCCTCGGCGGCCCAGTCATGGGCCACGGGCGTCGGGGTAGTCGCACCACGAGGTGCGTTTGTTCAACCTGAAGAGGAGTAACTTGAAATGGCAATGAAGAAAGCTGCTACGAAGAAGAAGGCGGGCGCCAAGAAGAAGAGCCCGGCGAAGAAACCTGCCGCCAAGAAGGCGGCGAAGAGGCCCGCTGCGAAGCGGAAAGGTCCGGCGCGCAAGATGGGCGCGAGGAAAGTAGCGAAGAAGCCGGCCCGCAAGGCGGCGAAGCGCGCTCCCGCCAAGAAGAAGAAGGCCGCCAAGAAGAAGGCTCCGGCCAAGAAGAAGGCTGCGAAGAAGTCATCGGCGAAGAAGAAAGCGGCCAAGAAGCCGGCTGCAAAGAAGGCTGCCAAGAAGCCGGCTGCAAAGAGGAAGGCGGCCAAGAAACCGGCGGCTGCGAAGCCGGCCGAGCCTGCTGCTCCGGCAGCGCCCAAACCCGCTCCCGCGCCGGCAGCTTGGCCGTTCCCGGTTTCTGGTAACCGGCCGAACTAAGGTCTAGCTTCCAGGATGCTCGCGGGAGGCCTGCATCCGTGAGGATACCAGTCACCTCCGCGGGCTTTGTGCTTCCGGGCGGTTAGCGACCACCGCCGCGTACTTCATCGTCGCGCCCGGGCTGCGCTCAGTTGCGCGCTCTGGCTATGACCGCCGACTACGCCCCCGTTGACGGCGCTAGTCTGTGGTTCGTCTCGATCGCGCCATCCGGCTCGATCCGCGGTCGGGTGTTCCCCATCGTCTTGGTCTGCTGCATCTGGCTCGCTGTGTCAGCGGTCGCTCTGCTGTCTGCTCGGGTTTAGAATCCCATCCGGTTGTCCATTCGGCTTGCCGAAGTGGCGCGAGAATCGGTGGCGCCTGCACGAATGGTCCAGCTTCGACAGGAGGAACTCGGGAATGAAGACTAGCTTGGGCCTGGGCGCCGCTTTGATCCTATGGCTGGCCGGTGCCAGTGCGGCCGACAGCTTGGTCGTGGAGGCCACCGTCCACGGCACCTTCGAGGACGTGAAGCAGATGCTGCGGCTCGCGATCGAGAACCGGGGCCTGGTGGTGGACCACGAGTCCAACGTCGGGGACATGCTCGAGCGGACCGGGAAGGACCTGGGGGCAAGTCAGCGGATCTATGTTCGCGCGCAGGTGCTCGAATTTTGCAGCGCCGCCTACTCGCGCAAGACGATGCAAGCCGACCCGCGCCTGCTCGCCTTCTGCCCCTATGGCATCGGCATCTATCAGTTGCCCGGCGAGAGCGACACCGTGCACCTGGTCTACCGGCGGCCGTGGATCGAGGCCGGGGCTCCGGGAGCGACCGCGCTCCGCGAGGTCGATCGCCTGCTCGGAGCGATCCTGGACGAAGCCGCGCAGTAAGCGCGACACCAGACGGGCGGCGCGGCCTGCCCCGGAAAGTGAAGGGCCCGCCGGTGACGGCGGGCCCCTGGATTGGTGCTTGCGGGTCAGCGATTGGGCTGGGGTGTCAGCCTCAGGTAAGGCTTAAGGGCCCGGTAACCTTTGGGGAACTTCTGTTTGATGATCTCCGGGTCCTGCAGGGAAGGAACGATGACCACGTCCTCACCCTGCTTCCAGTTGACCGGGGTCGCCACGCTGTAATTGTCGGTGAGCTGCAGCGAGTCGATCACGCGCAGGATCTCGTCGAAGTTGCGTCCGGTGCTGGCGGGATAGGTAATGGTCGCGCGCACCTTCTTCTTCGGGTCGATGATGAAAACCGAGCGCACGGTGAAGCTGTCGCTGGCGTTAGGATGGATCATGTCGTAGAGGGTCGAGACCTTGCGGTCGGCATCGGCCAGAATGGGGAAGTTCACGGTCGTGTTCTGGGTCTCGTTGATGTCGTTGATCCAGCCCTTGTGCGAGTCCACCGGATCGACCGAGAGCGCCACGACCTTGGCGTTGCGCTTTGCGAACTCGGATTTGAGCTTGGCGGTGTAGCCGAGCTCGGTCGTGCACACCGGGGTGAAGTCCTTGGGGTGAGAGAACAGCACCACCCAGCTGTCTCCGGCCCATTGGTGGAAGTGGATCGGGCCTTCGTTGGAGTCCTGGGTGAAATCGGGGGCGGTATCGCCAAGGCGCAACGTTGCCATATCTGAAGTCTCCTTGTAGGTTTCGGCGCAGCTTACAGCCCGTGCGGCCGCCGGCCGCCCGGAAAGCCCTTAAATATAGCGCATCGGGCGA
>Ga0335082_10004934_pt1 | contig 14577 bp, 21 predicted proteins | sample Lox_Sample_41_FD_206718 | JGI IMG/M metagenome (GOLD analysis project Ga0335082, IMG submission 206718) | Soil microbial communities from Loxahatchee National Wildlife Refuge, Florida, United States - Lox_Sample_4.1 | ecosystem: Environmental > Terrestrial > Soil > Wetlands | place: USA...
CGCTACCTCGCCCGACACCTCTATCGCGTCATGCAGAACTCGACCCCACTGACCTCTTGACAGTCATAGGAGCATCATTCCTGAACTGTGAGCATCGGGGAGTCCCGTCTGGGCCTGTTGCCAGGTTGGTGTCGGTGCTCTTTGTTCGTGACTCGATTTCTGAATGCCCGCGCGTGCGTGTGTCTTGCCAGTGATTCGTCCGGGCGAAGGGTCCGGCGCCGGCCTGGCGCCCGTTCGCTGGCCTGATCAGAAGCCCGTCCACCCGAGGGTGTGACTCATCACAGTTCTGCCGCGCACGGTTCCAACGCCCCATACCGGCTCCGGTTGTTGATCCCCAACACGTGGCTGGAGGTCGTTTCGAATGCTTGCAGATCAAGTTGACTACATCGTTGGTGTCGATCCGCACCGGGACGTGCACGCGCTCGCGGTCGTCGAGGTCCGCAGCGGTGCCGTTGTGCTCGAGGCGGCGATCGCCGCGAGCATGGCTGGTTATCGACGTGCGCTCGAACTGGCCGACGAGTCTGCGCCTGGTCGGCGTGCCTTCGCGGTCGAAGGCAGCGGCTCTTTCGGTGCTGGCCTGACCCGCTTTCTGACCGCGGGGTGAGGCTGTCTACGAGGTCGGACGGCTGCGGCGAGAGCGCCGCTCGGGCGGCAAGACTGACGCCCTCGACGCGATCCGTGCCGCCCGAGTCGTGCTTACGCAGGAGCATCCGGCGGAGCCACGTGCGGCCGGTGAGCGCAGCGAGCTGCGGCCGCTCACACGCGGCCTGCTGTTGAAGCGACTGGCAGCGGTGCAGCCGAGCCGTCACCGCGATGCCGAGCTGCGCGGCACCCTGCACGCGCTCCGCAGCGTCGCCCGCCGGATCGAGCGCCTGACCGGCGAGGAGCGCGAGCTCGACGGCGAGATCTCCGCCTTGACACGGAAGCTCGCACCGCATCTGCTCGACGAACCCGGAATCGGCACCCTCGCGGCAGCGCAGCTGCTGCTCTCGTGGTCGCATCCCGGCCGCGTCCGCAACGAAGCCGCCTTCGCCCGCCTCGCCGGTTGCGCACCGATCCCCGCCTCCTCAGGAAGAACGATCCGCTACCGCCTCGACCGCTCAGGCGACAGACAACTCAACCGCGCCCTCCACATGATCCTCATCAGCCGCCGACGCTGGCACCAACCAACGATCGACTACATCGCCCGTCGACGCGCCGACGGCAAAAGCAGCCGCGAGGCGAAACCGCTGCTGCTGCCTCAAGCGCTACCTCGCCCGCAACCTCTACCGCCTCCTCGAACACCCACCGATCGCCACTTGACTTTCATAGAAGCGTCACTGGCGCAGGCGAGTGCCCTCCGACCTGAGCAGCGTTCGTCGCGCCGTTCACACGGCAGTCTCCGCACGCGCTGTGAGGAGAGTTCCGACGACCAGCGTCCAGATGCCCAGGCCCGCGAAGGCAAGCAGGCCGATGTGGTCGAGCGTCCCTCCGAGCACGTGACTTGGAACGACGCCAACGACCGCGAAGACGACAGCCCACCAGCAAAGCCATCTCGGTAGGACCGTGGTTGCGTAAATCGCGGCGGCGGCTCCAAGCAGGAATGCGCTCGTGCCGATCGTGATCAGGAAGACGAACACTGCGTCGCCGTTGAGGACGTTCAGCGCTTGTAGCGCCGTCCCCTGGATGTGGCCGACGACATCGGCCATCGCAATGCTGAGTCCGGCGTAGGTCGTCAGACCGACGACCAGCACCCCGGCGCCGAGCAGGCAGAGCGCATTGGCGCCCGGCACGCTCCTCACCCTCGCGGCGAACGACGCCGAGAAGACCAGGAACAGCAACGCTCCAAGGCTCAGGAGCACGCCAGAGGTCGTCTGGGCAGAACTGTGCTTGCTGTAGAACGCGACGACCTTCGCAACCGACGATGTTCCCTTCGGAGTGTTCCCGGCCGCTGCAAACCCGGCGAGAATCAAGACCACCGCGACGACACCGCTCAGAGGAAGCAACCGCTTCGCGCCCACCAGCCCACCTCCACGCAAACGACCTACAAAAGAACGCCAGCGAACGCGAGCCTACGACGCTCGAGAACCGAAAGTCCAGCCGCAGCCCAATCCTCGGAACCGGCTGTGGGAGTTAAGTTCTTCCACCGTTGGCTCGGCGATGCACACGACGCAGCCCTCAATGGCTCGACTACCGCGTCAGGGGTCATTCCCGAACGCTGGCGCAGGCGAGCGCTCTCTACCACACCAGGTCCCACACACGCCGCGCGCGACTTCTCGGTCATCCGCGATCGGATTCCAGCGCTACGGCGAATACGTGCCGCTGCCCCTCAATCCCCTTGAGCTCGCGGGCTCCGCGGTCACTGAAGCTGAGGTTCGCCCCCGCTACGACATCCCGCACTGTTTCGGAGACGAGAATCTCGCCACCCTGTGCTTCCGACATCACGCGCGCGGCGACGTGAATCGCGATCCCGCGCAGGAGCCCGCCGTCCTCGCGCACCTCACCGATGTGCAGGCCTGCGCGTACCTGAAGGTCAAGTTCCTGCGCGTCCAGCTGGAGCCGGCGTGCGGCGCGGATCGCGCCGATGGGTCCCTCGAACGCCGCCATGAACCCATCGCCGGTGTGGTCGACGATCCGGCCACCGTGCGCGCCCACGGCTACCTCGGCGGTCTTGTCATAGTTCGCGAGGAGTTCGCTCCAAAGCTCGTCGCCAAGTGACACCGCCCGTGCGGTCGAGTCGACGATGTCGCAGTGAAGAATCGTGCGCACTGCACCCGGTTCACGCTCCACTGGGCGCACGCCAGTGACGAAGTGCTCGACCTCGGTGCAGAACCGCTCCACATCGCCAAGCCAGGGCGCATGTGCCGAGCCGGGAAGCACGATGAAGCGGCTTCCCGGAATCCGCTCGGCGAGATACCTCCCCGTCTCACCGGGAGCAACGGCGTCGTGCTCGCGGTTGAGGACGAGCGTCGGCACGCGGATCGAAGCGAGTAGCCCGCGCACGTCCATCGCGGCGTTGGCGCGTGAGAGTGCCACCGCTGCGCTTGGGCTCGCGCCGGCCTGGTAGTACGCCGCTAGACGCCTGATCGCCGCTGGATCGGCGTCAGGAACGAACACGCGTGCCAGCCGCTCGCTGCCCCAGTCCCGCTCGAGTTCGCCGTAGAAGTCTTCGGACTCCTCCTCGCCGAAGGGGTAGTCGTCGCGGCGCGTAAACCTCGCCTGCGTTCCATAAAGGATGAGGCTCTGTACGCGCTCGGGATACGCCGCCGCGAACATGACGCCGAGCGGCCCGCCTTCGCTCCAGCCGAGTACATGCGCGCGGCTGAGCCCGGCGGCGTCCATCACCGCAAGCGCATCTGCCATTCGCTCATCGGCAGTCGGGACCCCCGGCGGGCGGTCGGACATGCCAGTGCCTCGCTTGTCGAAGCGAACGATGCGTGCAAAGGCGGTCATCCGCTCGAACCAGCCAACCCACCGCGGCTCGCGCCAGTCGAGGGCGAGGTGGGTGACCCAGCCGGGAATCATCAGCAGGTCGGCTGACCCCTCGCCGGCGACCTGGTAGGCGATACTCACACTGCCGCTGCGGGCATATCGAATCTGAGGCGGCACCGCTCCGGACAGCGTACGACGCAGCTGAATCCAGCGCGAGCAGAAGCCAGCAGCGGTTACCCTTCAGCGGGATAGTCCTCAACACCGGCGCAGGCGCGGCGTGCAGCGATCAGCGGGAGCGCAGCGCGTCGACCGTCGCAGTCTTGACGAGTCCTGACACCGCACGCGCTAGATGAGGGTCTGTCGTGACGAAAGCATCGGCTTGGAGCTTCGTCAGCGCCACGTACTCAGCATCGTAGGTCGACGCCCACCCGAGCTCGTCTGCGACCTTCCATGCTTGCCGCTGAAGCACTTTGTCTCCGAGAAACCGAACCTTGAGCGAATTGATCCGCGTCACCCGCTCCAGGCCCTCGGCCGCCGAGATCTCGCCCCGACGGGCGGCTTCGTACAACCTTGACAGTGCCTGCGACCGAATGAGCGTCGGCGCCACGAGCTGATGAGTCGCGGCAACTTCGATCTCACCGGCTGCTACGCGTAGAAGCGTTTCGCAATCGACCACAAACCGCGCCATTCGCGGAGACGCTACATCCTTGCACTCGGTGCTGGACCTCCCCGAATCGTTCGCCGCGTAGCGGTCATCATGTCATCGTGTTTCCGTTCCTTCTGGCGCTCGCACTCGCCGCTCCCTGGACACACCCGCTGTCATTCCGCCCTTTGACGGGATGGCAGAAAGGTGCCAGTGGCAACACACGCTCGGCATATGTCGGCCCCGGCCCGCACGCGACCGTGCCGCTCGAGTCCAGCGCGTGGATTGCGCGAAACGTCCGCTACACGGATGAAGCGACCGCTGACCCGCCAAACAAGACCCTAGCCCACCTACCGGCCCGCGGGATCATCGTCTGGGCAGTGATCTACGCCCCCGCATCGACCGGACAACCGATCCAGCTTGACCTTCGGCGGGCGAGACACCTCGCCTGCTGCGACGGGCCGGTGCGGGTTGAAGGAGGCGACGACGAGCTGGCGGGCTATGGTCCGCGCCGCGCATATTCGATCATCATTCGGGTCTACTTCGGCTCGCGTCCGACCCGGAGCGTCCTCGCGGCGGCTCAGCTTGCTCTCGATCACCTCCAGCTTCCTTCTCCTGCGTAGAGAAGACGCTACTCGTTGGGGGCAGCGCCAGCCAGCCAGACGAGATGTGGTGGCCGCGCTTCTTGGGAGACCAGGGGGGTGGTAGCTTCGTCGGATCGACGCCGAACTACTCGAGCTGCGCAACCGCACCTACGCGGCCTTCGTGGAACTGGGTCGTGCGCCGGCTGCTGCAGAGCTGGGCAACGAGGACGAGGTTCGGGCGGGTTGGAAGCAGCTGCACGATGCCCATGCCCTGGTGCTGAATCCAGCGACCGTCGAGCTACGAATGGCGAATCCGTTCTCGGCGGTGCCGACTGCCTACCGGGTGAATGCCCAGCTGCGATGGTGGTATGCCAACTGCGCGTGGGATGCCTTCGGTGTTCTCAGCGCGCTCAAGACCGACGGCCGCATCGAGTCGTCATGCCCCGACTGCGGCGAGCCGTATTCCTTCAGCGTCGCCGGGCAAACGACGGAGCGCCCCGATCTGTTGTTCCACTGCCTCGTCCCCGCTGCGCACTGGTGGGACGACATCGTTTTCACCTGAAGCGCGATGAATCTCTTCCGGTCGGAAGAACACATCAACCAATGGCTCGGCACGCGACAGCCCGGAGCCACGCTTCCCGCGCAAACGCTCTGCGACCTCGCGCATGCCTGGTGGGACACGCGGCTCGATCCCGACTGGCGCCCGCGAAGCCGCGACGAGAATCAGGCGATTCTCGATCGCCTCGGCCTCGCCGGGCCGTTCTGGGCGCTTCCGTAACGACACCCCCACGCTGGAACGCGCATGCGGTCGGCTTCGACGCCGTCGACGGCCGCCGATGTATCGGCGGGGTTGCGAAGCGCCAGAACCCACTGAAAGGTGACGTCGCCGTCGGGCTCGCGGAAGGTGACGAGTTCGTTGCGAAGGAGTTCGAAGCCGGCTTCGCGGACGAGCCGCAGGTTGGTTTCGGGCGGAAAGCTGGAGAAGAATGTGGGTGTTCCTAACCACTCTCCCGTCCAGGCTTCGGTGTCCGTAGTTCCGAGCGCCGTCATGAACAGACCGCCCGGCACAAGCCAGCGATATGTCCGCGCAAAGGTGGACGCGAGCAGCTCACGAGGCACATGGTTGAAGGCATAGAACGAGACAACAGCCTCGAACGACTCGGGCTTCAGCTCGAGTGCGGTGAAGTCCGCTTGGAGGAACTCGGCTTCGGGTACCGCCAGACGCGCGCGACGTATCTGCTCCCGGGAGATGTCCACGCCAGTGACGCGGAAGCGGCTTGCAAGACGCCTTGTGTCGGGCATACCTCCGCCGCAGCCGAGCTCGAGCACGCGCGCCCCGTCGGTCAGCCGCGAGACGAGCTCTTGTTCCCACTCGCGGCGGGGGTCCCCGACAATCCGATCTCGCCACTCCACGAACCGTTTGCCAATCACGTCGTAGCCTCGACCGACCAACTGCGTCCGCGGATCGGTCAAAGCCTCGCCCAGGGCAGCCACATGCCGAGCCCGCGCAACAAGCCGACCCCGGCCTCTCGCACGCTCCGCGCCAGCTTTTCGACTCGACCCACGCGGCGACGCTAGCAGCGACTGGTGCTGATCCCCAGCCGGCAATCCGCAACACTCGCGCGAGCTAGCCATGGAGGCAGGCGTATCAGTGCCGAGCGATCGGGTGTAGCGTCGCCTTCAACCGCTGATCGGAAGGAGATGGACTATGGCGACCACGGCCGGGACATCGACCATCACGGAAACTGCCCGCGCCTTCTTCGAGGCTTGCGAAACGGGCGAGGGCTGGGACGGGTGCAGCCCCTACTGTCACCCGGAGGCCGGCTTTTCAGCACAGGCTGAGCCACTTGCCGACCTCCGGACCCTCCGCGACTACACGGAGTGGATGAAGGGGGCGTTCGTGCTGATGCCGGACGGACGCTACGAACTGAAGTCATTCGCGACCGATCACGAGCGCAGCAGCGTCTGCGCCTATGCCGTCTTCTCCGGGACGCACACCGGAGAGGGCGGTCCCGTTCCGCCGACCGGCAAGAGCACGAGTACCGACTACGTCTACGTCATGGAGTTCGACGACGGGAAGATCCGACACATGACCAAGATCTGGAACGCTGGAATTGCGATGAGGGATCTCGGTTGGGTCTAGTCTCACGTGGGACAAACGCCGCCGCCCGCCGCCTGCCGATTCGACTGTGACGTCAGCGGAGCGTACAGTCGCCGCACCAGCAACGACCTGAAAAGGGGATCAGATGCACGCACTCGTCACGCGCGTGACCGTTCATAACGCTGACCGCACTCGCGAAGTGCTCACCAGCCAGGTTGTGCCGCAGGTCTCGGGCGCGCCCGGTTTCGAGACTGGCTACTGGACGTGGCAGACCAGCGGGGGCGAGTTGAACGGGCTTGCGATGATCATCTTCGACTCCGAGGAGAACGCGCGCGCGGCGGGCGATCGGATAAGCGCCGTCGCAGCTGACGCTTCGGACGATGTCACCCTCGACAGCGTCGAGGTGCGAGAGGTCGTCGCATCGGCCTGATGATGGCCGAGTTCGTCCCGCCCGACTTCGACGTTCCGCACGGTCTCGAAACTTCCGAGTTCGTCCTCGAGCCGCTCGGGCCCGAGCACAACGATCTTGACTACGACGCCTGGACGTCGTCGATGGAGCACATCGCAGCGACGCCTGGGTATCCAGACGGCTCGTGGCCGCGAGAGATGTCGCGGGACGAGAACCGTGCGGACCTGCAGCGCCACGCCGACGACTTCCGTACCCGGAAGGGGTTCACGTACACGGTGCTCGATCCGGCCAGCCGCGACGTGATTGGGTGCGTCTACATCTACCCGCCACCCGGCAGCGGTTACGACGCCTGCGCGCTCTCCTGGGTGCGGGAGAGCCACGCGCGCCTCGACGTCCCGCTTTGGCGTGCCGTGAGCGAGTGGCTCGAATCGGACTGGCCGTTCGCCAGCGTGGAGTACGCACCGCGCGACGCGGCGTCCTCCGGCAGCGCGTAACTCGAACTCGGCTCGGCGGCGGCGAGGATCTGTGCGGTTTCCCAACCTTTTGGGTGTTGGGTGCCACTTAATGGGGTGACGATGGAGATGTCGGTCGCGGATTCCGTGTTGCCGGTCCGGGCGGGCAGCTCGAGCGATGTGGTGCTGGCCGAGCTTCGTCCGCTGGTGGTACGGACGGTGCGTCTCATCGTTGGTGCGGGCTCGACGTTGGCCGAGGATGCGGCGCAAGAGGCGCTGCTTGAGCTGAGTCGATCGCTCCCGCGGCTGAGGGAGGGACGCGCCGCGCCGGCGTTCGCGGCCCGCATCGCGGCGCGGGTTGCGATGCGTGCGGTGAAGCGCGAGCGCCGATTCGCAGCAATCGGCCTAAGGTCGCCTGATTCTGGCTGGGCGGCGTCGAGCGTGCAGCCGGTCGAGATGGTGGAGCTGAAGGAGGCATTCGATCGGCTGCCGCCGCGACAGCGGGCGACGGCGGTGTTGCGGCTGTATGTCGGCTTGAGCGAGCAGGAGACAGCCGCCGCGCTGGGTTGTTCGCTCGGGACGGTCAAGCATCAGTTGCACGATGCGCGTCGGGCGCTGGCTGCCTATCTGAACGGCGATGCGGCGACACTGGAGGAGACGGACACATGACCGAGTTGACTCACGATCATGGCGCGGAAGGTCAGATCCGTTCGATGCTGACGGCGTTCGCCGGGCCGCCAACCCCGCTTCCGCTGGCGACCCGGCCCAGGCGGCGAGCGACCCGGCGCACGCTGGTGCTCCTCGCATTCGCCGTCGTCGCGCTCTTCGCGGTGCCGGGTGGACTGGCGCTCCTTAGCAGCCTCTGGGAGACGCCGAAGCAGTTCGTCGTCGATCACAGTCAACCCGCCCAGGCGAGGCGAGTAATCGAGCAGCAACTCGGAGGGAGGCGCATCGAGCTACGAGCAATCGAGACGCTCATAATCGCGCCGACTCCGCACGGAAACGTCTACATCTACCTGCTGCGCTTTCGCGGCGGAAGGACCGGATACTTCTTCATCGGCCCGAAGCACGAGCTGGGCAGGGGAGTCTCCGGGGTTCTGGTGGGCAACAGCGCAAACGGACTGACCGAACTCACGCCGCCATGTGCGCCCGGCTGGGCGCTGCAGTACGTCGATGGCGGCGGCGGCGACTCGTTGCCCCGCTTTAGGTCAGACGGATACGTTTTCGGCCGCGCCGCATCCAGGGTCGCATCGATTCACGTTCGCTATCCCGATGGCAGCACCACCCCCGGCACCGTCGACAACGGCTTCTTCTTCACCTCGATCAAGTCCAGCGCCGCAAACACGAACGTCACGCTCATCGCCAACAACCGGGCTGGACAGACCGTCGCACGACTCGTCGTCGGTGGCTACGGCGGCTCACCGTTCCCCACCAACAAACCCTGGCCAATATTCATCTGCGCCTGAACCGAGTCACAGCGGCCGAACGCTAGAGCGGAAACCTCGTAGTTGTGCAGCTCAGGAGTCAGGGGGGCGCCGTGGTAGCGTCGCGCGGTGCGCGTCACCACGACGACTCGGATCGCGTGCCCGCCCGAGCAGGTCTTCGACACGCTGGCCGACCTGCGCAACGAGCCGCGATGGAACAGCCGGGTCAGCACCGCTGAGCTGCGGAGCACCGAGCCGATCGGGCCCGGTTCGCGTTTCGGGATCGTCAACGGCGGCACACGTACGACGTGGCGATCACCGCCTACGACCGGCCATCGCGTCTTGTCCTCGAGGCGAGCGGAACCCCCGACCTCACGATCGCCTACACGTTCACCCCCACGGCTGACGGCACGCAGCTCGTGAGCGACTTCGACTTTCGTTCAGGAGGTGCGCTCAAGCTGCTGTTGCCCTGCTCGCGCCCATCATCCGCCGCGACATACCCGAGCAATTCGCCTCTCTCAAGGCGCTCTGCGAGCACTCGGACTAGCCAGGCCGGTACTTCGCGCATCTCACGCGCCCTCGATCTCAGAACCGTCCCTTTTCTACAATCGCTGGCATCGACGAATCAGCGGAGCTCGACCGCAGCGGGTCTTGGAGGATGGCCGTTTGGGCCCTTCGGGTCGGGTACTTGGCGTTGGTCGTTGCCGCCGCCGGCCTCGTCGTGATGTTGTCGGGATCCACGCGGTGGGTTCTGGCCGGCGGGGTGATCTGCTGGCTCGCGGCTGCGGCCGTGACGGCGATCGGCTTCTTGCGGGCTCGACAGGAGCTGCACGAGCCGCGGCCCGGGTTCTGGTCGATGCGGCTCATGCTGATTCACGACACCGTCCACGCTCGGTCTTCGGCCCAGCGGTCGTGACCTGAAGCAGCTGAGCGTGCCGTCAGACGGCTAGACGTATCTCTCGGAAGGAGGACCGACGACGTGCATGCGATGGGCCTCGGCGATCTGCGCGAGTTCCGCGTCCGTCACGTCGGTGCGAGCGAGCGCCGTAGAGAGGTGGCTCCGTGGCCTCCAACACGGAAACGACGCCGCCGGTCGTGGTGGCGTCAGCTTTGACGACCATCTCGCAAAGCACCGATCGCGGTTCGCCACTCGAGCAGGCTTGCACGTCGGTCGCCCGGCGGTCAACCTGCCTACGCGTACAGTCGCTCAGGCGTCCCTCTCTTGTACTCTCAGCGCGGTGCAGGAGGCGCATGCCGGGCGGCTCTTCGATCACGTTGGAATCCACGTCCGCGACGTCGCGGCGAGCCGGGCGTTCTACGCTGCGGTGCTCGAGCCGCTGGGTCTTCGCTTCACCGACGGCGGGGACGACTGGTTCTCGGTAGACGAGTTCTTCGTGAGCGGCGACGGGACGCCGACCGATGGGCTCCATCTCGCGTTTCAGGCGGACAGCCGAGAGGCCGTGGACCGGTTCCACGCGGCTGCGCTCGCGGCTGGTGCGATCGACAACGGCGCTCCGGGCGAGCGTGCTTACCATCCGGGCTACTACGCCGCGTACGCTCTCGACCCCGACGGCAACAACGTCGAGGCCGTCTATCACGGGCCCGTCGAGCGGTCGGCCCCGTCGGTCGTCTTTCGCTGGTAGCACATCGCCGCGGTAGCGGAATCGGCAGCGGCTCGGTCGGCGCGTGCAGACCTTACTGGCGGATCGGGGTTCCGCTCGGCGAGAGCACGTACCACTCGCTTGCGAATCCCTCTCCCCGAGCGTCACCCGGTTTCTTGTCGCCGGGCGGGGTGTTGGGGTCGCCGTGGAAGTAATAGAGCGGGTGGCCGCTGTAGGTGACCTGGCGCTTGCCGTCGCGACGCGTGTAGACGCCCAGCAGTGACGCTTTGATGCCGCTGCCCGCACTCGGAGCGCCCGCGCTCGTGAGCGGCGGCCAGATCGCAGGGCACTCCGCACCCCACGGCCCCGCCGGAGTGCAGCGGGTGTCCTTCCCGTTGGCGTCCTCCGTGAAGATGTAGAGCGTTCGGCCCGCGCTGTCGACGACGATCGCCTTCCCGATGGTCTTGTTGTAGGCGGTCTTCACGAGCGCCCGCGCGGGGGATGCCGCGTTTCCTCCGGCGCCGGTCGGCACAGCGAGCACGGAAATCAGCAGAAGCACCGCCCCCGTTACCGAAGCCGTGCGCTTCATGCCTGCCCCCTTCGGTCAACACCTGCGGTTACGGAGCACGATTATGCCCCTTCGTGCTTGCCGTCACAAGTCGGCAGTTCGTGAACACGGGCGGGCGCGAGTGGCCAGCTAAGCCGCTGCCGGTGGCCGTCGCATCGGCCAGAATCGGGGTCCGTCCGGGACCCGCAGCTCGCCCAAGTGCTCGAACCCGAGCCGCTCGTACAGCGCCGCGTTGCGCTCGCTGCTGGCTTCGAGGTACGCGGGCAGTCCCTCCCGGTCGCAGCGATCGAGCGTGGGACTCAGCAACGCCGTTCCGAGACCCTGACCCTGGAAGCGCCTGGCCACGCCGACGTAACGGATGTAGAAGTGCGGCTCCTGAAGGTGATTGCGGGAGAAGAACACCTGCAGCCGGCTCGCCTGGCGCAGCCGCAGGCCGAGAACGCGCACCAGGCCGACCGCGCCCGAGAGCGACATCGTCATCTTCCACCTCCCGGGCGGCAGCTCGAGACTGGCACCACGGAGGTCGCCGGTCGTGAACACCCGCCCAGCAGGAAACACGTAGTGCTCGAGCTCGAGCGCGAAGAGCCGCTGCAGTCGCCCGTCAGTTCGCCGACGGCTTGGAATCAGCCACTGCACGATGGGATCGGCGGCGAATGCGTCCGCAAGCGTCTCGCTCAACCGCGCGAGGTCACCGACCCTGGCCTCGCGTACGCTCCGTGCAAGCGCTTCGTCTCGCACCACGGAGCGACGCTAGCAAGCGTTGGCGCTTAGGCGGCTGGCGCCCACCGATGACCCCCCCGAGGTGCGAGAATCGAGCCCGTGCCCGGAGCACGGCTCGAGGACTTCGGATCGGGGCTCACGCCCGTCACTCAGGGCTGGTTCGTCGTCAACGTGCGCGACGCCGAGTGGTGGAACTCGGAGAGGAGAGGCGCGAGGTGCGCCTTCGAGAACGAGTACGGCGACCCTCCGGTCGAGTTCGCCCAGCTCGGGATCAACCTCACCGTCCTCGAGCCTGGTGAGACCGGCCTCTATCACGCCGAGGAGAACCAGGAGGCGTTCCTCGTCCTCTCAGGGGAGTGCGCGCTGCTCGTCGAGGGCGAGGAGCGACGCCTGCGTCCCTGGGACTTCTTCCACGCTGCCCCGTGGACCGAGCACGCCTTCGTGGGGGCGGGCGAGGGGCCGTGTGTGATTCTGATGGCCGGTTCGCGCTCGGGCCCGGGAGGGCACTACCCGGTGTCGGAGCTCGCGGCGCGCTACGGCGCGAGCGTGGCGGAGGAGACCTCCGACTGGAGGCAGGCGAACGCGACGTTCGGGCGGTTCCGGAGAGAGCGGCCGCCCAACTGGGCTCGTCTGCCCTGGGCGTAGCGTCGCCGACACGCGGGACCCGATTCTCCCATTTCAGGGGTGCTCAGAGCTCGGCGGGCCGCACGAAATCGTCGGTCGCGCGAGACAGCATTCGCCTCAGATCGACGATCATTTGACGATCGATGTCCTTGTGCCGCGGTGGTACCAGCACCTCCACTTCCCCGCCAAGCTCGACCTTCAGCTTGCCGTTGCGCTCCTCCGTCACTGCTCCGAGAGCCTCGAGGAGCGAACGCACCTGGCGCCACTCGATGTTCTCGCTCGGCGGAACAGCGAACAACCGCTTCACCACGTCGCGGTGGTCACTATTCAGATCGGTCGCCGCGAGGAAGGCATCGACGTCGAGGGTGGAATGCTCGGTCATCGGGGTCCTCCTGATCGCCGTATCCAGTTCGTACGGCGACGATACCGGCAGCGGGACTCGTCAGTTCAGAGCCATTAACCGTCAGCGAGACTCGAGGTTCTTCGGGGACCATGGCGGACGCGGGAGAAGCGACGGGACAGTCGCTATCCCGACTCGACCCTCACGACATAGACGTAGTCATCGATCTTCTCGAAGTCTGGGGTCGATTCGACGTCGACGATCAACCACCCGGTGTAGCCGGCGTCGGTCACGTCGAGCATCTCGTCCTTCGCGGGAACACCAACCGAGGTGAGGACCAGTGTGGTGTCCGGAAAGTGGACGAGGATCGGGATCAGCGCTTTGGACACACGGCGACCCTATGTCACGTCGGGTGAGCGCGCCCAATACGAGCCGGCCGCCTCTCGCCGAGGATCCGTCCACGGCCTCCGCAGAGGATCGGGTTCGCCCAGGGGCAGGGGCGGACAGATCATCCGGCTTCCGAAGGGCTACGGGCGCAGCGGGCGGAAAAGCAGACTCCCGTCCTCCTCCCGCGACTCAGTGACGAAGTCGATGTCGTACTTTGCCGCGGCATCGCGTTTCGTCACTTCCTCGTTCGCGATCTCGGAAAGGTCGGACGGCGAGACCCCGTGCTCAGCCGGCGAAACCTTGGTTGTCTCACCTCCGAGTGCCCTGGTCAGGGCCGCGTTAATCGCAGCCCGTGCGCTTTCGATGCTCATGAGCGCAGACTAGACGCCGACCCTGGTCGTCTGACGGCAGTCAGCTCGCGTGAGCGAGAGATGGAAGGCGTACGGGGGAGCAGGATCCCTTTGCCCCTTAACACTGGGTTGGCCTTACGGTGCCGTAACGGGCGTCTGCGACACTTCCTACACGTTGCGCGCGCCGAAAATCCTTGCCGTCGCCTCGGCCGTCGACCTCGATTTCCGCTACGGCTGCACGCCGGCCTGGTGGCAGCTCTGGAAGGGCCTGTACGAGGCCGGCGCCGAGCTGGTCGTCACGCCCTACCGCGGCAGGCCGGTCGAGTCGCCTTGGTGGCGGACGGCTCCGAACCCCACCTACGTCGAGGGCGAGTCGTTCGCCCGGCTGCGCGACGCCGTCGCGCGCGTGAAGGGCGACCGGTACCTGCGCCGCGCGGAGGAGAACCCCGAGGACGGGCTCGGCGACCGCATGACGCGCGAGCTGATCTGGCGGTGGGTGACACCGCGGTGGCGCCGGCACCTCGAACTGCTCGTCGAGCGCGAGCAGCCCGATGCGGTGATCGTGTTCACGGTGCCGATGTCGCATCTGCGCGGCATCCCGTCGGCGCTGCGCGAGCGCTTCGACGTGCCGGTCGTCTTCTACGACGGGGACGCGCCGATGAGCCTGCCGGAGTTCGGCGGCATGGACACCGGCTTCAACTGGTACCACGACGCCGACCCTGGCGAATACGACCTCGTGATCTCGAACTCCGAGGGCGCGGGACCACGCCTGCTCGATCTCGGTGCGCGCCGCGTCGAGACCGTCTTCTGGGGCGCCGATCCCGACTTCTTTTCGCCGCAGCCCATCGAGAAGGAGTACGACGTGTTCTTCTACGGCTACGGCGACAAGTTCCGGCGCGAGTGGGTGAAGGCGATGGTCGGTGAGCCGTCGCGCGCGCTGCCCGATGCAGACTTCGCCCTCGG
>Ga0335082_10004935_pt1 | contig 14575 bp, 14 predicted proteins | sample Lox_Sample_41_FD_206718 | JGI IMG/M metagenome (GOLD analysis project Ga0335082, IMG submission 206718) | Soil microbial communities from Loxahatchee National Wildlife Refuge, Florida, United States - Lox_Sample_4.1 | ecosystem: Environmental > Terrestrial > Soil > Wetlands | place: USA...
CCTCCAGGAACTCTGCCCGCGCCAGCCCGGCGGTGACCGCGCAATCGGCAAGCACTTCACGGTCGCCGATGTCGCGCCCCTCGCTCCAGCGGGCGCGGAAGACCGCGTTGCGGTAGCCGCGCTCCTTACCCTTGTCGCGTGCGAAGTAGTGCCCGGCTGAGGCGTCGGTGGCGTCGACCGCGCGCTGCGCCGGCGGGCGCCAGGGCACGCCGAGCTTGCGGGCCCAGCGTTCGGCGTCCTCGAGGACGTAGCTCATCTTGAACTCGGCGATCTGCGCCGCGATACCGGTCGGCGGAGTGGTCGGCGGCGGGACGATTGGAATAGGCACCAGCTCGGCGCCGGCCTGCGCGACGACTCCGTCGATGCGCGCGTCGGCGAGAGCGGCGAACGGCGATTGGAAGGCGAAGTAGTATTTGACCTGCTTGTGAGCCATTTGCTTCCTCCGTTTGAGACTGCGGGCATTGTGCCCGGCCGCCAGCGGATCAGCAACCGCAGGCGGCGCGTTTCGATGCTATCCCGGCCCGGCTGGTGAACAAACGGAGGGCGGGCAGCAGCCGAGGCCACGGACTCACTTTGAGCACCCTCCCTGCACTCTGATTCGAATACACTCAGACGTCGCTGCAATGCCGACAGGCGCAGCGGATCAGGCACGTCGCGTGCTTCTCGACGTGCCCGAACGCACGAAGGGGGAAGTCGATGGACGACGACAAGATCAAGCTTGGGGTGTTGTGGAAGAATGTGAGTCGGAACGGCAAGAAGCCGTACTTGTCCGGTCGCGTTCAGCAAGACAACATCGAGGCGGCCGTGCAGCTCATGCGCCAGGGAGGTCGCCTCCTGGTCCTCAGCAACACGAAGCGCCCCGACAAGCAGGACCCCGACTGCGTGCTTTTCGTCGTGCCCGAGAGGGAACGGCGCGACGATCGCGGCAGTGGTCACGCGGAAGGCGAGAGCCGTCTGTCCTCCGGGGCGGAGCGCAGCAACACGCGGACAGGTGTGGAACCGCGGCGGTCGCGCTAACGCAGGCTGCGGTAGTGTCTCAGGTTCGATTCCGACGCCCACCGATCCGCCTCTTGCATTGTGACGTACCCGTGTCATCTTACCGACATGCCAAGAGTCCAGCGAGGCAAGTGCAGACCTGCCAACGTGATCGAGAACGCCGTGCACGTCATGCGGATCGCCACGGGGGAGCTTCAAGACAAGCCGCGGGATGCCGCTAGAGAGTGCATGCGTCAAGGGGGACTGAAAGGCGGCAGGGCGCGGGCAGGGATGCTGTCAGCGGCGAAGCGGAAGCAGATCGCCGAGAAGGTGGCGCGGGCGCGTGGGGCGGGACGTGAGCAGGTCGGCAGCCTCACAACCTGAGTTGGTGCCGTTGCTGCGGCGCGACGGCAAGGCGCAACCGATCTTCACCACGAAGCATGGCGCGCTATTCGCGGGCGACTGTCTGAGCGTGCTTCCGCACTTCGCCAATGCGTGCGCAGATACCGTCTTTGCCGACCCACCATTCAACCTCGGAAAAGAGTACGGCGACGGTGTAAACGATCGCCGCGCCGATCAAGAATACCTCGATTGGTGCCATCGCTGGATTGACGAATGCGTGCGAATATTGAAGCCAGGCGGTGCGTTCTTCCTCTACAACCTGCCGAAGTGGAACGTGGAGCTAGGTCACTACCTGATGCAGCGAGGAATGACCTTTCGCCATTGGATTGCCATTAACATCAAGTTTGGCTTGCCGATCGCCGGCCGGCTCTACCCCAGCCACTACAGCCTGATCTACTATACCAAGGGGAGGGCCAAGACGTTTCGACGCATCCGGACGCCGATTGAAACCTGCCGGCACTGCGGCGGCGAGATCAAGGACTATGGCGGGCACCGCGGCGCGATGAATCCAGCCGGCGTGAACCTCACCGATGTATGGAATGACATTCCGCCCGTGCGTCATTGGAAGTTCAAATCCAAGAAGCGTCGCGCCAATGCGCTCTCGACCAAGGTGCTCGACCGCGTGGTGGAGATGACCACGCTACCGGGTGAAGTTGTGTGCGACCCCTTCGGTGGCAGCGGGACGACTTACGCAGTATGCGAGCGCAAATGCCGCCGCTGGTTGGGTATCGAGCTGGAGTCTGCGGACGTAATCGTTGAGCGGTTGACGGGTGCGGATCTTCACTACCACCCTACCCGCGATTTCGTCGAAGATCCTGCCGCAGTCGGGTCTTCCCGCGCTTCCCACCGCCGCTCGGAGCCTTCGGTTGTTTCACCAACCCGGCTCCGGCACCGTCGTGCTCTAATCCGATAACCAAGATCGGCAGATCGTGCGCACGAGCGCGCTCGACAGCGCGCGTTGCAGCCTTGAAATGTGGCGCGCGGTCCGTAAGGAACGGTGCGAGACGTTCCGACGGGACAACTAGCACGCCAACGTCGATCTCCCCGAGAATGATCTGTTGCCGTAAGTGATCCACGTCCACAATGAGAAGATCACTGCGCGCTGATACCTGAATCTCCACGCCGAAGCAGACACGCGCGCCGTTGATCTTTAGGCACTTGGTCCAATCGACGTCGCCGGTCTGCTTCTTTGCCCAGCCACCAGCAGCAGCAAACTCGGCATCAATGAGCTTGCGAACAGCGGCGCCACCGTTGGAGTCCTTTTTTTCCAAAATGAGCAACTTGAAGCCGGTGAGAATGTGCTCGAGCTCATCCCAGAGAGGCTTTGCACCAAGCCGGTCGATCTTTGCATCGGCACCGCCGTAAGACTGCCTGCTGACGATGCGGGGCATGGAGCGGCCTATATCCGAGCGCGGCTGATGGGCGCAACCCGCAATCGGAGGATCCATATGCAGGTGGGGTGAGCCTCCGGTTGTGCGATTCAACACCTTGACTTCGCCGCGGCGCGGCGGCACCTTCGCCGTCTGTCCGCCATGGCTCAGCACATCACCGTCACTGGCGCACGCCAGCACAATCTGAAGAACATCACGGTCGAGATTCCGCGCGACAAGCTCGTGGTGATCACCGGGCTGTCCGGCTCGGGGAAGTCGTCGCTGGCGTTCGATACGATCTACGCCGAAGGGCAGCGGCGCTACGTCGAGTCGCTGTCGGCATACGCCCGACAGTTCCTCGAGCAGATGGAGAAGCCGGACGTCGACTCCATCGACGGGTTGTCGCCTGCCATCTCGATCGAGCAGAAGACGACGAGCAAGAACCCGCGCTCCACGGTCGGCACGGTCACGGAGATCTACGACTACCTGCGCTTGCTGTTTGCACGCATCGGCAAGCCATACTGTTACAACTGCGGCCGCGAGATCACGCCGCAGACGATCCAGCAGATCGTCGACCGCATCATGACCTTGCCCGCGAGCAGCCGCGTCCACGTGTTGGCGCCGTTCATCCGCGGCCGCAAAGGCGAGTATCGCAAGGAATTGGTCGATCTCCGCAAGGCGGGCTTCGTGCGCGCGCGCATCGACGGCACGCTGCGCGACCTCGCCGACGACATCACGCTGGCGAAGAACAACAAGCACACCATCGAAGTACTGGTCGACCGCCTGGTCATTCGCGACGGCATCCAGAAGCGGCTGGCCGACTCGCTGGACGTCGCGTTCCGGTACGGCGCCGAGGTGGCGAAAATCGAAGTGCTCGGCGACGGACCCGACGGCGTGCAGGAGGAGATTCTCTTCAGCCAGAAGTTCGCTTGCGTCGTGTGCGGCATCTCGTACCCGGAGCTGACGCCGCGGATGTTCTCGTTCAACAACCCGCACGGAGCCTGCGCGACGTGCAGCGGGCTCGGGACGACGATGTACTTCGACCCCGAGCTGATCGTGCCCAACGAGGACCTGTCGCTGGCGCAGGGCGCGGTGGCGCCGTGGGTGAAGAAGACGGGCGGGCACTTCTACCAGCACGTCTGGCCGGCACTGGCACGCCACTTCCGCTTCAACCTCGACACGCCGTTCAAGAAGCTGCCGCAGAAGGTCAAGGACGCCATCTTCCACGGCACGGAGGAAGAGCTGACCTTCGTGCATGAGAAGGGCACCCGGCGCTACGAGTTCAAGCGGTCCTTCGAAGGCGTGATCGCCAACCTCGACCGCCGCCTCAAGGAGACGGGCTCCGAGTGGATGCGCGAGGAGCTGGAAGCCTTCATGAATGTGCGCCCGTGTCAGACGTGTCAGGGCGCCCGCTTGAAGCGCGAGGCACTGGCGGTGCGCGTGCACGGCAAGTCGATCATGGAAGTGACGGCGCTGTCCGTCAAGGAAGCCTGGGCCTTCTTCTCGGCTCTGCCGTTGACCCGGCAGGAAGAGGACATCGCGCGCCGCATCCTGAAGGAGATCGTCGAGCGGTTGGGCTTCATGACCAACGTCGGGCTCGACTACCTCAGCCTCGACCGCACGGCTGCCAGCCTGTCGGGCGGCGAAGCGCAACGCATTCGGCTGGCGACGCAGATCGGTTCGAGCCTGATGGGCGTGTTGTACATCCTCGACGAGCCGTCGATCGGCCTGCACCAGCGCGACAACGCGCGTCTGCTGGCGACGCTGAAGCGATTGCGCGACCTCGGCAACACCGTGCTGGTGGTGGAACACGACCGCGACGCGATCCTCGAGGCGGACCACGTCATCGACATGGGCCCGGGCGCTGGCGTCCAGGGCGGCTACATCGTCGCCCACGGTACGCCCGCAGAGATTGCTGCCAACCCCAACTCTCTTACCGGCAAATACCTCTCCGGCGCACTCGAGATTCCAATTCCATCGCGGCGGCGACCGGGAAATGGGTGGACGCTGAAAGTAAAGGGCGCACGGCAGAACAACCTGCAGAACCTCACGGTCGACATCCCGCTCGGCACGGTGACCTGTGTGACCGGTGTGTCAGGTTCAGGGAAAAGCTCGTTGGTGATCGACACCCTGTACCGTGCCCTGGCGCACCGATTCTATGGCTCCAAGGAGAAACCCGGCGCGCACGATGAGATCAAGGGCTGGCAGCTGCTCGACAAGGTGATCGACATCGACCAGGCGCCGATCGGCCGTACGCCGCGCTCGAACCCCGCCACCTACACCGGTCTCTTCACCCACATCCGCGACCTGTTTGCGCAGCTGCCGGAGGCGCGCGTGCGCGGCTACGGGCCCGGCCGCTTTTCATTCAATGTGAAGGGCGGGCGCTGTGAGGCGTGCGCCGGTGACGGGATGATCAAGATCGAGATGCACTTTCTCCCCGACGTGTTCGTTACCTGCGAAGTGTGCGGCGGCCGGCGCTACAATCGCGAGACCCTCGAGGTGCAGTACAAGGGCAGAAGCATCGCCGAGCTCCTCGACATGACCGTCGGCCAGGCGTTGGACTTCCTCTCCAACATCCCCGCCATCCGGCAGAAGCTGGAGACGCTCCGCGATGTCGGACTCGACTACATCCACCTCGGTCAGTCGGCGACCACCCTTTCCGGCGGAGAGGCGCAGCGCATCAAACTGGCCAAAGAGCTCAGCCGGCGGGCGACAGGGAAGACCTTGTACATCTTGGATGAGCCGACCACCGGTCTGCACTTTGATGACATTAAGCGCCTCTTATCCGTTCTGTCGCGACTGGCGGACGCGGGCAACACCGTCGTGATCATCGAGCACAATCTCGACGTCATCAAAACGGCTGATTACATAGTAGATTTGGGCCCCGACGGCGGCGACGGCGGCGGCCGTATCGTAGCCGTCGGCTCCCCCGAGGACATCGCCCGAACACGAGGGTCTAGCACCGGCGAGTTTCTGAGGCGGATCATGCCTGAGTTGGCTGCGTAGGCCTTGACTCGGCGCCCGGCCATCTATATTAGACTCACTAGGTCTGAATTGCCTCAGGGGTCGGGCAGCGCCACGACCTCAAGCGGCACACGAGGAGGATGCAATGGGTCGGGTAGTCTACATGGACAATCACGCGACGACGCCGATGGACCCCCGGGTCCTGGAGGCGATGCTGCCCTTCTTCACGGAGAAGTTTGGCAACGCCGCCAGCCGCAATCACCAATTCGGCTGGGACGCCGAAGCGGCCGTCGATCGTGCGCGCGAGCAGATTGCCCACCTGATCAACGCCAAGCCCAAGGAAATCATCTTCACCAGCGGCGCCACCGAGTCCGACAATCTGGCAGTGAAGGGCGTCGTCGAGTTCTACAAGGACAAGGGCAACCACGTCATCACTGCGGTCACGGAACACAAGGCGATTCTCGACACCTGCAAGGCGCTGGAGCGTACCGGCAAGGCGCAGGTGACCTACCTGCCAGTCGATACGTACGGCCTCGTGGACCCCGACGACGTGCGCAAGGCGATCACCGACAAGACCATCCTCATTTCCCTCATGTATGCCAACAACGAGATCGGGTCGATTCACGCGCTGCGCGAGATCGGCAAGCTGGCCAAAGAGAAGGGCATCGTGTTCCACAGTGACGCGACCCAGGGCGTTGGCAAGATCCCGACCGATGTCGAGGCCATGGGTATCGACCTGATGTCGCTGAGTGCCCACAAAATCTACGGGCCAAAGGGCTGCGGCGCGTTGTACGTACGCTCCAAGGGGCCGCGGGTGCGTCTGACGCCGCAGATGGATGGCGGCGGTCATGAGCGCGGCATGCGCTCCGGTACGCTGAACGTGCCGGGCATCGTTGGGCTCGGCAAGGCGTGCGAGCTGTGCGGCGCCGAAATGGAAGCCGAGGCCGGACGGACCATCGAGCTGCGCGAGCGTCTCCGAAGGGGGATCTTCGATCAGCTCGACGAGGTCTTCATCAACGGCCACCCAACGAATCGCCTGCCGGGCAACCTCAATGTCAGCTTTGCATTCGTTGAAGGCGAGTCGCTGCTGATGGGGCTGAAGGACATCGCGGTGTCGTCCGGGTCAGCCTGCACGTCCGCAACGTTGGAACCTTCGTACGTGCTCAAGGCGCTGGGTGTGGGTGAAGACCTGGCGCACACCTCAATCCGCTTCGGCCTCGGCCGCTTCAACACCGCGGAAGATGTCGATTACGTGATCGAGCGGGTGGTGCACGAGGTCCGCCGCCTGCGCGACATGTCGCCGCTGTACGAGATGGCCAAGGAAGGCGTCGATCTCAAATCGTACAACTGGGCTCGCGAGTAAGAGCGTCAAGGGGAATCAAGAGGAGGCTTGTATGGCATACAGCAACAAGGTGCTGGATCACTACGAGAACCCGCGCAACGTCGGTTCGTTTGCCAAGAACGAAGAGAACGTGGGCACCGGTGTGGTGGGTGCGCCGGAGTGCGGCGACGTGATGAAGCTGCAGCTGAAGATCAATGATTCGGGCGTGATCGAGGACGCCCGCTTCAAGACGTTCGGCTGCGGCAGCGCCATCGCCAGCTCCAGCTACGTCACCGAGTTGGTGAAGGGCAAGACCCTCGATGATGCGTTGCAGATCAAGAACACGCAGATCGTCGAGGAACTGGCGCTGCCGCCGGTGAAGATCCATTGCTCCGTGCTCGCCGAGGACGCCATCAAGGCAGCCATCAATGACTGGAAGAAGCGCAAGGGCGGAGCCGGGGAACCGGGCAAGGCGGTTTCGAATCAGTAGGAGTGTCAGCCGTGGCGATTACCCTCTCTGAGAATGCCGCAGCCAAGATCCGCAACCTGCTGGCGGCGCAACAGAAGGAGGCCAGCGGCCTGCGGGTGAAGGTCGTCGGCGGCGGGTGCTCCGGCCTGCAGTACAAGATGGATCTCGACGTCGAACGCCCAGGCGACAAGGTGTTCGGCACTGAGGACGCGAAGCTCCTCGTCGACCGCAAGAGTTTCCTTTATTTGAACGGCACTGAGCTGGACTACAACGAGGGCCTGATGCAATCCGGCTTCTCCCTCCACAACCCCAACGTCAAGCGGTCGTGCGGCTGTGGCGCCTCGTTCACGGTGTAGGAGGCGGCGGGCATGGGCTCAACTCCGGCTGCAGCCGCGCAGCGCAACGCAGCGGTGTGGCCCGCGGGAGAACCGCTGAGTTGCTGGCAGTGCGGCGCCGACCGTGCCAGCAATCTCTTCTGCCCGAGCTGCGCCGCCATTCAACCGATTCCCGATGACGCCGACTACTTTCAGGTCCTCGGAGTTCCGCGGCGCCTGGTGCAAGACCGCGAAGTGTTGCAGCAGCGCTTCTACGAGCTGCATCGGCAGTGGCACCCGGATCGCTATCAAACCGGCCCGCAGGAAGCGCGCTCTGCCAGCTTGCGCAACACCGCCGCGGTGAATCGCGCCTACAGCACGCTGCGCGACCCCGTGGAGCGCGGCGAGTACTGGCTGACGCTGCAGGGCGAAACCCTCGGGGCAAGGAACAACCGCGTGCCGCCCGAGCTGGCGGACCTGGTGTTCGAGGTGCAGGAGAAGCTCGAAGCGTTGCGCGCTGCCCGCGGCGGGAACGGCGCTGCAGAGCTTGAGCGCGACGTAGCAGCGGTGCACGCAGAGTTGCTGCAGGGGCAAACCGCGCTTCTCGAGCAGCTCGATGCGAACTTCGCGCGCTGGGACGCGGGCGCAGCGGAGCCGGTGACGCTCAATCGCGAACTCAAGGCCACTTTGTCGGCGCTGGCGTACCTGCGCCGACTCATCTGCGACGTCGAGAAGGAACTGGAAACCTGATGGAACGCATCTTCGGCATCGACCTGGGGACGACCAACAGCCTGATTGCCTATTCGGACGACGGCACGCCCCGGGTCATACCCGATCCAGACACCGGGTCGCCGCTGTTGCCGTCCGTCGTCGCATTCCCGAGTGCCAGCGAGATTGTCGTGGGCGCACGCGCCAAAGCGCTCGCGGCCACGCAACCGCTGACGACCATCTCATCGGTGAAGCGTTTCATGGGGCTCGGCATGGAGCATGTGACCGCTGCCGACCGCGCGCACTACGCGTTTGCCGAGGGCGACGGCATCGTGCGCTTCCACATCCACGGCCGTGAGTATATGGCGCCCGAAATCTCGGCCCTCATCCTGACGGAGCTGAAACATCGCGCCGAGGCCGCCTGCGGTGAAGAGGTGCGTAGCGTGGTGATCACCGTGCCAGCCTACTTCAACGACAGCCAGCGGCAAGCAACGCGTGACGCCGGGCGCCTCGCCGGGCTCGACGTCCTGCGCCTGGTGAACGAGCCGACGGCCGCGTCGCTCGCCTACGGCCTCGACAAGAAGAATCAGGGGTTCATCGCCGTCTACGACCTGGGCGGCGGCACCTTCGACATTTCGCTCCTCAAATTGCATGAGGGGATTTTTGAGGTGTTGGCCACCAACGGCGACACGCGGCTCGGCGGTGACGACATCGATCATCGCATTGCGACGCTGCTGCTGTCGCAAGTGCCCGCGCCGCTGCGTAACGACCCCGAGATCGTTGGCCATGCCACGGCAGCCGCGGAGGCCGCGAAGATCCGACTCACCGACGCGGACGTCACCACCATGGAATTGCACCTGGGGTCGGTTCACGTGGTGCGTCAATTGACCCGCGCCGAGTTCGACACGCTGATTGCAGAGATCGTCGAGCGCACGCTGATCCCGTGCCGCCAGGCTTTGAAGGATGCCGGCCTCGCCGCGACCGACCTCGATGCAGTGGTGCTCGTGGGCGGCTCCACGCGTATTCCCCTGGTGCGGCGGCGCGTTGAAGAAATCTTCGGCCGCAAACCGCATACCGAGCTGGACCCCGAGGAGGTCGTGGCGTTGGGTGCGGCTGTCCAAGCGGGCGTGCTCTCCGGGGGGCACCGCGACATGTTGCTCTTGGACGTCGTTCCCTTGTCGCTGGGCATCGAGACCATGGGTGGCGTGATGGAGCGCATCATCGAGCGCAACACCACCATCCCAACGACCGTGAAACAGGTGTTCACCACCTTCGTCGACAACCAGACCGCGGTCGATTTCCACGTGCTGCAGGGTGAGCGGGAGCTGGCCAAGAACAACCGCAGCCTGGCGCGTTTCAAGCTGCGCGGCATCCAGCCGCAGCCGGCCGGCCTGCCGCGCATCGAAGTGACCTTCATGATCGACGCCAACGGCATCCTCAACGTCACGGCGCGGGACGAACGCACCGGCCGCGAGCAGTCGATCGACGTCAAGCCATCGTACGGCCTCGACGACGCGCAGATCGAGCGCATGCTGGAAGAGTCGATCGACCACGCCGAAGAAGATGTCACGACCCGCTTGTTGATCGAAGCGCGCAACGACGCCGACGCCCTGTTGCGCGCCACCCGCAAGGCACTGGATGGTTCCGCCCTCGGCACCGACGAGCGCGCCGCGATCGACGCGGCCATCGCCCGGCTCGAGGCCGCCATGCGCGCGACCGACTACAACCGTATTCGCGATCTGACCGACGAGCTCAACCAGGCGACCACGCCGCTGGCCCAACGCATCATGGACGCGTCGATCAAGCAGGCCCTGGAACAGAAACGCGTCGAGGAGATCGCCTAGCAACAATGGAGGGTCGCCAATGGGACTGACCTGGGATGATAGCGAGGACATCGCGCTGCGGTTGATGGAGGAGCATCCCGACGTCAATCCTCTCCAGGTGCGCTTCACCGATCTGCACCGTTGGGTAACCGAGATGGAGGACTTCCAGGACGATCCCAAGGCATCGAACGAAGGCAAGCTCGAAGCCATACAGATGGCGTGGCTGGAAGAGTATCGGGATCAGCAGGGATGAGCAGGAACGCCACGCCGAGGAGGAACCGCACGTGTCCGTAATGCAGGTCAGCCGGAAAGTGGACTACGCCTTGCGGGCCATCATCTATCTCTCATTGCAGAAGGATGGCCGACCCGTCCCCGTGAGCGAAATCGCCTCCCGTCGGCGCATTCCGCAAAAATTTCTCGAGAAGATCATCAAGAACCTCATCCGTACCGGCCTCGTACATTCGCACCGCGGCGCGCACGGGGGCTATACGCTGGCACGCAGCCCCGATCAGGTCTCCTTCCGCGACGTCATCGAGGCCGTCGAGGGACCGATCTCGATCAACGTTTGTGTAAGCGAACAGCGTGACTGTTTGGTCCTTTCGAGCTGTAATATGCAGCGCGTCTGGCAGGAGGGGCAGCGCCGGATGCTAGAATACTTCTCCGACACGACGCTGGCCGATCTGCTACCCTCGTTCGCAGTGAATAATCGCCAGGAGGTGGCCGTCTAATTTGAAGTTCTCGCCAAGGAGCGAGTCCGATGCGTGATACGATAGTCAGTGACACCTTCGCTCACCTGCTGCAGCCCGACACCTTGCTGCCGTCGCAGTACTTCGCGGCCCTGAAGCGCAAGGGCCAGCATGAACCGGAACGCCGGCTGGCAATCGCCGTGCTGCAGGATGCCGTCGATTGCTATCAGAAGCATCTGTGCGCGCGCGACCGCAAGGCGCGCCAGCTCTTCCTCGACGCCGAGGAGTGGATCACGTCAGACGACCGCAGCTGGCCGTTCTCGTTCGACAACGTCTGCGACCTGCTGCAGATCAACCCGGAGTACTTGCGGCAGGGCCTTGCAGTGTGGAAGGAGCGGCAGCTCAACGCGCCAACCGATCGCAAGGTGATGCCCAAAGTAATCCCCTTGATGCCGCTGGCACCGACAGGCACCGAATCGCCACCGGCGCACCGCAAAGTCGGGGCGCGCTAAGAGCCACCCGCAAGTTTGCAATTCAAGGGCGGTGGGATGTACCCACCGCCCTTCTTTTTTTCTGGTCTTCAGAACCCGATCGCACCGCCGTCCTTGCGATGGTCGGAGCCTCCCCAAAAACAACCGGTGACCGGATCGATCATGATGCCCTGACCACCGCCAAATCCGCCGCGGGCCAACGCCGCTTCGCCACCCAGCACGTCATGGCCCAGGCGCGCGAGCCCAGAGCGCAGCGTCTCGTCGTACCCCGCCTCCAGGGCGACGCGATCCGCCTCGAGATAGTGGAAACGCGGGTAGTCGAGTGCTTCCTGAATGTTGAGCTGGTAGTCGACCAGGTTCGAGACGACCTGCACGTGCCCCTGCGCCTGCACGTCGCCGCCCATCACGCCGAACGACACAACCGGCCGCCCGTCGCGGAACAGCATCGCCGGGATGATGGTGTGGAACGGGCGCTTGCGCGGCGCCAGACAGTTCGGATGTTGCGGTTCGACCACGAAGCCGTAGCCGCGGTTCTGCAGCACGATGCCTGTTCCTCCGGCCACCATGCCGGAACCGAAGGGCATGAACAGGCTGTTGATCAGTGACACGATATTGCCCGCCCCGTCGGCGGCGGTGAGGTAGACGGTGTCGCTCCCCACTTTCACCTTGCCGGGCGCCGGCCGCTTCACAGCCTTCTCTCGACTGATCAACGCAGCACGGCCATGCGCGTAGTCCTTCGATAACAGCTCGCCGGTCGGCACCAGCGCGTGCTCGGGATCGGCGATGTAGCGGTTGCGATCGGCAAAGGCCAGCTTCACAGCCTCGATGCGCAGATGCATGCTCTGCGGCGAGCCGAGCGCATATGATGGCATGTCGAAGTTCTCGAGGATGTTGAGTGCAATGAGCGCCGTGAGCCCCTGCCCGTTCGGTGGAATCTCATGCAGCTGGTAGCCGCGGTAGTCGGTGCTGATCGGCTCGACCCACGCCGAACGGTGCTCGGCAAAATCCGCCAGACTGTGCACGCCGCCGTTGGCCTGCGAGAACGCCACAATCTGCTCGGCGATCGCACCCCGATAGAACGCGTCGGCACCGCCATCGCTGATGCGCTCCATGCTGCGCGCCAGGGAAGGGATGCGAAACCATTCTCCGAGCTGCGGCGCCCGGCCGCCGGTCGTAAACGTGCCCAGCGCGTCGGGGTGCTGCAGGACGCCGAAACGGACGATCAGATTCCACTGATGCGCGATGATCTCGCTCACCGCGAAGCCGTCCCGCGCATACGTGATTGCCGGCGCAAGGACTTCGCCGAGCGCCTTCGACCCGAACCGCCGCAGCGCCTCGCACCACGCATCGACGGCGCCGGGGATCGTCACCGGCAGCATGCCGTGTACGGGTATGTCATCCAGCCCGCGGTCGCGCAGCGTGTCGAGAGACAAGCCTGCGGGGGCCCGCCCGCTGCCGTTGAGGCCGACCAACTGGCCCTGCGCAGCGTTCCAGATGAGCATGAAGCAGTCGCCGCCGATGCCGGTGCTGAACGGCTCGACCACACCCAGCACTGCAGCGGCGCACACCGCCGCATCGACGGCGTTGCCGCCGCGCCGCAGCATCTCGACGCCGGCGGCGGACGCCAGTGGCTGGCTGGTGCAGACCATGCCGCCACGCCCCAACACCATGGAGCGCTGACTGCGAAAGCCGCTCGGCTCGCTACGCCGCGTCTGGAACATGAAAGCAACTCACGACTCGATCTGATACGTCAGCCCGAACTCCTTCAGGTAGTCCAAGAACCGCCGCGGTTCGAAGGCGGCGGCCGGCGGCAATACCCCCGACCGATTGTAGGTCTCTCGGCACATCACGACAGCCGCGTGCGCGGCAATCACCGCGGTCAGCCCGTACGGGTCGCGCCCGCGCACGAGCACACGGCGCTGCCGGGCCCTGCCATCGCGCACGCCACGCACGTCGACGGCGATGTGAAATGCGTCCTGCGCCCGCGTCTGCTCGTCCGGACCGCCGGTGCCGCTGCCGAGCCAGTAGTTGAGGACCTGCGCGAGCGGCGTTCGAATCAGTGCGCGCACAGCTGGCACAGTCGTCGACAGCAGCCGCGCCGCGATCGGCGGCACGCTCATGAACGTGCGGACGGCGCGGACGGACAGGTGGCGGGGAATGGTGATCACCTCGGCCGACGGAAAGCTCACCGCGCTCACCCGCCCGATTGGCGCCGGGAATTCGACGCGCCGGCTCATTTTCGCCGGCGCCTCCTCCACCCACTTTCCACCGATGTATGCGTAGCCGGTGCTCTGCAGCATGCGCAGCATGGTGCGTTGCGTGCCCTGACTGGCGTGGAACGGCGCGACATAGGTGACCTGCACGGCGGCCACGTCGTCGAAGCCCTCGGCGCCGACGGCGGCGGCGCAGTCGGCGACGGCGACCTCGAACGCCTGCGCCGACACCACCGCCACACTCTGCTCGCGCGCCCAGGTATCATGCGCCAACATCGCCTTCATGAACGGTTGCTCGCCGGTCGTATCGAGGTAATGCACCGCGTTGCCAATCGCCGCGCGCACCACCGGTTCACCGTAGTCGATGAACGGGCCGGCGGTGTTGATGATGACACGACTGCGGACGGCGAGGCGGTCGAGCGCGGCGCCGTCGCCCACGTCGGCTTCCATCGTTTCAATTTCGCCGTTCTCAGCAGCCAATCGCCGGAGCTTCTCGGCGTTACGGCCCGCCGCCAGCACTGCGACACCGCGGCGCCGCAGCTCGGCGACGATCAGGCGGCCGGTATATCCGGTCGCCCCCAACACACTGATGCGCCGTGCCGCCATCAGGTGCGCGCATAGCGTCTGCGCCCTGATGGTGTCAACACGCTCGAACGCACGCTCCAACGAGCCATTTGCTTCATTCGGTCCGCAGCTCTACGTAGTGTATTCATGCGTTCGCTGCGCGCCCTGGTCGCCGCACTCATAGCGGCCCTGCTTGCCACGGGCGCCGCGGCCCAGACTCCCGTGTCTCGTCTCAGCCCCCAGGTCAGCGCACAGCTCGACACCCTGGGGACCGC